>JGI24751J29686_10000432_pt1 | contig 12964 bp, 10 predicted proteins | sample KBSSwiS6_FD_29686 | JGI IMG/M metagenome (IMG submission 29686)
TCTGAAAAAATCTGCCGCTACATTACTTACTGTTTCGGATATTATTCCTACACATGAAAAGATATCTGCTGATGAACGGGAGAAGGCGCTGTTGCCGATGATGAAGCTGGCGCTGGAGAGTGTAATTAAATTATAAGCCTTTGTTCGATTACAAGAGGAATAATCTATCTTTTAGAGTCTTGTCATGCCGAGGAACGAGGCATCTCAGAGACTTTGATTGTAGGTCTACATTAATATTGTAACGGCTCCCGATTGTTATGGTTTGAGATTCCTCCACAGCCTGTACTGAGGAACGAAGTATCGGAATGACAAGAGTCGTTACAAATCGGAATGTCTTTCCTGATTCGAAATGTTTATGCGAATTAAAACCTGTTTGGTTTTTCTACAGGCGGCCAATGGCTGCAAACAGAATTATTCAAAAAGGCCCAATCAGGATTTTTTGTTTTAATAAGGGCTTCTTTCTTAGATCTGTTCCATCCTTTTAATTCTTTTTCTCTCGCAATCGCATCGTTGATATATTGGAACTCTTCAAAGTAAACAAGGTTATAGCAATAGAATTTACCAGCAAATGTTTTGTGACTTCCTCTATTGAAATAATGTTCTGCTAACCTTGGCTCAATATTGTTTGTTACGCCGATATATAATACAGTTCGTTCGGGATTGGTTACTATGTAAACATAATACAGATGAGGCTTGTTAATATACATGATGGAAGTCTTTAAGATATCTCGCTGTGTTCGATATAACAAGAATCATGATAAAACAACTTGCTTTTCATATCCCTGATTCAAAGAAATCCCTTTTGAAGCAGCAAATTCATTCACTCTCTCTACAAATGAAAAATCCTTGATAATACCGGCGATCTTATTAATGTCATCGGCAAAGATGCGGTCTTCGGATGCGAAACTGACATGCTCACGAACGTATTGATGAGCGAATTCCAATAGTTCAGAGCTTTTTAACGGGCGACGAAATTCTATTGCCTGGCAGGCGGAGAGTAATTCTATGGCGAGAATAAATTCAAGATTATCTAAAACACGATTGAGTTTTCTTCCACTGATGCTTCCCATGCTTACATGATCTTCCTGCCCGAGTGAAGTGGGAATGCTGTCAGCGCTTGCGGGAAAACATAATGTTTTATTTTCTGTTACGAGTGCTGCGGTAGTGTATTGGGGTATCATGAAACCGCTGTTCAATCCAACATCTTTCATCAATAACATGGGTAATCCCCATTTACCTTCCAATAATAAATAACAGCGGCGATCAGAGATATTTCCTAATTCCGATGCAGCAAAGCAGGCATAGTCGAGTGGTAATGCCAATGGTTGTCCATGGAAATTACCGCCACTGATGGTATCATCTGCGCCAAGGATTATTGGGTTATCCGTAACAGCATTCAATTCTATTTCTGTTAACTCTTTTAGATGCAACCATGCGTTACGGGTTGCGCCGTGTACCTGTGGCATGCATCGTAATGAATAGGGATCCTGCACACGGCCACAATCCACATGACTTTGCATGATGTCTGAATCTTTCAATAGGAATCTCAATCGCTGCGCAACTAATTTACTTCCCTTATACGGCCGCAGGTCATGCAGTCGTTCATCAAACGGAGCCTTGGTTCCTGTTAAGGCTTCGAGACTCATCGCACCAATAATATCTGCCGCTTCCAAACAATTATGCATTCGTTGCACCGCTTTTACAGCAAATGATAAAATGAATTGCGTGCCATTGATCAATGCTAATCCTTCTTTGGGTCCTAATGTAATGGGTGGTAACTGCAACCTGCTCAGCAGATCAAGTGTATTGAATCGCTGACNTTCATGAAAAACCTCTCCTAACCCGATCAGTGGTAAAAATAAATGNGCTAAGGGTGCTAAATCTCCTGATGCTCCTACACTGCCTTTTTCAGGTACAACCGGGATCACATCATTTTCAATGTGCCAGGTGATCCGTTCGATCGTTGATAACTGAACGCCGCTGAAGCCCTGTGCCAATGCATGCACTTTTGTTATCAGCATGAGTTTGGCGACTTCGACTGGTATGGGATCTCCTACGCCAACACTGTGGCTTTCCAGTATCTTATATTGAAGTGTTGCTGTATCTTCTTCAGAGATCTTTGTATTGGCTAAAATACCAAAGCCGGTATTTATACCGTAAACCGTTTTATTGTTGGAAACAATTTGCCTGACATAATCATGCGATTCATTGATCTTTTTAGTTGCAGCATCATTCATGACGCCTTTTAATTTTCCTTTTGCCAATGCAATTGCATTGCCGATCGTGAGTGTATCAATTCCGTAATTAAATATTCCCGGCATAGAAAATAATTCTGGCTCAAAGTAAATGAAATATACAGAACTCATGCAACGAACCCTGGTCAATTATTATCTTTAAACAAAATACGAACCATGAAATTTTTACAAGCATTTTTTATTTCCTGCTTGTTCTCCACCTTTTTGCCGGCTCAATCATTGAAAAAATATGCGATCAGTAATTCCGGTTGTGCGGTATATATGCTTTGCGATCCNGGTGAATTTGAAATGACATATAGTGAAGATTCNGCCAAAGTTTATACCGGGGAATGCAGGACAGATGGAATTTCTTATGGATTGATCTGTGTAAAACTAAAAGAGGCTGTTGATGCAGGCCAGCCGGCCGAAGACCTGATGATCAGTTATCTTGATTATTTAAAAACTTCTTTTAAGATCAAATCATCTGCGGGTTATGGCAAAGGACAGACCATGGAAAAGAAACCCGATGCAAAAGGCGTGATCGATTACTGGACTGATGAAACGGGTGATGAATGGAAGATCAAATCCTGGACAGATGGAAAATTTATTGCGGTATTATATGTTTATGCTAAAGGCAAATTGGAATACTCACCTAAACAGGATGTGTACTTAAATAGTTTTCGCTTTCCGGGAATGTGATAATGAGTGATGAGAGTAGTGGATGGGAAATAGAAATTTCCTTTCTGTAAAAACCTTTTAAAGTGTATAAACAAAGCAGGGCATAAAAAAAGAACCCAAAATCAGGGTTCTTTCGTGATCCGGACAGGATTCAAACCTGTGACCTACTGCTTAGAAGGCAGTTGCTCTATTCAACTGAGCTACCGGACCTTTAAAGAGCGGCAAAGATAAAAGAAATCTTCTAAACGGCTTCCATGTCGGTTGTAAAATCATTTACAACAGATGTCTTAAAATGGAGTGCGGTTGAATGAAAATAGATCAGTAATACGTATAAAAGGAATTTGTCTGGAACCTTTGTCCCGAGAACTGTCCGCTCAGGTACAATAAATCACCCGCTTTATCGGACGGCGTATTATCATCATTATAAGTATAGGTATAGTCAATGGTATAAAGATCGGTGCCATTCACTGAAAGCATTTCTTTCCGGGGATTGTTTTTTTGTACCCGAAATCCCTGTANCAGAAAAAGATGATCATGTATGCCATCATGAACAAGACTGAAATCATCTNCATTGATCTTATCGTCGTATTGTTCAAATGTTGTTACAGAAATATAGTCATCCACACCCGCAGTTGGAGGCCTGTGATCTGTAATGGTCTTTACATTACCATCAGGATAAAAACTAAAGCTCAATGTACGGTCAATGAAGAAACTCCCATCTGGTTGTTTACGGTCCCATTCTATTTCTTTAATAAGATTGCCATTGTAAGCGAAAAAGGCATGCCTGTAAATAACGTTGGCCTGATTGATAAATTTGATCAGTGTCACTTTGCCTGCATTATCATAGGAATACCGCAGGGTGTCATGATTGACGATGATATTATTCCGCATTTCGCTGATCTTAGTTCCATTATANAACACATCATANATNGTGTANCCTGAGGCAAAATCAGCTTTGGTAACCAGGCTGTCTGTATTGTATTCGAAATGGTAATAAGGCGAAGGCAGGTGCGGAATTGTAATATCTTTCAGCAGTATGTGTTTTGCAGGTACAACGGGAGGTTCAGCGGGGTCGGGTCTGTGTTCTTTTTTGCATGAAAACAGCAGCACAACAACACTTAAGGTTAGCAGTATATTATAACGCATAAATCTATTTAAGAATGAAACGTTGTTCAATTACAGTTTTAACCAAAACAGTTGACTGCGAATAAACGTATAATCGCCTGTTAGGGTTGTCTCTTCCTCAGGAAGATAACTTTACTTTATAAAAATTGATTTGAGCTGGATGTGATTAATAAAGCCTGCACATCGACTGGTCGATTGTCAACTTCATATTTTTTTCTCAACATTTTGAAGGCTGCATTATTATAAACTGTGTAGATCCCCGGATATTTCAATCCCCGAATATGGGAATATAAGTGCCGGTCATAAAGAATTTTTTTAAATTCTGATATTAGCCGTTTTTATTTGAAACTATTACATCAGGAAAATCGGAGAACAAATTTTGGAAAAGCAATTTTGGACTAAGGCCTGTTATTTTTTTGGAATCCTTCCCAAAGTGAGATTGATCATGATACCCATTCGATAACGATATGTTTAATTGAATTTTTGAATTTTGAATGGTGTCGTTCTTGATCTCGTTAACTGTTTTTTGAAATCGAACAATTTTGCAGAACAATTTTGGATTGACTCCCAACTGCCTGGCAAAAGTCCTGTTCAGTGTTTTTTCGGTCATATTGAATTCTTTTGCTAAGGCTTTGATGGTGACTGAATTCATTTGATCGGATTCAATTTTTTTTAAAACAGCTTCCATCCATATTTTCTCTTCGCTTCTTCCTGAAAAAAGAAGTGTGAAATAATCTTCCACTACCTCTACAATCAAATCCACCTTATCTTTTTGGGGCTTTAACTTATAAATAGACCCTTGTATGTCTGTTTCCAAAATTTTACTAAGTGAAACCGGCTGTCTTAACCTCAGCAGTTTACTTAAATTATTATGGTATGCGATTACGTGCGGAAAGAATTTGATACTAAGGCAGATCAATTTTTCAGTTATTCTTATTAAAATACCGTCACTAAAAAAAGGGAAAAAACCATTACGCGGAGCCCTGATAAATTTTTCAGTCTTTTCGCTATAAAAATAAAAGCTGCCGCTTAAATTAATCCATGCATCTAAACGTCCATTTGGTAAGGTCTTTAACAGTACCGGCTCATTAATTTCAACTAACTGGTAATAATCAACAATGCTCTTCATTAAAGAGGACCTGGGAAATATTTTTAAATTTTTTTCTTCCATTTAAAATGTCTGTTTTTTACTTTTTTATTTATCGTCTTAATTCCACTTTTGACAAAAGGATCTTTATGCTAAAACGAATTCATCTTGTATTTGTTACTCAGCTTTTAATTATTGGTTTCACCAGCAAAGCACAAAACACAATTTTATACGGTAATAATCCTGCTGCAGGAAAATACACTTCTGTAAATGGAACACAAATATATTATGAAGTTTATGGCAAGGGACAACCCTTATTGCTGTTGCATGGAAATGGCGGTTCTATTGCAGGACGGGCGAATATAATTTCGACCTATTCAAAAAACTATATGGTAATTGCCGTTGATAGTCGCTGCCATGGAAAAAGTGGATGCCCCACCGGGGATCTCGATTATGAAGTAATGGCTACTGACATATTCAACCTGTTAAATGAAATAAACGTTGATTCAGCGCTTATTTGGGGCCACAGCGATGGCGGCATTATTGGTTTGATCATGGCACTTAAGTACCCTCAAAAAGTAAAAAAACTATTGGCGACAGGAGCTAACATTGTCCCTGATACAACAGCTCTTCAGCCCGAACTTGTTGAGATGATGAAAATGTATCCAATGATGAAAGATACGCTGATGCAAAAAAGAATAAAGCTGATGGTCAATCATCCGAACATGACATTTGAACAATTATCCAAAATAAAAGCACCTGTTATGCTAATGACTGGTGACAGAGACGCTGTTAAAAACGAACATACTTTAAAGATGTTTAAGGCTATACCCAACTCGCAACTTTGCATTATACCTGGCGCGACCCATTTTCTTTATGAAGAACAACCGACCTTATTTAATTATTACTTTAAGAACTTCTTTGAAAAACCATTTCAAACTCCATCAACTGTAGACCTCGCAAGGAAAATGGCAGCCGAAATGAATAAATAAGTTCTCATTTACCCAGAACATTGACTAAAATAAATTTGTAATGTCAGGACAACCTGGAAACAGGTTTTCGAAGTGTTCGCTTTTTCATTTCACTGCAAAATGGTATTTGCCTGAACCCAATCTTACAATTACATAAAAAGGCTCTGCACCAACAATTTCGATTTCTTTTACATCACCCAGTTTCTTATCTGATTCTGTTAATACCGATCCATCTTTAGCAGGGATATATACAGTGGCTGTGGTATTAGCAGGGATTTCTATATCCAAAATTGTCCGGGCAAATTCTTTTTTCCATGACGAACTCAACGTACCATAATATGTTTGCAGTGAAGCTGCGGCGCTGCTCAATCCTTTACCGATATGGGGTTGTATTTTTATTTTCTTATAACCCACCCCATCTGTATCTGTATCAATCCCTGTAACAATACGATACATCCAATCACCAATAGCGCCATAAGCATAGTGATTAAATGAATTCATCGAAGCCGGTTCGAATGTGCTGTCAGTCCTGATCCCATTCCACCTTTCCCAAATGGTGGTGGCTCCCATCTTTACGGGGTATAACCAGGATGGATAGGTTTCCTGTAATAATAATTCGTAAGCAACATCGGTATATCCAAATCGTGTAAGTACATGACATAAATAAGGTGTGCCCAAAAAGCCAGTGGTCAAATGGGTACCATAGCTTTTAATATTCTGAACCAATTTTTCAGCGGCTTGTTTCCGCAATTCTTCGGGTAACATANCAAAGTTCAAAGCCAGCACATAAGCGGTCTGGGTGCTGGATACCAATCGCCCGGATGCTGTTACATATTCTTTCAAAAAAGCTGCTTTAATCCGTCTTTGCAATTCACTATAATAATTTTCATCTTCTTTTTTATTCAAAACACGGGCGGCATTAATAACCAACTGTGTAGAGTGACTGAAAAAACATTGTGCAATGAGGTATTTGTCCGTTACAGCCGATCTTCCGTCATTATCATCAAAGGGCCGGTAAAATAGCCAGTCACCAAAATGAAAACCGGTATTCCACAGGTCATTCCGGCTATTCTTTTCCATATAACCCACCCATGCTTTCATGCTGCTGTATTGATTTTCTAAAATTCTTTTATCACCGTAAGCCAGGTACATATTCCAGGGAATAATCGTGCATACATCTGCCCAACCGGTAGAGCCACCGGAGTTCGGACCTAATACATTTGGAATAACAAATGGGACACTTCCGCTTGCATACTGATCGGCCGCAATATCCTTAAGCCATTTTGAGAAAAAATTATTGACGCCAAAATTGAAAGCCGCCGTTCTTGAAAATACCTGTGCGTCACCTGTCCAGCCCAATCGTTCATCACGTTGCGGGCAATCGGTGGGTACATCTAAAAAATTTCCTCTTTGTCCCCATTGAATATTATGCTGCAATTGATCGATCAAAGGATTGGATGAGCTGAATGATCCTGTCGGCTTCATATCACTATATAATGCAACGGCTGTAAAATTTTCCGGTTTTAATTCGCCGGGGTAATTTTCAACACGTATGTAGCGAAAACCAAAAAAAGTAAAATGAGGTTCAAAGAATTCATCACCCTCTCCTCTTAGCACATATTTCGCCTGTGCTTTTGCTGCTCTTAAATTTTCCGTGTAAAAATTTCCATACTTATCCAACACTTCGGCATGTGATAGCGTGATCGTATCACCTGCCTTTCCTTTTGCTGTCAGCATAACCCAGCCAACCAGATTTTGTCCAAAGTCGATCACCTTCTCTCCTTTTGGGGTTGTAAATATTTTTACGGGTTTGAATGTTTCATGTTTTTTTACCGGTTCGTTTTCATTTGCAACCAGTATTGATTTATTATAGTTACTTACTTTAACTCCATTCCATTTTGAATCGTCGTAACCCGGCATGCGCCAGCCTGTTCTTTGTTTACGGGCATCAATGATCTCGCCATTATAAATTTCCGAATAAGTGATACTGCCTGTTGTTGACTTCCAAGAATTATCCGATACGACCGAAGCCTTGCTTCCATCCGTATAAGTAATATCCAACTGGAATAATAATGCAATGTCCTTACCATAAATATCTTTATTCTCATCCCATGCAAGATGTCCGCGATACCAACCACTGCCTAATCCCATTGCAATGACATTGCTGCCACTGTTCAGCAAACCGGTTACATCATAAGTTTGGTATTGCAATCGCTTATTATAGCTCGTCCATCCCGGGGTTAAATAAAAATCCCCGATTCGTTTTCCATTGATATATCCTTCATACATGCCATGTGATGTGATATAAGCGGTGGCCGATTGTATCTTTTTGGATGCTTTAAATTCTTTTCTTAATAAAGGCGTTGGACGATAAATACTGTCTTCAGTAAATCCCGGTTCGATCCAGTTCGCTTTCCAATCAGCCGCATTCAGCAATGCCATTTGAAATGTTGCAGGTTCACTCCAGGCAGAAGTATTTCCGTAATTATCCCACACTCTTACCTGCCAGGAATATTTTTTACCGGATACCAATGGCTCGCCCGCATATACAATATGTACGGACTGATCCGAATTTACTTTGTTACTGCTCCATGCTGTTGATTTGCCGGTCATAATTTTTATTTCATAACCCGACTGCATCGTATTTCTTTTGTCTGAACTTAACTGCCAGCTAAAACGTGGCTGTTTTACATCCAGGCCAATTGGATTTGTAAGATTTTCACAAAGCAGATTTTTTACAGTTAGTTGAGAAAAAGAAGCAAGACCAAATAAGCAGGAAAGAATTAACGGGACAAATCTTTTCATGTGTATTGAATGTTTATCGTCGAAAAGATAAACTATTTTCTTTTGAATGAAATATTTTTTGACCGTTTAGAAATTCGTAATTTTTTAACTTGCACCCAAACTGTAAGCATGGATGTAAAGATTGAACCAAACTGGAAAGAATTATTAAAAGATGAATTCAATAAACCCTACTTTGAACAGATCCCTTTACATCTTAAAACAGAAAAAGAACAGGGCAAAAAAATATTTCCACCGGGCTCACAAATTTTCAATGCATTCAATACGACACCTATTGATAAAGTAAAAGTGGTGATCCTCGGACAGGATCCTTATCATGGTCCCGGCCAGGCACATGGTTTATGTTTTTCTGTTCCAAATGGCATTGCACAACCACCATCGCTGGTAAATATTTTTAAAGAACTGCATGATGATATCGGCGTGCCCATTCCCGGACATGGCAATCTTACTAAATGGGCTGAACAGGGAGTCTTCCTATTGAATGCCTCATTAACGGTTCGCAGTGGTGACCCCATGAGTCACTCAAAGATCGGGTGGGCTTCCTTTACAGATGCAGTCATTAAAAAGATATCGGACACAAAGAAGCATGTTGTGTTTATGTTATGGGGAAAATTTGCACAGGAGAAAAGAATATTGATCGACGAAAGCAAACATTTGATTCTTCGTGCGGCGCATCCATCTCCCTTGTCGGCACATGCAGGTTTTTTTGGTTGCAGGCATTTTTCAAAAGCCAATGAATATCTTATGTCTCATGGCATCGATCCTGTTGATTGGAAATTATAATTCTTAAATTGATAATTCACGCTTGAAAATAATGAAGGAAATATTCGGTCGCTTGTTTGCCTTATGGGCAATGGTAACATTCATTGTTACATTTTTGATTTTTTATATTCCTTCAATGCTGACCTGGCTGATGCCTGAACCCGGCGGCCAGGATATTTTTATAAAATTATCAAGAGCATGGATGAGGGTTTGGTTAACCCTCGTTGGATGCCCGGTTAAAGTAAAAGGAAAAGAAAATTTTAAAAAAGGGAAAAGCTATATCGTAACCTGTAATCACAATTCATTAATGGATGTGCCGCTCTCCTGCCCTTTTATACCGGGTCCCAATAAAACGATTGCCAAAACAAGTTTTGCAAAAATTCCCTTATTCGGATTTTATTATATGAAGGGTTCAGTATTGGTGGACAGGAAAAGTGATGAAAGCCGCAGGCAGAGTTTTGAAAAGATGAAAGCTGTTTTGAAAAAGAATATGCACATGAGTGTGTATCCTGAGGGAACAAGAAACAGAACAGACCAGCCCTTAAAAAAATTTCATGATGGTGCATTTAAATTAGCCGTGGATACCGGGAATGCAATTATTCCATCCGTAATATTTAATACAAAAAAAGTGTTGCCGCTGGATAAAACATTTTATTTCTGGCCGCATCCATTAGAGATCCATTTTCTGCAGCCTATCTCCCCCGCCAATAAAACACATGAACAACTGAAAGCGGAAGTATTTGAAGTAATGAAGGATTATTTTGTTAGCCATCAATAGCTGGAAAAAGAACGGGTACGATTAATTCTTAAATCCTGCAATATCTGTCCTTTTGGATTTAATGTAAAACTGAAATAACGATATAAGCCAACCGGCGCTACATTGATATTTAATTGCCAGCAATGCATATCTCTTGAAATACCCATTTGAAAACTTTGCAGTTTTTTTGTTTTGATGTCATAGTAGCCGTTTCCATTTATTTTCCATTTGGGAGTTAAACTGAAATCACCGCTAAAATTTAAACTGCTACTGATCTCTGTTTTGTATCTGAAATCCGGTTTCAAAATATCCTGGAAAAAAATGGATACACCCAGGCTGACCGACCAGGGTATATTGAAATCAACAAATTCATTGGGGTTTTGTCGTTTGTATTCCAATAATTGTGTGGCATCACCTGCAAGAGCCGGATCATTTAAAATGGCCTCTTCCCGTTTTTTCTTTTCGGCTGCTTTTCTATTATCTCTTGGCTTACTTTGATAACTGGTGCTCATGGAGATGTTGGTATTCTTCAATCGTCCTAAACTAAATTTTCCTCCCTGCCATGCATATTGAGCAGTGTCCTGCCCCCGTGAGCCTATCTTATAAGGATCAAGTGTTGAGTTAGCTGTAATGTTGATCTTTTCAAAAAGATTCATCCGGAAGTATAATGACAGCGGCGAGAGCTTCATACTATCCGCCAAAAAATTATATCCGCCGTTAAAGCCATACCCGTCAATTAACCTTACCTTTTTCTCGGTACTATCTTTTTTGCTTTTTACTTTCATTTCAAGATTGTTGTCGACCTGGAAACCAATACCACCCGTTCTCCCTTCGCCAAAACTTCCCATTAAGCTCCCCTCAAATTCAGAGAACCGGTACGTATAACCGGTTGTATCAACCTGCACATTATAATAATGGCTGCTTGACAGGTCCGGTTTGTAATTAAGACTAATGGATGGACGTAAAGTATGCCTGATAGCAATTATCCTCGAATTCTTAAAATTCTTTGTTCCATATACTGCTGTACTGAATGAAATACTGAACGAAGCTGAATGATCCAGGAAAACGCCTTTAGTAATTGTAGTGTCTACTTTTTTTGTGTTGTTGTTCCATGTTCTTCTGAATTTTTGGGCGATCACTGAATTTTCATAAGAGATGCCCGGTGAGATAAGAAGGGCGCCATTCAAAATAGGTGGCAGTGATAAACTGATGGGAAAACTATTTCGTGCGCCCCACTGNAAAGTATCGATAATATGCTTGAAACTGNAATGCCGTATCATAAAAGGAAAACTGGTTAATGAAACTACCCGAATATCCTACGCCTAATTTTTCATACCATTTTGGCGTGCCTGTTATTTCTTTTTGCTGGAAAGGATAGACTGTATTGACTGTAAAGCTTGCATTGGGTAAGCTGACATTAAACAATCTTGTCTGGTTATTCTGACTATGATTCGCAGTTAAAGATAATTGATAAGGTTTTCCGGCCCATGATTTGGAATAAGCAATAGATGAGTTCATTTGGTTTTGATAATTCAATTGCGGGCTGTTGGGAACATAACGATTGAATTTTGAAGAACCGGCATTCACATTCGCACTAAAAATCGTACCCGGCCTGGCGCGGCTATCAACAGTATGACTCCAGCTAATGCGGTAATTTTTTGATTTCGTAAAGTCAGGGTCACCTTTAAAGTTGAGTGATGTTTGCTGGTAAGAAAAATTGAAATTGCCACTATACTTATATCGTTTCCGGTAGGTTGGGCTTACATTAAAAGACCAGCTTCCATAAGAATAAACATTACCATAAAATTTTACATCCCAGTATTCATTGATCACCTTATAAAAGCCAATCCCTTCTAATCCCAAACCCATCTGCTCATTGGTGGCAAATTGGATTGGTAATAACCCAGATTTTCTTCCCTGCTTTAATGGAAAAAAACCAAATGGTAAATAAATAGGAATGGGAACTCCTTCAAACTCCGGGTGAACAGGCCCCGACACAGCGACCTTTTGATTGATCATTTTCATTTTGTTGGCCCGGAAAGCAAAATGCGGGTCATCGATGATCGTACAGGTTGTAAACTGTCCTCTTTCAATAAAGGTTGTATTGGCATTTACCTTTTTAACACGATCCCCTATCACCACCAGTTCGCCATACTGCGTGGAGGTATTTTTTGTTAACCCTTTTTGTGTTTTAAAATTATAGCGAATGGTATCACTGGTGAATTCATTATCCGGGTTTTTGAAATGAGCGTCTTCGACGATATTACCGGCACTATCTTTCGAATTGAAGGCTGTGACGATCTGTGTTTTCTGATCCAATTCAACTTTTGGCGCTGTCAGTGTAATATCTGTATAATCTGTTTTTGTTTTACCATACAGAATTATTTTTTTATCCTTTACTAATACGACCGCTGAATCAGCTGCTTCATATTTTACCGGTGCATCCAATGAATCTTTAGAAAGCTTTAATGAGAAGCTGTCTGTTTTTATTTGCGGCGTTGTATCATTAGCATTTTGTAATAAAGAATCGGCAGGATTTTTTCTTAAC
>JGI24751J29686_10000433_pt1 | contig 12947 bp, 10 predicted proteins | sample KBSSwiS6_FD_29686 | JGI IMG/M metagenome (IMG submission 29686)
GGCGCGATCAACCGGACGGACCTGGACGTCGAGGCGTTCCAGGAGGAGCTCGGCGCGCTGATGGCCCGCAACCGCGGGGTCTCGTTGAAGGAGATCCAGCTCGGACCGGTGCTCCAGGAGATGACCGAGATCGCCCTGCGGTACGACGTCCCGCTCCCCGCGTCGCTCACGCTGACCGCGAAGGCGCTCGCGCAGATGCAGCTCGCTGCGGCCACGATGGATCCCGACGTCGATCCGTTCGACGTCGCCGGCAAGTTCATGATGCGCAACCTCGTGAGCGGGATGGGCGCCAAGCTCGACCCGAAGACGCTCTTCTATCAGGCGCAACGCTTCAAGGTTCGCTTCGAGAAGGTGGTCGAGGCGATCGAACGTCTGATCGGCGCCCGTCCCGGTCAGAAGCTCGAGGTGAACTTCCGGGCCGCCTCGCTCGAGACGACGATCCGCCGGGCCGGCCGACGCCTAGCGATCTCGCTGACCGCCGGTGCGGCCATCCTGGCCACGGCGCTCACGGCCGTCTCCTCGGACCGCGTGGCCAGGTGGGTGCCGGCGGCGTTCGGCGTGATCTCCGCCGGTCTGCTCCTCGCGCTGCTGGTGGACCTGATCCGCAAGCGCGGCTAGGGCACATCGGTCAGGTCGACCTCACCGCCCTTGGACGTGAGGGTTGTGTGGAGCTCCTCTCGGCTCTCGGACTTGCCGCCCTTGCCGGCCTTGCGGACGCTGCGCAGGACCATCTTCTCCAGCACGAACGCGATCATCGCCATCACGAGCCCGACCATCCAGCGCTCGATCTTGCGCCAGACGCTCTTCGGCTTGGTCCGCTCGATGGTCATGCGGCTACGAGGGTCTCACGACGTCCGCCCAGCTGTGCGACCGCGATGATCGCGAGCCCCCATCCGAGGGTGAGCCACGACCACAGCTGGTCGAAGGCGCCCGGGTAGTCCGAAAGCACGAGGGAGGCCAGGCCGAGGCCGGCGCCCGTCACGCCGACGATCCACCCCGCGATCGTGCGACCGGGCAGGCGCAGCGCGGCGGCGAAGGCGGCCAGCGGGAGCGAGAGCGCGTACGACGCCATCGCGCTGTAGTGGTGGAACTCCACGTGCGGATCGGACGCCACGCCGTTGCGTTGCAGCTCTGCCTGGGTGAGCGCGAACGCGAGGGACGGCACCACGGCGACCACGGCTAGCGCCGCGGTCGGGACGTCGAGGCCGTCGATCGCGAACAACGAGCGGCGCCTCGGATGCAGGGCGAACAGGACGAGCAGCACGATCGGCGCCGTGAAGTAGATGCCCGAGATGAAGTCGCCCGAGACGATCCCGGCGATCGTGGTCGCGACGGCCGTCGCGACGGCCACCCAGAACGGCGCCAGATCGTCGGGGTCGAGCGCACAGACCACGAGCGAGACCCCGAGCAGGATCGCCGAACCGAGCGCCCCGGCCGTGAAGTGCAGGCGGTGGATCCGGTCGGCGTCGCCGAAGAACGCTCCCACCGCGATCGGCAAGGTGAGCCCGATCGTCGCGACGCCGAGGATGCCGGCGACGATCCGGAACGCTCGCCTCATGCCCGGACGTCGATCCGGCCCCGGACCCTCGTGCCCGCACCGGGTTCGGAGCGGACGGTCAGGTCGCCGTGGAGCGCCCCCAGCCGGTCGGCGATCCCTTGCAGCCCGGTGCCGTTCGCGTTGGACGCGGGGTCGAACCCGCGGCCGTCGTCGACGACCTCGAAGGTCAGGTGCCCGTTCGACTGCGCGAGGATCACCGTGGCCGAGCTCGCCTCCGCGTACTTGGCGACGTTCTGGAGGGCCTCGAGACACGAGAAGTAGATCGCCGCCTCCACCTCGGGTGGGTAGCGCCCAAGGCCCTCGGCCCGGATGGTGATCGGGACGGGCGACCGCCGGGCCTGGGCGTCCAGCGCGGCGCCGAGACCCTTGTCCACCAGGAGCGGCGGGTAGATCCCGCGCGCCAGGTCGCGGAGGTCGTCGAGGGCCTTCTGGATCTCGGCGTCGATCTGCGTGAGCATCTCGGCGGCCTTGCCGGGATCGCGCACCGTAAGATCCCGCGCGAGCCGGGTCTTCACGGACAGCGCGACCATCTGCTGCTGTGCGCCGTCGTGGATGTTGCGTTCGAGCCGGCGACGCTCGTGATCCTGCGCCGTGACCAACCGCCGCTGCGACGCGCGCAGCTCCTCGACGAGGCGGACGTTCCGAAGGACCAGGCCGGCCTGCGACGCGAGGTCGCGGACCAGTCGTTCCTTCGAGGGGTTCATCGGGTCGTTGGGGGGCATCGCGACCGAGATGGCCCCGAGGAGCTCGCCCCGGTCGCGAACCTCGACGACGGTCTCGCCCTCGATCGTCGGCAGGACGTCGTTCTCGACGTCCGCGACATCCGCGAGCTCGGCGTCCGTCGGCCACGAGGCCGCAGGGCGCAGCTCGGGGCCGATGCGCAGCCACACACGAGCCGAGCCGGCGCCCGTGGCCTGGCCGAGGATCTGCGCCATCCGGCCGAGGACGTCTTCCGTGGCATAGGACTCCCCGACGCGCTCGGAGAACTCGGTCAGCACCTCGTACGGGGTCGCCCGCCTGCCGTAGACGATGCGATCGGCGATACGCCGCGCGAAGCGCGTCACCGGCCGGAACGCGAGCCCAAGCACCAGCGCGACGACGAACACGGAGCCGGAGCTCTCGTTGCCGGAGGTGACCACGCCCAGGAGTCCCACGACGGCGGCGTACGCAGCGATCACAAGAAGGACGAGCGCGCCCGCGACGAGCGCCTTCTTCACGACAACGTCGAGGTCGTACAGGTGGTACTGGAGCACGGCGATTGCCACGGAGACGGGCAACGCGATGAACGCGAGCCCACTCACGATCGTGTCGATAAGGGTCTCGTCGAGCCCGATCCCCGAGGCGATCGTCGAGAGGAGGAAGGAGGCCACGAGGAACCCGAGCGCGAGCGCGACCCATTTGATCTGCTGCCGCTCAACGCCCCTGGATCGCCGGAACCGCAGCACCAACGATGTGACGCTGGCTAGGAGCAGGCCGATGAGCGAGATGCTGAACACTGCATCGGAGACATCGAGGCCTCCGATGGCGGGCACGTAGAAGGGGTTCGCGACGATCGCATTGTCCCCCGAGCCGTACAGCGACTTCTCACCCAGGACCAACGACAGGCCTAGGAAGACCAGGACGGCCACGGAGAGCCAGGCGAACGGGAGCCATCGGCGGGACGGCAGGTGACCGTCCGGGAACAGCAGCGGGAGGAACAGGATGACCGGGAAGATCCCCATCAGCCATCCGATCGACGAGACGAGCGACGCGGCGATCACGAGGGGGGAGTCCAGGTGGCCCCGTTCGGCGAGGTAGGTCGCGAGCTCGGAGGCGGCGAAGCTCGCACCCGTGATGGCCGCGCCGTACAGCAACAGCCCACCGATCAGATTCCCCCGCAGACGGCTGAGCAGGAGCGCGCCCACGACGCCGAACAACGTGAACGCGATCACGTACGGGATCTGCTCGGCGAGCGACTCCCCGTTGACCGCGACCAGGAACAGCCCGACGACCGCGAAGGAGAAGAACACCCCGAGCGCGACCCACGGCCACCGCGCACGGCGGGCCGTCTCGCTCACGGGGCGACCTCGGGCTGGGCGACGAGGACGCGGAAGACCTCGACCGGCTCCTCCCGGCCCTTCACCTGCCGCGAACCGATCGGTTCGCACGAGATCCCCGGCGCCGAGGCGATCGTGGTCGAGCTCGCCACGATCTCGCCGCCCTCCGCCTCGCTCTGCAACCGCTGGGCAATGTTCACCGCGTCGCCGATCACCGTGTACTCGAGCCGGCCGCCGCCGCCGATCACGCCGGCGATCACCTGCCCGGTGTTCACGCCAACCCCGATGTGCAGGCCGTCCACGGCGTCGGTGCCCCACCCCTCGGCGTTGAGCTCGGCCTGTCGGCGCTGCATCGCGATCGCGCACCGCAGGGCGCGTTCGGCGTGGTCGTCGATCCGGTCCGGCGCGCCGAACACCACCATCACGGCGTCGCCCTGGAACTTGTCGATCATCCCCAGGTGCTCGACGACGATCTCGGCCATGGCCGAGAGGTGTCGTCCGACGATCTCGGCGATCTCGTTGGCCGCCAGGCGTTCGGCCATCGCGGAGAAGCCACGGATGTCGCTGAAGAGCACGGTCACCTCGAGCTCCTCGCGTTCGACCTCTCCCCGCGCGAGTTTCTCGGCCACGCGCTGCGGGACGTACGAGGACAACGTGGCCGCCGCGGCCTGCTTCGCGACGACGGCGGCGTGCAGCTGCTTCATGTCGTCCACCGCGCTTGCGGCTCCCGAACCCGCGCCGGCGGCCATCTTCGTGAACAGGTCCGTGATCCGCCGGTCGACGGCCTCCTGGGTCGTGCCGAGCCGCTCGGCCATCTGCTCGTAGCCGAGACCCTGCGACATCAGGTCGAGGAGTTCGCGGTCGTGTTCGGCGGTCTCGCGCCGGCCCGAGAGGCGTTCGGCGATCGTAGGGTCGACGGCGCTGCCTCCCGCCGCGACCTCGCGGATCGCGCGGACGAGCTCGTCGCCCTGCGCGATCCGGTCCTTCAGCAGGTAGGCGAGCCCGCTCTGCCCCTTGCCGAGCAGGGCGATCGCGTACGCCTCGTCGTCGTGCGCCGAGAGCACGACGACGCCCGTCCTCGGATGCTTCTCGCGGATCGCGTGCGCACAGTCGATCCCCTCGAGCTGGAAGTTCGGGGGCATCTTGATGTCGGTGACGACGACGTCGGGGACGTGCTCGGCCGCAGCCGACAGGAGCGACGGGGCGTCCTCGGCGACACCGACCACCTCGATGTCGTCGTACGAGTCCAGGAGGGCCCGAACACCCTCTCGGACGAGGACGTTGTCCTCGCCCAGGACGACCCTGATGCTCACGCTACCTGCCTCTCCGACGACGGTACGATGCGCGCATGGTGCGCGTGGTCTTCGCGGAGGATAACTACCTGGTGCGGGAAGGGACCTCGGCGCTGCTCCAGGCGACCGACGAGGTCGAGTTGATCGGCACCGCGAGCTCGTTCGATGAGCTGATGACCGCGGTCGAGGAGCTCAAACCCGACGTCGTCCTCACCGACATCCGGATGCCTCCGTCGAACACGACCGAAGGCATCGACGCGGCGCGCCGCATCCGGGCCGACCATCCCGACATCGGTGTGGTCGTGCTGTCGCAGTTCGCCGAGGAGGCCTACGCGTACGAGCTGTTGAAGGACGGCGCGGCGGGCCTCGGGTACCTGCTCAAGGAGCGTGTGGCCAACCTCGAGGAGCTGGTCCGAGCCATCAACGAGGTGGCCAAGGGTGGCTCGGTGCTGGATCCCAAGGTCGTCGAGGCGCTCGTCTCCGCGAAGGACCGGATGGCCCACTCCCCGCTCGCGCAGCTCACCGACCGGGAGCGCGAGGTCCTCGAGAACATGGCGCAGGGCAAGAACAACGCCTCGATCGCCAAGTCCCTGTTCCTGACCGAGCGTGCCGTCGAGAAGCACATCAACTCCCTGTTCCACAAGCTCGGGCTCTCCGAGGAGACCGACGTCCACCGCCGCGTGAAGGCGGTGCTCGCGTTCCTGCGCGAGAGCGACCCTCCCGCCTGACCCTGAACCCGAGCCCGAGCTCACCGGGCCGCGCGGGTGTCAACGATCATCACGGAGCACGGCGCGTGCCGGAGCACGAGGTTCGGGACGCTGTCGCGCACCCGCCACCACGATCCGTGGGTCCCGCGGTTGCCCAGCACGATCGTCTCGACTCGTTCCTGTTCGGCGATCGCCACCAGGCGCTCGGCCGGATCACCCGACTCCGCCCAGCTGCGGACGGTGATCGCCGGGAACCGGCGCTCGAGCCCGGCGAGGTAGCCGCTCGGATCGGCCGACTTCTTGGGATCCACCGCATCGCGGACCGATGACTCGGGCCGGACGTGCAGCACCAACAGCTCGGCCCCGCTCTGTCCCGCGAGACGGGCAGCCTCGCCGACCGCGAGATCGGCCGAGGCCGAGGTGTCCGTTCCCACCAGGATCTTCCTCATCGTGTGTCGCCTCCTTCAACCGCTCGCCACGCTACGCGCGGACTGAGGCCGGGACGACCCGGCCGCCACCACAACATCTGGGGGATGCCAGCACCCGAGCGATGGGGGGGTTCGAGCAGGGGCACGTGCGGGCGACCCCCCTTGGAACCCGCGGGCTCGGCTGCCACGATGCCACGCATGCAGGCCTCGACCGCCCGAAGGCTGGCCCACGGCATGTGGTTCGGCACACTCGCGATCTGGCTCGGCGCCCTGATCCTGGAGCTGACCACCTCGCCGTCCGACGCCATCCCGATGGCCTTGCTCGGGCTGCCGATCGCGACCTACGGCTCGGTAGGCGCGCTCGTCGCGCGCCGCACCCCCCGCAACCCGATCGGCTGGCTCTTCTCGGCCGTCGGGCTCGCGATCGCGNTCTGGCTGTTCGGGCTCGCCTATGCGGCGATCGGCCTGGACGCCGGAGCCGGGGTCGGCGACCTCCCGGGGGCTGCGGTCGCCGCGTGGGCCGGGATCGTGTCTCTGATCGGAGTGCTGCCGATCGCCCTCCCCCTATTCCTCCTGTACTTCCCAGACGGACGCCTGCCATCGCGTCGATGGCGCCCCGTCCTGTGGGCCGTGGGGCTCGGCGGCGTCCTCCTGGTCGTCGGCACGATCGGACACTCGTGGGTCTTCGATCCGATCTTCCTGTTCCCACCGGGATGGACCAGGCACGTACTCGGCATCGAGCAGGCCTACGTCGCAGGCCTCATCATCGTGATCGCCACGGCGTTCGCGGGTCTGCTCGCGCTGATCCTGCGCTTCCGGGAGTCGAGCGCCGAGCAGCGCCAGCCGCTCCGTCTGCTCGTCGCCGTGATCGTCGCGATGGCCGTCACGACCGCGCTCGCGATCGTGACCGTCCTCGCGTCGCAGGGGGCGGAATGGTCCTGGATCGCGATCGTCCTCGCGATCCTCACCGACGGCTTCGGGGTCCTGGTCGGAATCCCGCTCGCCACGGCGGCCGCGGTGCTCACGTTCGGGCTCTACGACGTCGGCGTGGTGATGAAGAAGACCGTTGTGTACGTCGTCCTCGTCGTCTTCTTCGTGATCCTGCTCGGCATCCTCAGCCTCCTCCTCTCGCCCTTGGCGTTCATCGGCTCGCAGGGTGTCGGCGGAGCAGGCGATCGCGAGCTGCTCGTCACGCGGATCGTCACCGGGGTGGCCGTGTTCGCGCTCGTGCTCGTCCTCACGTTCCGGCCGATGAAACGGCTCGCCCGGCGGCTGGTCTACGGGCGGCGTTCGACGCGCTACGAAGCGATGGCCGAGTTCTCCGAACGCCTGGGGGACGCGTATTCGACCGAGGACGTCCTGCCCCGCATGGCAGAGATCGTGCGGGCCTCGACCGGCGCCGACGTCGCACAGGTGTGGCTCCACGTGCGAGGAGAGATCCGTCCGGTGGCCTCCTCGCCGAGCGACACCCCGATGGGCGCCGCGATCGGGGCCGCGATCGGGGCCGGCCCCGACGAGCTCCCGCCGTTCGAGGGACGCCGGGCCTTCCCGGTCCGCGACCGCGGCGAGCTCCTGGGTGCACTCACCGTCTCGATGCCGGCCGCGGAGCCGCTGTCGAAGGACGGCGAGCAGCTCGTCATCGACCTCGCGAGCCAAGCCGGGCTCGTGCTGCGCAACGTCCGCTTGATCGAGGAGCTGCAGGAGTCGCGGCGGCGCATCGTCACGGCGCAGGACGAGCGGGCGCGCAAGCTCGAACGCGACATCCACGACGGCGCGCAGCAACAGCTCGTGGCCCTGTCGGTCAAGCTCGGGCTGGCCGAACACCTCGCGCCGCGCGACGCGGACAAGACCACCGCGCTGCTGGCCGAGCTCAAGTCCGACGCCTCCGATGCCCTGGAGAACGTCCGAGACCTCGCGCGCGGCATCTACCCGCCCGTGCTCGCCGATCACGGCCTGCCCGCGGCGCTCGAGGCGCAGGCTCGGAAGGCGCCGATCCTCGTGCGCCTGGACACCAACGGCTCGGGCCGCTACCCCTCCGAGATCGAGGCGGCCGTTTACTTCTGCTGCCTCGAGGCGCTGCAGAACATCGCCAAGTACGCGGACGCCCGCCACGCGACGATCCGGTTGGGACGCTCGAACGGCGANCTCACGTTCGAGGTCGAGGACGACGGTCGCGGGTTCGACCAAGGGGTGGTCAGCGGTTCGGGCCTGACGAACATGCGCGATCGCGTCGAGGCGGTGGGCGGGACGTTCGTCGTGAGCTCAGTGCCGGGCTCGGGTACGACGGTCGGCGGTCGGATCCCCGTGTCCCCCGGCGAGGCGACGACGGTCACGGGTTCGGTCCCGACGCGCGGGACGGCCTCATGAGCGCGCGAACGCGCCGCCTCCCCTGGATGATCCTGGGTCTCACGCTCGCGCTCCTTGCGGGCACGATGACCCTGAGTGCGTTGAACCACAACCTCACCTCGGACGCGTACTTCATCACGATCGCGATCTTGATGATGCTCGGGTACGTGACGGTGGGAGCGTTCGTGGCGTCGCGTCTGCCGCGCAACCCGCTGGGCTGGCTGCTGATGACGACGGGGGTTGCGTTCCTCCTGGCGGCCGCGAGCGACGAATACGCAACCTACGCCCTCTACACGTCGCCCGGCGCGCTGCCGTTCGGCCAGTTCGCCGTCTGGCTCAACAACTGGATCTTCATCGCGGCGGTCGCGCCGGTCGCGTTGTTCCTCGCACTGTTCCCGACCGGCGCAGTCGCGTCGCCGCGGTGGCGATGGCTGCCGCGGACGCTCCTGGTCCTGTTCGCGGTCGGGATCGTCGGATCGATGCTCCGCGCCGGAAACGTCGACATCACCGAGGGCGTCGATCCGTCGAACCCGACGGGCATCGACGCGATCACACCGATCCTCGAGCCGGTGCTCTGGGTCGTCGGCATCGCCTCGGTCGCGTTGAGCATGCTGGCGGTGGTCTCGCTCGTGCTCCGATATCGGAGCGCGCGAGGTGAGGAACGCCAGCAGATCCGGTGGATCGTCTTCGTCGGCCTGGCCGCCCTCGTTCTGTTCATCGCCACGATCGCGACCACGATCGGGCTCGAGGAGGGCGAGGTCAGCACCCTCAACGACGTGCTGTTCTTCGCGTTCTTCATCATGTTCGGCATCGGGATCCCGGTCGCGGCGGGCATCGCGGTCATGCGGTACCGGTTGTGGGAGCTCGACGTCATCTTGAAGAAGACGATCGTCGCGACGGTGCTCGTGATCCTTCTCACGATCGTCGCGCTGGTGGTCCTGATCGCGGTCGGCGGGATCGTCGTTGGACCACTGTCCGACTCGCCCGGCATCGCCCTGCTCGCCGGGATCGGGGTCGGGGCGCTGACCTGGCCGCTCCTGCGTCTCTCGCGGCGGNTCGCCGATCGGTNCGTCTACGGCTCGCGAGCCACCCCGTACGAGGTGCTCACACAGTTCTCCGACCGGATGGCCGATTCGTACGCGACGGACGACGTGCTGCCTCGGATGGCGTCGATCCTGGGCGCCGGCACGGGCGCCAAGACCGTCACGATCTGGTTGCTCGTGGGCAACCAACTCCGACCCGCCACGACGTGGATCGAGAGCGGACGCCGGGGATCCGAACCTCCGCCGGCCGAACCCGCCCCGTCGGCGGAACTCGCGGAGCTGACGGGTGACGTGTTCGTGGTTCGGCACCAGGGTGAGCAACTCGGCGCGATCACGGCGACGATGCACGCGAACGACCCGATGGACCCGACCAAGGAGAAGCTGATCCGAGAGCTGGCCGGGCAGGCAGGCCTCGTGCTCCGCAACGTGCGGCTGATCGAGGAGCTCCGCGCCTCGCGACGCCGGCTGGTCGCCGCGCAGGACGCCGAGCGTCGCCGGCTCGAACGCAACATCCACGACGGGGCCCAGCAGCAGCTCGTCGCACTCCAGGTCAAGCAGCGCCTGGTCCAGGGCATGATCGAACGTCAACCCGCGAAGGCCCTCGAACTGATGACGCAGCTCCAGGTCGACACGACCGAGGCCCTCGACGACCTGCGCGATCTCGCGCGCGGGATCTACCCGCCGCTGCTCGCGGACCAGGGATTGAGCGCCGCGCTCGAGTCGCAGGCGCGCAAGTCGCCGGTCCCGGTCACCGTGGAGACCGACGGCGTCGAGCGCTACACGCAAGACGTCGAGGCCGCCGTCTACTTCTGCGCGCTCGAGGCGCTGAACAACCTCGCGAAGTACGCGAACGCGTCGCGGGCGACGGTGGCCCTGTCCCAGACGAACGGCACGCTCACGTTCGCCGTCGCCGACGACGGGGTAGGGTTCGCGGTCGGCGAACGCACGTCGAACGGCACCGGCCTGCAGGGCATGGCGGACCGTCTCGACGCGATCGGAGGCGCGCTCGAGATCCGGTCGGCGCCCGGCGAGGGGACGACGGTCCTGGGTCGGGTCCCGGTCGGCTAGGCCACGGGCTCGTTGGCCGCGGCCCACGCGGTTTCGAGCCGGTCGGGTCCGAACACGGCCTTGGGGATGTACGCGGACGCGCCGCACTCGGCGGCCCGGGGCGCGTATTCCTCCTCCTCGTAGGTCGAGAGCAAGAGGACGATCAGCGAGTCCGATCGTTCGGACAGGATCTGCCGCGTCGCGTCGAGCCCGTTGATGCCCGGCAGGTTCACGTCCATCAGCACGAGGTCGGGAGCGAGCTCCCTGGCCATCTCGACNGAGGACTCACCGGTCTCGGCCTGGCCGACGACCTCGAACCCGTCGGTGGCGTCCACCACCATGCGAGCCGCCAGCCGGAACGGCTCCTGATCNTCGACGATNAGCACTCGGACCGTCATGGTTGCCCTCGGGAACATCGTCCCACGGGGTCCGAGCTCCGACAGTGATGCCAGCACCACTGTTGCGCATGCCTGGAGCCACGCACCTCAGGCACGTCCGGAGGTCCACGGTTACGCGGAGCCGACCCGGAGGAACGCCTGCTCGAGCACGAGCCGCGGGTTGAGGTTCAGGTCCTCGGCGAGCGCGGCGCGCGCCTCCTCGACCGCGGCCATCGCGCTCGTGGCGGAGGTCACGTCGCCCGGCGCGGGCGAGAGATCCGGGTTCATCAGCACGTCCGCGCCGCCCCCCACCGCGACGGCCACCCGATCGCGCAGCAGCGCCGAGACCCCGAGCAGGACTCGGTCCACGTAGTCGCGTTCGGCGCGGCGCACCTGGCGCTTGTGCCGCTCCTCGAGTCGGCGGATCGCACCCCGGTACGCCTCCTCGGCCCGGCCCCGTTCGTCCAGGAACGGCGCGAGCTCCTCCTCGAGTTGGGCGCCGAGGTCCTTGCGGTAGCGCTCGGCCGCGGCCAGCACGAGCTCGGCCGCCTCGAGCGCGCCGGCGGGTCCCCGCGCGGCGACCTCGAGCGCGTCGCGGGCCGCCTCGCGGAACGACATCCCGTCGGCGCCACTGGCGAGCCGGCGTGCCCGTCCGAGGTTCCCGCCCGCCAGCCGAGCGGCAAGCGCGGCCCGGCCGGGGTCGATCCCCTCAGCGGCGAGCGTCTGCGCGACGAACGCCTCCGAGAGCGGACGGAACGAGACCACGTGGCATCGCGACAAGACGGTCTCGGGCAGTTCGTCGGGGCGAGCCGAGAGCAGCATCAGGACCGCGTCCGCCGGCGGCTCCTCGAGCACCTTCAACAGGACGTCGGCCGCAGCGGGGTTGAGGCGGTCGGCTTCTCGGATCACGAAGACCTTCCGGCCCGGTTCGGGCGCGGTGCGGTACGCGGGGTGCCAGATCTCGGTGCGCACGGTCTCGACGTGGATGTCCCGCCCCTCGGGTTCGACGACGACCTCGTTGGGGTGGCGGTCCTCGAGCGCGAGGCGGCAGTCTCGGCACGTCCCGCACCCGCCCTCCTTACACAGCAGCGCCGCCGCGAACGCGCGCGCGGCGAGCTGCTTGCCCCCGCCCTCGGGCCCGGCGAGCACGTACGCGTGGTGCGGCCGCGCCGCGGCCTGACGCAGGAACGCGATCGCGTGGTCTTGACCGGGCACCCGGTCGAACACCGGGAAGCGGTCGTCGACCGTCTCAGTCATGCCGGTCCTCCTCGCGTTCCTTCAGGATCCTGCCGAGCGCCTCGACGACCTGCTCGTGCACCAGCTCCGGCGTCCGATCCGCGTCCACGACCACGAACCGCTCCGGGTGCTCCTCGGCGATCCGGAGGTACGCGTCGGACACCTTCGCGTGGAAGTCCTGCCCCTCGACCTCGATCCGGTCGGGCTCTTCGAGCGAGCGGAGCAATCCGGCCTCAGGCTCGAGATGGAGCAGGAGCACGAGGTCGGGGAACAGTCCCTGGGTCGCCCACACGTTCAGCGTCAACACGTCCTGCTCGCCCAGCCCCCGCGCCGAACCCTGGTAGGCGAGCGACGAGTCGATGTAGCGATCCGTCAGCACGACCTGGCCCGCGGCCAGGCCCGGTCGGATCACCGACGCCACGTGCTGCGCCCGGCTCGCCGCGAACAGCAGCGCCTCGGTCTTCGGCTCGATGTGTCCCGTGTCGTGCGCGAGCAGCATCTTGCGCAGCTCCTCGCCGACCGGCGTCCCCCCGGGTTCGCGGGTGACCATGACCTCGACGCCCTGGGACTCCAGCCACTCCTTGGCCAGCCGGATCTGCGTCCCCTTCCCCGAACCCTCGACGCCCTCGAACGCGACGAACAGGCCGCTCGTCGGCGGCCGCTTGAGCTTCGGGACCAGCCCGAGCTTCTCCTGCTTGCCAACCCGGAACCTCCGGAGCCGGCTGCGGGTCAGGAGCCCCGCGAGCAATGCGCCCACTCCGGCGATCATCAACGAGATCCGCGTTCCCGACAGGTCGAAGGTGCGCTCACCCAGCGTCACCGTGTGCACCCCGATCGCCCCGGCGATCACCGGGAAGATCGTGAGCGAGAGGAACAG
>JGI24751J29686_10000436_pt1 | contig 12908 bp, 8 predicted proteins | sample KBSSwiS6_FD_29686 | JGI IMG/M metagenome (IMG submission 29686)
CGCGCATCTCGGCGAGCCATTCGAAGCTCACCGGCTCGCCCGCCTCGCGGCGGTGGGCGATGGCCCCGGCAAGGCGCGGATCGGCGCCGGTCACGCAGTCGAGCGCGACGCACAGGGTGGTGTGGGAGAGGTGGAGGTGGTTTTCGGCGAGGAAGTCGGCGATCTCACCTAGCTGGTCGCGCAGCCGGTCGGCCGGGGCGTCGGCCCCGGCAGGGTCGGCGGCAGGCTCGCTGCGCCACAACCCTGCCAGCCGCTGGAGCAGGGGCCGGGGAGTGGCCGGAAGGGCTTCGGGGGCGTTCGCGCTGTCCATGGATACCCGAACGGCGCGGAGGGGCGGATTTTAAGGTTGAACCCGCCCTCGGGGAGCCCGTCAGCAGACCGAGCGCTGGACCTTGCCGATCGTAGTATCGGCCTTGGAAAGGAAGGTCGAATGCTCGCGCCGCAGGTATTCGACACGGGCGGCGGGGAGGTGGTACGGGAAGGCAAGGCCTGCCTTATCGCCGTCGAACCAGCGGACGATTCCGCTGAGACTGTCGCCGGATTCGAAGCGCACCAGCACCGGGGTGCCCTCCTGCAGGGTCACGCCGCCCGTGGTCAGGCAGCAGCCCCCGGCATTGATGTTGACCAGGGTAACTCCGGCCTCTGCCCCGTCCGCAGACATGCGGGCGTGGAGCGTGACCTTCAACCGTTCGGATCTGGACACCCTGTGGACTCCGGCACTTTGCGCGACCTCCGTTTTCCCGGAGCTAGGTATATCGCCGGATAGTAAATGGCCGGCTAACGCTGTGCAGCTTTTGCAAAGCATTGTAATGGCGGGAAACCGCCCTTCCCGCGGCGGGATCAACAGGTGTACGAGGTCGCCGTGGGGGTGGGGTTGTAGATCTGCGAGAGATCGCGGTCGTCGCGCACGTACATCGCCGCCGCGCGGTAGATCGTGGGCGAGGTGGTGTTGCCGATGGCGAAGAAGATCGGCTTGTACTTGTAGTAGACCTCGACGAACATGATCGCCGAACTGGTGTCGGCGGTGACCACTGTGCCGGTCGGGCCCATGCCGGCAAAGCTGGTGCCGGTGGAGCCGGTTCCCTGCGTGCCGTATTTCGAATTGCCGAGGGTGGAAAGGCCGCGGCAGCGCTGCCAGTGGATCCACTGCCCGCCGTCGGAATTCTGCTCCAGGCTCGAGACGATGATCCGGCCGTTGTTGTAGAGATCGAGGCCGGGATAGACCAGGCTGACCTGGGCGAAGGCGTCGTTGACGTCGTACTCGCGCATCATCGCGCCGCTGGAGCCGGTCGCCTGCTTGGCCCGGCTGGTGTTGTCGGCGACCTGGGTCGCAACCTGGCTGACGCGGGTATAGACGAGCGCCATGTTGGCCAGTTCGATCGTGCCGAGACCGACCGACATCAGCAGCGGGGTGACAAGAGCGAACTCCACCGCCGAGATGGCCGCGCGGTCGGCGCGCAGGCGGCGGAGAAACCGGCGCGCTGCGCCACATTCGTCATTGCGAGCCCGAAGGGCGCGGCAGTTCGGACCGGCTGCGCGGTCCGCTCCGGACTGCCGCGTCGGCCTTGCCTCCGCGCAATGACGAAGGCGGGGGAGGTGCGCGCGCGTCACGGGCAGACCTGCGTCGTCGTCCAGCTCGGCTGGCTGGCGAAGGGCTGGTTGCGCAGCATCGTGGTCGCCTTGATCGTCGTTGTCGGCGAGATGCCCAGCGCCGCGCCGCCCGGAATGATGCTGGGGTAGGTCACGGTCGCGACATATTCGACCACGTCGTTGGCCCCCCCGACCCCGCTCCGCCCGCCATCGGCATCCCACGCGCTGTTGCCATTGGCGTCCTGGAAGCATTCGGTGTTGTCGTAGGCGCCGTTGGCGTTGGTGTCGGTGAAGTCCTCCGGGCGGCCCACGGTCTGGAACGACTGGTAGTTCTCGCGCACGAAGGTCACGGTCGCATTGGGCAGGATGGCCTGGACCCGGTCGCGCACGAAGGTGTCGATCGTCGTCTGGCTGGTCTGCGAGCTCTGCAGGCCGGAATTGCGGCCGGCCTGCTGCATGGCTCCTTCCAGCACCGAGCGCATGTAGACATTGAGCCCGAACTCGATCGAGCCGAGCAGCAGCATGGCCAGAACCGGCACGATGATCGCGAATTCCACCAGTGCCGCACCGCGCGTGTCGGCGGCAAGGCGGCGCAGCACGGCCGGCATCCGCGGCCTCATGTCCTGAGCCTCAGGTTGGCGATGCGGCTGGCGATATCACGGAAGTTGGTCTGCAGCGCGCTGGTGCTGTTGGCGTACATGGCCGTGCCGCCATTGCCGGCGCAGGCGGTCATTTCGGTGGTGAGGGCCTGGCCGAAACCGACCACCCAGACCGTATAGCCCATGTCCTTGGCCTTCTTGCAGGCGGTGAGGAAGCGGGCGTTGTGATAGGACTTGAGCGTGGCATTGTCGGTGGTGGCCGGGGCCACCCGGTTGTCGAGGAATTCGAGGCCATAGGTGCTGTAGGTGTCGCGATTGGGCTCCATATCGCCGTCGGTCAGGAACAGGATGTGGCGGCTGATCGAGGTCACCGTGCCCGAGTTGACCACGGCCGAATTGATCCCGCTTGGATTGGCCAGCCGCGCGCCCCAGATCATGCCCACATCGTGATAGGTGTTGCCGTTGGCGGTGAGCGTGCCGAGGTAGGTCTCCAGCCAGCCCGGAACCGTGGTCGGGGCCGAGGTGTCCACCGTGGTGAAGTTCTTCGCCGCCGGCGGGCAGATGCGGCGGCCGTAATTGATCTGGTAGTCCCACTCCGACCAGTAGAGATCGGCCGTGTCGATCGGCGCGGCGGTGGAGCGCCAGTATTCCAGCTTGTCGAGCACCGGCTTCCACGAGGAGGCGGCGTTGGTTGGCGCGTTGACGATGTCGTGGTCGAGCGCGCCCGAGGGCGCGGTGCTGTTGGTGAACAGCGTGTTGACCGTGCTGCGCTCCTCGATGCATCCGTTCCAGGTCATGCTCGAGGTGGTCACGTTGGCCTTGCCGGTAAGCGAGCCCAGCGTGATCATGTCGTACCAGCCCGAGGTGTAGCCGGCGGCCGGGACCGTGGAGGTGGTGTCCACGCCAGTGGCGATGGTCACCGCCGTCATGGCCCTGGCGTTCGAGGTGTCGAGCGCGGCCTGGGTATAGCGATAGGGCGTCGTCGGGTTCAGGCCATAGGCTGTAACCGTGTAGGTTGTCGTGATCGTCGACACCTGGCGCGTGCAGATGCCGGTGGCGATGTTGCCCTTGCCATTGCCGCTGTTGCCCTGGCAGTTGCCGCAGTTGCTTACCCATGAGGAGTAGGCATAGGTCGAGGTGTGGACTGGGTTTGGTCGGGTCCCGGTCGTTACCGGGTTGGTACCGCTCGACGGATAGGCATTGATGCCGTAATTGTTGCAATCAGCCTGCGAGATCGGCGTGCCCGGGGTGCCGCCATATGTCTCGTAGGTAACCACCGGGCTTGAGGTCGAGCTGGTGTAGATCGGCTGGTCGAACCTGTAGAGCTTGGTCTGGTAGTTCGCCGAGCTGGCGAGGTAGCTTTGCGGGATGACTGGCGAGGTCCCCGTCATCAGGTCCGACAGGTTGACCATGCCGTTGTAGGGCACGAAGCCGAACCGCACCCGCGTCGTGCTGCCCGAGGGGACGGCCGCCGCGATGGTGTAGTAGAACGAGCGGACCGCGCTCTTCAGCCCTTCGATCTTTGAGCCAGCACCGGAGTTGCACCACGAGCCGTCCGGGCACCTCGCCATCGAACCGGTCGTATCGAGCACCATCATCACGTCGATGTTGGAAACCTGGAACTCGGCGCTGCAATTGGCGGTGAGGGTGAAGGTGTTCGTCCCGAAGATCTTCATGATCGTGGTCGGGATGGTCGAGGTGGCGACCCCGCTGATCACCCCGGTGGAGGGATTGCTCAGGGTCAGCGACGTGCTCGACGCATTGGCGGCCGCGGCCTGGTAGTTGATGGCGAACATCTTCTGGGCCTTGGCCTGCTCGGCCGTCCCCCAGGCGCCGCTTTTCGCCTGGGCGCGGCGGCCGGCCAGCACGCCGGCGTCGCAGGCGTTCTGGAGGCTGGTCTGGGCCATGTAGGCGCGGCTCATGTCGACCCCGCCGCCGACAAGGATGAGGATCGGCGGCAGCGTTGCGGCGACGATGGCCAGCACGTTGCCGGCGGTGTTGCGGGCAAGTCGCCCGAGGAACGAGCGCGCCTGGTGCAAAGCTTTGGCGAAAGGACGGTTAACCATTGGCAAGGCAGTCGACTGTGGATCCGTGCCGGGGCGTACTCCGCAATGAGTTAAGGATTGGTTTGAATCGGTTGTGGGGGATTGGCGTCGTTCCGGGCTTGATCCGGGACCGGTTGCCCAATGCGAAGCTGTGACCTCGCCGGCAGGAACCCTTCCGGCTTCGCAACCCGCACCTGTCCCGGATCAGGTCCGGGACGACGCTACGACGCAATCAGGGAAACGGGGCTCCTGCGGGCACCACATCCACCTCCACGGCCCGGTCGGGCGCGAGGTACAGCCGCGCCATCTCCTGCACGTCGGCCGCGCCCAGTGCCGCCAGGCGTTCCCGGGCCTGCAATTGCCGCTCGATCCGTTCGGCCTGGGTCTGGGCCCGGTCGACCAGGGTCAACCATGAACGGTTGGTCTTCAGAGCATTGTCGAGCGCCTCCAGCAGCGGTTCGCGGGCGCGCTGGAGCACGTCGGGGCTGATCGGGCGGTCGCGCAGGGCGGCGACCGTCTCGAGAACCGCCGCCCGCGTTGCCGGCAGGTCGGCAAGGTTGACCGAGGCGGCGACCGCGAAGGTGCCGTAGCCGCGCCAGGTCCGGCTGGTCTCGCTGTCCGCTGCAGGCGAATAGGCCTTGCCGAGCTTTTCGCGCAGGGTCTCGGTCAGTTCGATCCGGGCGACCTTTTCGAGCAATTCCAGCTTCATCGCCGCCACCGGGTCCTCGCCGTCGCGGGTCGGCCAGGTGAACCGGACGATCGCCTGGTCGGCGCCGCCGGTATGGCGGATCACCCGGCGCGAGAGATCGCGGGTGAAGGGCCGCTCGCGCTGCTCGGGATAGGGCAGGAAGTCGTCCTCGCGCGGCGGCAGGGCCCCGAAGGTTCGCGCGACGAGGCCAATCGCCTCGTCTTCGGCAATGTCGCCGACGATCCCGATCTCCAGCGCCCCGCGCGCCAGCCGGTCGGCGATATCGGCCTTCAGCCTGGCGAAGGTCAGAGCCCGGTAGTCCTCCACCTTCTGGAAGGTGAAGCGTGGATCGTCGTCGGACAGGATTCCTCCCAGCGACGAGCCCAGCGCGGTTCCCGGCGTCGCAAACCGCTGGGCGAAGAAGTTGTTGACGTTCTGCCGGTAGATCGTCTCCCCTTCCGGCCGGTAGCCCGGGTCGGTCACGTAGGCCGCCATCAGCTGGAGCTGCAGTTCTAGGTCGGCCGGCGTGGTCTGGGTGATCGCGGTGAAGGTCTCCGGGCCCGATTGCAGGTCGAGGCCCACGGTCCGCCCGGCGAGGATCGACTGCAACCGGTCCTGGCTGTGCTTGCCGAGGCCCCCGGCGGCAAAGGCGCTCATCATCTCGGTGGCGAGCGGATCAGCGCGGGTCACCAGCATGTCGCCGCCGTCGAGATTGAGCGAGACCAGCACCCGGTCCTGCTCCAGCGCGGTCTGCTTGAGGTTGAGCCGCACGCCATTGGCAAAGCGCACCTCGCGGATGCCGAGCGCCGGCTCGCGCGTATCAGCCACCACCTTCCCGGGCGGGCCGAAGTCGGCATAGGCGAAAGCCTCGGGCGCGGCCGTGCCCGAGCGGGTGACCTTGCCCTTCATCGCCTCGTCCCAGGCCGCGCGGATCGCCGCCGCACCGCCCTCCGGCGCGCGCCGTCCGGCAAAGCGCAGCAGCGGCTGGTCAAGCGGCAGGGCCTCGCGGTTCAGCGCCGCCAGCACGGCCTCGGGCGTGATCGCGGGAATGAAGGCCTCCAGCCGCGCCAGCGAGCTCTCCGGCGTCGCCGGCACCTGATCGTCGCGCACCAGGGCGAGGGCAGCGGCGACCAGTGCGGCGTTGGAGCGCGTGGCGCTGGCCCCGGCGGCATTGCGGTGGGCCATGCGCACGACGGCGATCTGTTCGGCCACCTCATCGCGGGTGAAGCCATAGGCCATGGCCCGGCGATATTCCTGCGCCGCCGCCCGCAGCCCCTTGCGCCAGCCGCCGTCGACCGTGTTCACCTCCAGCGTGGTGGTGCGGCCGGCGCGGAACACGTCGCCGGTCGATAGCGAGGCGGCGCGGAACGGGGCTTGCGGCTGCCGCGCCAGTCGCTGGAAGCGCCGGCCGAGGATATTATAGCCGATCTGCCGCAGCAGGGCCTCGCGGCGCTGCGCCGTGGTGTCGGGAACGTCCTCGTAGGGCCCATGGCGCGAAGCGGTCACCTTCTCGGCCACGGCCGGGTCGACGTAGATCCCGGTCCGCCCGTTGTCCGCGAAGTTCACCGGGCCGGCCGAGGGCTGCGGCGGCGAGGGAGCGGCCTGCCAGTCTTCGAAATGCCGGCGGATCGCCGCCTCGGCCGCGTCGGCCGAAACGTCGCCGATCACCACCACGGTGGTCTTCGCCGGCACGTACTTGCGCCGCCAGAACGCGCGCAGGCTTTCCGCCGTCGCCGCGTTCAGCGTGTCGGCGGTCCCGATCGGCAGGCGCTCGGAATAGCGCGATCCTGGGTTGAGGAACTTCATCTCGTCGACCGCCGCCCGGAAGGCATAGGAATTGCGGTCGCGCATCTCCGCCAGCACCACGCCGCGCTCGCGCGCCACGGCCTCGGGGGAGATGGTCAGCTCGCTCGCCGTCTCGCGCATCAGCATCAGCGCGGTGTCGAGCAGGTCGGGCGCGGCGCGCGGAAGGTCCAGCGTGTAGAGCGTGTAGTGGAAACTGGTCTGGGCATTGGTGTCCGCCCCGAAGGCCAGACCCTTGCGCTCCAGCAGGCGGACCATCTCGCCCTCGGGCACCCGGGTGGAACCATTGAACGCCATGTGCTCGACGAAATGGGCATAGCCGCGTTCCTCTTCGCTCTCGTCAAGTGAGCCAGCTGCCACTTCCATCCGCACCAGCAGCGTGCCCTTCGGCATCGCGTTATGGCGCACGATGAACCGCATCCCGTTGGCCAGCCGGCTCGTCCGGTAGGCCGGGTCGAGCGAAACGTCGCTCTCCTCCATGGCCCAGACCGGCCGCTCGCGCGGCGGGGCGGCGGTAATGGCGGGCGGTGGCGCAAGGGTCTGCGCGCAGCCGCCGAGAACGAGCGAGAGAAGGAGAATCAGGCGGCGCAGCATCGGCCGCGAAGGTAGGGGGCGCAGCGAAGGGAGCAAGTGCCTCGTCCGCCGTCATCCCCGTTGGTGTGGAACCGGCTTATCGGCAGCGCACGTCCTGGTTCTGGTCGGCCGTCTTGCCGAGGAAGGCGCCCGTCGCTTGGCCGATCACCAGGGGCCGCCTTGCACGCGCGCGGTTCATCCCCCACATCCCCCGGCGGCGGAGCCTGCCGGGCCTGCCGTCTCCCTTGCCTCTGGCGAACAGATGTGGAACAGCCTCGCGCATGTCGCTCAACAAGATCACTGTCCCCAAGATCACCGTCAGGGGCGCGCGGGAACACAACCTCAAGGGCTTTGATGTCGAGCTGCCGCGTGACAGCCTGATCGTCATCACCGGCCTGTCCGGCTCGGGCAAGTCGAGCCTCGCTTTCGATACGATCTATGCCGAGGGCCAGCGCCGTTATGTCGAGAGCCTGTCGGCCTATGCGCGCCAGTTCCTCGAAATGATGCAGAAGCCCGATGTCGAGCATATCGACGGGCTCTCGCCGGCGATCTCGATCGAGCAGAAGACCACCAGCCGCAATCCGCGCTCGACCGTCGCCACGGTCACCGAGATCTATGACTACATGCGCCTGCTGTGGGCGCGGGTGGGGGTGCCCTATTCGCCCGCCACCGGCCTGCCGATCGCCGCGCAGACCGTTTCGCAGATGGTCGACCGGGTCATGGCGCTGCCGGAAGGCACCCGCGCCTACCTGCTCGCGCCGGTCGTGCGTGGCCGCAAGGGGGAGTATCGCAAGGAATTGGCCGAGTGGCAGAAGGCCGGCTATACCCGCGTGCGGATCGACGGCGAGATGTATGCCATCGACGATGCCCCCGCGCTCGACAAGAAGTTCAAGCACGACATCGAAGTGGTGGTCGACCGTATTGCGGTGCGCGCCAAAGGAGATGGGGGAGGCATCCAGACGCGGCTGGCCGATAGCTTCGAGCAGGCGCTGAAGCTCGCCGATGGACTCGCCTATATCGACCTGGCGGATACCACCGTGGCCGCGCTCGCCGCGGGCTCCCCCCTCCCCGTCGGGGAGGGGCCGGGGGAGGGGGCTCGCGCGGCGCCGGACACCCCCACCCAACCCTCCCCCGAACGGGTGAGGGCTTCGGGCATGAAGAACACCGGCCTCCCGCCCAACCGCATCGTCTTCTCCGAAAAGTTCGCCTGCCCGGTCAGCGGCTTCACGATCGAGTCCGTCGAGCCGAGGCTGTTCAGCTTCAACGCGCCGATGGGTGCGTGTCCGGCCTGCGACGGCCTTGGCGAAAAGCTGCTGTTCGACGAGCAGCTGGTCGTCCCGAACGAAGCGCTAAGCCTCAAGCAGGGCGCGATCGTGCCGTGGGCCAAGTCCAACCCGCCTTCACCCTATTACATGCAGGTCCTTGCCAGCCTCGCCGCCGAGTTCGGCTTCTCGCTGGAGACGCCGTGGCAGGAGCTGCCGGGCGAGGTTCGCCTGATCATCCTCCACGGCACCGGCGGCAAGCCCGTCGCGCTCACCTTCAAGGACGGCCGCAAGAGCTACACGGTGAAAAAGCCCTTCGAAGGCGTGATCGGCAACCTCAACCGCCGCATGCTGCAGACGGAAAGCGCATGGATGCGCGAGGAGCTCGGCAGGTTCCAGACCGCGCAGCCCTGCGAGACCTGCGACGGCAAGCGGCTCAAGCCCGAGGCGCTGGCGGTGAAGGTTGCGGGGGAGGACATCTCCACCGTCACCCGCTTTTCCGTCGTCGCCGCGCTGGGCTGGTTCGCCGCCCTGCCTGAGCGCCTGACCGACCAGCAGCGCCAGATCGCCCGCGCCATCCTCAAGGAGATCGACGAGCGCCTCGGCTTCCTCAACAACGTCGGCCTCGATTACCTCAACCTCAACCGCACCTCTGGCACCCTCTCCGGCGGCGAGAGCCAGCGCATCCGCCTCGCCAGCCAGATCGGCTCGGGCCTCTCCGGCGTGCTCTACGTGCTCGACGAGCCCAGCATCGGCCTCCACCAGCGCGATAATGACATGCTGCTCGCCACGCTGCGCCGGCTGCGCGATCTCGGCAACACCGTGATCGTGGTCGAACACGACGAGGACGCGATCCGCACCGCCGACCACATTGTCGATCTCGGCCCCGGCGCCGGCGTCCACGGGGGCGAGATCGTGGCGCAAGGCACCCTGGCCGATATCCTCGCCAGCGAGGCCAGCCTCACCGGCCAGTACCTCTCCGGCATCCGCCGGATCGAAATCCCCACCGCCCGCCGCAAGGGCAACGGCCACCAGATCACCGTCCACAACGCCCGGGCCAACAACCTCAAGGGCATCACCGCCAGCCTCCCGCTCGGCACCTTCACTTGCGTCACCGGCGTCTCCGGCTCCGGCAAGAGCTCGTTCACCCTCGACACCCTCCACGCCGGCGCCGCCCGCGCGCTCAACGGCGCCCGCGTTATCGCCGGCCCGCATGACCGGATCACCGGTCTCGAGATGTGCGACAAGGTCATCGAGATCGACCAAAGCCCCATCGGCCGCACCCCGCGCTCCAACCCCGCCACCTATACCGGCGCCTTCACCCTCATCCGTGACTGGTTCGCCGGCCTCCCCGAGAGCGCGGCCCGCGGCTACAAGGCCGGGCGGTTCAGCTTCAATGTCAAGGGCGGCCGCTGCGAGGCCTGCCAGGGCGATGGCCTGATCAAGATCGAGATGCACTTCCTGCCCGACGTCTACGTCACCTGCGAGGAATGCGGCGGCAAGCGCTACAACCGCGAAACGCTGGCAGTGAAGTTCAAGGGCCTGTCCATCGCCGACGTGCTCGACATGACGATCGAGGACGCGGAAGCGTTCTTCAAGGCCGTCCCCCCCATCCGCGACCGGATGCACATGCTCAACGAGGTGGGCCTGGGCTACGTCAAGGTCGGCCAGCAGGCGACCACGCTTTCGGGCGGCGAAGCCCAGCGCGTCAAGCTCGCCAAGGAACTGTCCCGCCGCTCCACCGGTCAGACCCTCTACATCCTCGACGAGCCCACCACCGGCCTCCACTTCGAAGACGTCCGCAAGCTCCTAGAAGTGCTCCACCGCCTGGTCGACCAGGGCAACAGCGTCGTCGTGATCGAACACAACCTCGACGTCATCAAGACCGCCGACTGGATCCTCGACCTTGGGCCCGAAGGCGGTGTCCGCGGGGGCGAGGTCGTGGCCGAAGGCACGCCCGAACAGGTGGCGAAGAACCCGAAGAGCTTCACCGGGGCCTACCTCAAGCCGCTCCTCGCCCGCTGAATCGCCGCCGCCGCTCATCGCATCGCGTCCGGTTAGTTCCTTGCGCAAGCAGCGGAAACTTGGCACCCCGGGGCCGGGAGAGAAGGAGTAAGGCGTGAGCGCAGCAATCGAGCGTCCTGTTTCAGGGGACGACTCCGCAGTTTCTCCCAGGCGGCTGTTCGTCGTCATGACCGTGCTCGTGCTGGTCGAGGTGCTGTCCTCGCTCGAAAGCACGATGATCTACGCCGCCCTGCCCACGATCATGCGCCAGTATGGCAATTCGGCCCTGGCCGGGTGGCTGATCTCCGGCTTCGTCCTGATCCAGGCCAGCTCGTCGGTCATCGCCTCGAAGCTGGGCGATCTCTACGGCCGCCGCCGCCTGCTGGTGATCGTCATCGCGATCTGCACCGTCGGCTCGCTGGTCAGCGCCCTGGCGACCTCGCTGCCGGGCGTGATCGCGGGCCGGGCGCTCCAGGGCATGTCGGGCGCGCTCCTGCCCCTGTCCTGCGGAATCATCCGCGAAGTGGCGCCGGCCCGGCGCGTGCCCTTCCTCGTCGGCGTGGTCACGGCCGCGCTCTCGCTGGCCGGCGGCGTTGGCTACATCCTCGGCGGCTACCTGGCCGACACTGGCGTCTGGCAGCAGATCTTCTGGTTCACCGCGCTCTATGGCCTGATTCTCCTGCCGCTCCTCGCCCTGCTTCCCGTGGGCCAGCGCACAGCTCCCACCGCCCGGATCGACATCGTCGGCGGCACCCTGTTCGTCCCAGGCGTCGCCCTGATCCTGTGGGTGACGACCAGCGGCCCCGCCGTGATGACCTCGCTCGGCCTCGGCCTGATCGGTGCGGGCGTCGCCCTGCTCGCCGCCTGGCTGGTCTGGGAGCTGCGCCATCCCCACCCGCTGGTCGACGTTCGGCTGCTGCGCCAGCGCAACGTCGCGCTCGGCATGATCGGCAGCGCCTTCGCCGGGGTCAGCCTGATGAACATCTCGCTGGTGATGATGCTGATCCTCCAGCAGCCCGCGGCCACCGGCATCGGCCTCGGCCTGACCGCGGTCCTCGCAGGCGTGCTCAAGCTGCCCACCAACGTCACCGCGTTCCTCGGCTCCACCCTCAGCGGCTGGCTCGGCGGCCGCTATACCACCCGCCTGCCGATCATCCTCGGCGGACTGGTGGCCGGCATTGCCTGGGCCTGGCTCTGGCTGTTCAACGATACGATCTGGCAGGTCCTCATCGGCGGGCTCCTCGCCACCCTCGCCTCGGGCGCGATGCTTGCCGGCCTGCCCAACCAGGTGCTTCAGGAAGTGCCGGTCGAACGCAGCAGCGAGGCGACCGGGCTGAGCCTGCTCATGCGCAGCGTGTTCAGCGCGGTCGGCGCCCAGGTCATCACCGCCATCCTCGCCGCCCACCGGGTCCAGACCCCGGGCCTCGCCACGGCCTACCCCTCGGCCGAAGGCTACCGCATGTGCTTCGCCGTCCTCTGCGCCACCGGCCTCGCCCTCGTCGCCACGGGCCTCGCCACCACCCCCCGCCGGGTAACCCCCGCCCGCCCGGCGGACACGCTGCCAACAATCGAGCCCGCAGCAGCCTGATCCTCCCGGAAGGGGGGTGAGCCCGCGCCCAAGCGCGGCGCTACAGAAAAGAGCAGATGCGAGGGGCCCGATCATCTTGAGCCTGTCGAAGGAAGGCGGTGATGGGGCACCCGCAGTCCACCCCGACGCTCCGGCGACCGGGTGGAACCACAGCAGCTACCTGCCACCGGAACACCCCGCCACCCCCTCCGTTGCTCCCCCAGGCGGCGCTTCGCCGTCATTGCTTGTGGAGAGACCCCATGCTTCATCTCAGGACCGCTTCCCTCGTGGCCGTGATCGCTGCCACCGCGCTCGCCCCCGCCGTCTCGGCTGCGCCGACCAAGGCTACCGGCGTGGAGCTAATGGCCTCGCTCACGGGAGCGGCCGAAGCGCCGGCGCCGGGCGACTCCGACGGTACCGGCACGTTCACCGGTCGCCTCAATGTCGGGCAGGGCCAGCTGTGCTACACCCTCACCAGCGCCAAGCTCGGCACGCTGACCATGGCCCATATCCATGCGGGCAAGGCCGGGGTCGCCGGGCCTCCGGTCGTCACCCTCAAGACCAATGCGCCCAGCGAGAGCTGCATGGCGGTGGACAAGGCCATTGCGCAGAAGATCGTGTCCGATCCGGGTGATTACTACGTCAACATTCATACCAGCGACCATCCGGGCGGCGCCATTCGCGGCCAGCTGATGAAGCACTGATCGTCCCGGGCGGGGGCGCGGGCCGGCGAGGGTCCGCGCCCCCGCCCGCCCCCTCCAGCCGCCGTCCCGGCTC
>JGI24751J29686_10000441_pt1 | contig 12689 bp, 11 predicted proteins | sample KBSSwiS6_FD_29686 | JGI IMG/M metagenome (IMG submission 29686)
GGCTGGTACCTCTCCCGCCTGCACCACCGGCTCGGCCAGTACCTGGCGCTGACCGGCGCCCGGCTTGACGGCGCGGAATGCCTGTGGGCGGGGCTCGCCACCCATTACCTACCCGCCGCCGCCCTGGCCGATGCCAAGGCGCGCCTCGCCGCCGCCCCGCAGGATGCCGCCGCGATCCTCGCCGAGCTGGCGGTCACCGCGCCCGCGCCCGCGATCGCCGCCCGGGGCGAGGAGATCGCCCGCCTGTTCGCCGCCGACGACTACGAGACAATCCGCGCCGCGCTCTCCGCCGATGGCGGCGACTTCGCCCGCGAGACGCTCGCCACCCTCGCGACCAAGAGCCCTCAGGCCTGCAAGGTCGCGCTGCGCCAGCTGGCCGCCAGCGCCGGGCTGACCGACTTTGCCGCCAACATGGCCATGGAATACCGCATCGCCAGCCGCGTGCTGACCCTGCCCGACTTCGCCGAAGGGGTGCGCGCGGTCATCGTCGACAAAGACCACCAGGCGCAGTGGAACCCGGCCACGCCCGAGGGCGTCACCCCGGCGATGCTCGACGCGATCTTCGCCCCCCTGCCCGCCAATGAGGAATGGAGCCCCCTATGAGCTATCAAACGATCCTGGTCGAACGGCAGGGCGCCGTCACCCTCATCACCATCAACCGGCCCGAGGCGCTGAACGCCCTCAATACGCAGGTCCTGGCCGACATCGTCGAAGCCTTCGCCGCGTTCGAAGCCGATCCTGCGCAGGGCTGCGCGGTGGTCACCGGCGCGGGAGAGAAGGCCTTCGCCGCCGGCGCCGACATCAAGGAAATGGCCGACAAGCCCGCGTCCGACTTCTTCAACGAGGACTTCTTCGCGCAGTGGACCAGCCACGTCGTCAAGACCACGCGCAAGCCGTGGATCGCGGCGGTGAACGGCTTCGCGCTGGGCGGCGGCTGCGAGCTTGCGATGATGGCCGACTTCATCATCGCCTCCGACAATGCAAAGTTCGGGCAGCCCGAAATCAAGCTCGGCGTCGCCCCGGGCATGGGCGGCTCGCAGCGCCTGACCCGCGCGGTCGGCAAGGCCAAGGCCATGGACATGTGCCTGACCGGGCGGATGATGGACGCCGCCGAGGCCGAGCGCGCCGGGCTCGTCACCCGGGTGGTGCCGCTGGCCGACCTGCTCGCCGATGCGCTGAAGACCGCCGCGGCCATCGCCGCCATGCCGCCGATGGCCGCCAAGGTGAACAAGGAACTGGTCAACGCCGCCTACGAGACCACGCTCGACCAGGGCCTGCTGTTCGAACGCCGCGCCTTCCAGATCCTCACCGCCAGCGAGGACAAGGCCGAAGGCATGAAGGCCTTCGTCGAAAAGCGCCCGGGCGTGTGGAAGGGGCGCTGAGCCCCGCCGTTCGGGCTCAGTGCCCGCCGACCTCGCAGCTGTCGCTGAACACGATCTCGCGCGAGACATGGGTGTTGTTGTGCGGCCCTCCGCCCCACGGGGTGGTCACGGTGGAATAGACGCCCGGCCCGCCGGCGACGAGCACCAGCACGTCCTCGGGATGGCTGATCGCGGGGAACGGCGTCTCCATGTCATAGGGCGGCAGCCCGCCGCGCAGGCGGCGCATCAGGCCGAGCGGGTTGACCGCGCGCCGGCTCAGCTCGCGGGCGATCTCGGCGCGGCCGTAGCCGTCCTGGTGCAGGGCCCGGGCATGATCGGGGCTGAGGATGACGACCACCGTACCGCGCCCGCCGCTCGCCACGTTGTTGGCCGGGTTGGCGATGGCCAGGGCCAGCAGTTCGAGGATGCGCTCGCCCATCGGCGAGCCGTCCTCGGTTGGCGGGATGAACACAGAGACCGGCGCGCCCTGCCCGGTAACCGTCACCACGCTCTGCTCCGGCGCATAGCCCAGCGCCACTTGGAGCGGCTCGAACGGGCTCGCCGCCTCATCCTCGGCGAGGCAGTAGGCGAGCGTCGCGGGCTGGCTCAATACCGACATGGCCGACAGCCCGGGCCAGGTCCCGCCGAGGTTGATCAGGCACAGGCGGACCGCCCGGCCGATGCACAGGTTGCCCCGGTGGCCATAGCCGAGCGCGCCGAAGCCCGAGGCCACGCCGGCGATTTCGGCAGCCGGGCCGTTGACGATCAGCATGGGGGTGACCTGGTGCGTCGTCACCTCGGTCAGGTAGGTGTCGAGCACCGGATCGCACAGGGCGGAGATCGCGGCGATCACCACCGGCAGGTGCTCCTCGCCGCAGCCGGCCATGACCGCGTTGATCGCGATCTTCTCGACGGTCGCCTCGCCCATGTTGGGGCCGACCTCGCCGATGACGAGGTCGCGGTCGTAGCCGGCGATGGCGGCGGCGAACAGCATCTGCTCGACCCGCTCGGGTGTCGGCAGGATCACCGGCAGGCCGTCGGTCGCGCGAAGGCGGCGCAGCTCCGCCTGCAGCTGATCCTCGGACGCGCCTTCGATCCGGGCGGAGCGGAACGAGAGGTCATCAGGCATCGCAGGTCTCCCAGGCCGCGACGACCGCCGCGACAGCGCCCCGCGCGATTTCGCTGATCCTGGCATCGCCGGTGCCGGCGACCGGATGGGGCAGCCGCACGCGGGGGACCGTCGGCATGCCGACCGAGCGAGCGATGAAGCCCGAGGTCTCGTAGAACTTCTCGCTGATCAGCGTGCAGACCGGCAGCCCGGCCCGGGCGAGGTTGACCGCGTCGCGCGTCGCGCTGGAGGTGCAGCTGCCGCAGTGGCCGAGTGCGGTGATGGCCACGTCATTGTCCCGCGCCATGGCCGCGACAAGCTCGGGCTCGGCCAGGACGGTCGGATTGAAACGCTCGTGCAGGGTCACCACGGGTTCGCGCAGCACCGCGCGCAGGGCTTCCGCCACCGCGCGCAGCAGCTTGGTGGCATCGTAGAAGCCGTTGGAGAGCAGGGCCACCCTGAGGCCCGGCCGGGAGGCGTCGGTCTTCCGGGCATAGGGGGTGATCGGAACGCCCGGAGCCGCTCGCGGATCGAGAATCACCTGCATCGTGCCGGCCATCGCTGCACCCCGTGTATGGTCTTGGGCGGTCTGGCCGGTCGGCCGGCCGCCGCAGGTACTATTGGGCTGCGGGTAAGGCAGGTCAACAACCTGGATCGGCTCAGGTTTCGCCCGACAGGGTCCGCTCGATCTCGGTCACGCTCTCGCGCAGCGCCTCCAGCACACCGGCATTCCCCGCCTTTGCCGCGATCCGGGCATCCCGCGAGACAGAAACGGCAGCCCGCACCTGCCCCGCCGCAGTGCGCACCGGCACGGCCAGGCAGTAGAGATCTTCCGACGCCTCGCCATCGTCCGTCGCGTGCCCCTGATCGCGCACCCGGGCCAGTTCCTCGCGCAGGTCCCCGGAAGCAACGATGGTCCGGTCGGTCAGGGCCACGAACGGCCCGGTGGCGAGATAGGCCTCCAGCTCGCGCTCGGGCAGTTCGGCCAGCAGGACCTTGCCAATGGCCGTGCAATAGGCCTCCATCTGCATGCCGACCTTCGTGAACAGCTTGGCCGCGCCCTGCCCGACCTTGATCCGGTAGGTGACCATGTCGTTGTCGAGCGTGCCGAGCTGGACGATCGCTCCGGTTCGCGCCGCGAGCCGGCCCAGCGCCGGGGCAGCGGCATTGGCGACGATCTGCTTGTCGTCCACGCTGCCGAGCAGGCGCAGGAGGCGCGGCCCGGCCACGTGGCGACCATTCGCCAGCCGTAGCAGGTAGCCTTCGGCCACCAGCGTGGCGATCTGCCGGTAGGCGGACGACAGCGGGATGCCGAGGCGGGCAGCTATCTCGGCCAGCCCCTCGCCGCTGCCGACGACCGCGTCGAGCAGGGCGAAGGTCCGCTTGAGCGCGGCGATCTGGGGTGTACCCTTTCCCATGTAGTGAGAGGATATGCCCAGGCAGGGGCGCTGCCAAGCCTGGCGTCAGACCGGGCCGAACTCAGCTGGTTTTCTTGCAGCGTGAGAAAAGCTGCCGGCGGGTCGCTGGCATCGGAACCGACCTCGCGGTAAATGGGCAGAAGAGGAAGACCACCAGAGGCAACCCATGTCCGCACCGACTCACGAAGACCTGGCCCGCCGCCTGCGCGATGCCTATTCGGGCGGCGCGGTGCCGCCGTTGCGCGACGGGCTCGACCCGGTCGACGTCGTCGGCGCCTATGCCGTGCAGGAGATCAACACCCGGTTCTGGGAACGCCAGGGCCGCCGGATCGTCGGCCGCAAGGCCGGGCTCACGGCCAAGGCGGTGCAGACGCAGCTCGGTGTCGACCAGCCCGATTTCGGCGTCCTGTTCGACGACATGAAGGTATCCGACGGCGGCAACCTCGACCCGGCCACGTGCCTGCAGCCCAAGGCCGAGGCGGAGATCGCCTTCGTCATCGGCGCGGACCTGCCCTCGCCCGAGACCTCGCCCGAACAGGTCGCCGAGGCCGTCGCCACGGTCCATGCCGCGATCGAGATCGTCGACAGCCGCATCGCCGACTGGAAGATCACCTTCGCCGACACCGTCGCCGACAACGGCTCCTCGGCGTTCTACGTTCTCGCGGACCAGGGCAAGCCGCTCGCCGGGCTCGACCTGTGGACTGCGGGCATGGTCATGCAGATCAACGGCGAGACCGTATCGCTGGGCGCCGGGGCCGCCGCGCTCGGCCACCCGCTCAACGCCGCCGCCTGGCTCGCGCGGACGCTGGCCAGCCGGGGCGAACCGCTCAAGGCCGGGGATGTGCTGCTCGCCGGCGCGCTCGGCCCCATGGTCGCGCTCGCTCCGGGCGACCGGGTCGAAGCCTTCGTCGGGGGCCTCGGCTCCTGTTCATTCACCTATGCAAAGGGCTGAGGCCATGAGCAATTCTCCCAAGAAGACCAGGGTAGCGATCATCGGCTCAGGCAATATCGGCACCGACCTGATGATCAAGATCATGCGCCTGTCCGAGGTGCTCGAGATGGGCGCCTTCGTCGGCATCGACCCGGAGAGCGACGGCCTGAAGCGCGCCGCGCGGATGGGCGTACCGATCACCGCCGAAGGGATCGACGGCCTGATCGCCATGCCCGAGTTCGCCGACATCCAGATCGTGTTCGACGCGACCTCGGCCGGCGCCCACAAGCGTAACAGCGAACTGGTGCTGGGCGCGGGCAAGCGGATGATCGACCTGACGCCCGCCGCGATCGGTCCCTACACGATCCCGCCGGTCAACGGCGAAGCCAACCTCGACGCGATGAACGTCAACATGGTCACCTGCGGCGGCCAGGCGACGATCCCGATGGTCGCGGCCGTCAACCGCGTGGCCAAGGTGCACTACGGCGAGATCGTCGCCTCGATCGCCTCCAAGAGCGCCGGCCCCGGCACCCGCGCCAATATCGACGAGTTCACCGAGACCACGAGCCAGGCGATCGTGGACGTGGGCGGGGCGAGCCGCGGCAAGGCGATCATCATCCTGAACCCGGCCGAACCGCCGCTGATCATGCGCGATACGGTTTACTGCCTGTGCGAGGACGCCGACCAGGAAGCGATCCGCAAGTCGGTCGAAGACATGGTCGCCGAAGTGCAGGCCTACGTCCCCGGCTACCGTCTGAAGCAGGCCGTGCAATTCGAGCACATCGGCTCCAACCGCCCCCTGCGCATCCCCGAGATGGACGGCGAGTTCACCGGTCTCAAGGTCTCCGTCTTCCTCGAAGTGGAAGGCGCGGCGCACTACCTGCCGGCCTATGCGGGCAACCTCGACATCATGACCTCGGCCGCGCTGAAGACCGCCGAGAAGATCGCCAGACGCCATTACGCGGGAGTTGCGGCATGACTCGGAATTCTTCCTTTGGCGATCCCACCCAGACCAAGCTCTACATCCAGGACGTCACCCTGCGTGACGGGATGCATGCGATCCGCCACCAGTATGGCCTCGATCACGTCCAGGCGATCGCCCGCGCGCTCGACGCGGCCAAGGTCGATGCCATCGAGGTCGCCCACGGCGACGGCCTGCAGGGCTCCAGCTTCAACTACGGCTTCGGCGCCCACACCGACTGGGACTGGATCGGCGCCGTGGCCGACGTGCTTGAGCATGCCGTGCTCACCACCCTGCTGCTCCCCGGCATCGGCACCGTCCACGACCTCAAGCACGCCTGCGAGATGGGCGTGAAGTCGGTCCGTATCGCGACCCACTGCACCGAGGCCGACGTCGCCAAGCAGCACATCGAGGCCGCACGCAACCTCGGCATGGACGTTTCAGGCTTCCTGATGATGAGCCACATGAGCAGCCCCGAGGCGCTGGCCCAGCAGGCCCTGCTGATGGAAAGCTACGGCGCGCACTGCGTCTACGTGACCGACAGCGGCGGCGCGATGAACATGGACGAATATGCCGCGCGGCTGCAGGCCTATGACCGGGTGCTCAAGCCCGAGACCCAGCGCGGGGTCCACGCCCACCACAACCTCAGCCTCGGCGTCGCCAACTCGATCATCGCGGTCCAGAATGGCGCGGTGCGAGTCGACGCCAGCCTTGCCGGCATGGGCGCGGGCGCGGGCAATGCCCCGCTGGAGGTTTTCATCGCCGCTGCCGATCGCATGGGCTGGAATCACGGCTGCGACCTCTTCGCGCTGATGGACGCGGCGGAGGACCTCGTTCGTCCGCTGCAGGACCGCCCGGTCCGGGTTGACCGCGAGACGCTGACCCTGGGCTATGCCGGGGTCTACTCCAGCTTCCTGCGCCATGCCGAGAAGGCCGCGACCGACTACGGCGTCGACACCCGCAGCATTCTCGCCGAAGTCGGCCGTCGCAAGATGGTCGGCGGGCAGGAGGACATGATCGTCGACATCGCGCTCGACTTGCTCAAGCAGGCGGACTGAACCGGCAGCTTCGCCCAATTACGCAAGATCAGCCGCCGCGCCGGTCCCCAAGGGCCGACGCGGTACTTGTCTTCGTGCGGCCGGATATTCTGCCCCTCCTGAGCGTTTCCCCTGACGACGCCTGCGCGATCGGTGCGACGCGCGCGTCCTCCGAAGGGGAGACCGGTCTTGGCCCAGAGCGAACTCTTTGCGAAATTCATACGGCAATACGACGAGCGGCGACAAGCCGAGATGTCGCTGGAGGACTATCTCACCGGGTGCCGCAAGGACCCGCTGATGTATGCGACCGCGCCCGAGCGCCTGCTCGCGGCCATCGGCGAGCCGCAGCTGCTCGACACCTCGCAGGACCAGCGCCTCGGCCGAATCTTCATGAACCGGACGATCCGGGCCTATTCCAGTTTCGCCGGTTTCTACGGCATGGAGCAGACGATCGAGCAGATCGTGAGCTTCCTGCGTCACGCCTCGCAAGGGCTCGAGGAGCGCAAGCAGATCCTCTACCTGCTCGGCCCGGTCGGCGGCGGCAAGTCCTCGCTGGCCGAGCGGCTCAAGGCGCTGATGGAGCGCCACCCGATCTATGCCCTGAAGGCCGCAGACGAGATCAGCCCGATCTTCGAAAGCCCGCTTGCGCTGTTCGACGCCGAGGAACACGGGCCCCTGCTGGAGGAGCGCTACGGCATTCCCCGCCGCCGCCTCACCGGGCTGGTCAGCCCATGGTGCCGCAAGCGGCTTGATGAATTCGGCGGCGATATCTCGCGCTTCACTGTCGTCCGTCTCAGCCCCTCGCGCATGCGCCAGATTGCCATTTCCAAGACGGAACCAGGCGACGAGAACAACCAGGACATCTCCTCGCTGGTCGGTAAGGTGGATATCCGCAAGCTGGAGATGCTCTCGCAGAACGATCCCGACGCCTATTCCTATTCCGGCGGGCTGAACCGCGCGAACCAGGGGATTCTCGAGTTCGTCGAGATGTTCAAGGCCCCGATCAAGATGCTCCACCCCCTGCTCACCGCGACCCAGGAGGGCAACTACATCGGCACCGAGAACATCGGCGCGATCCCCTTCACCGGGATCATCATGGCCCACTCTAACGAGACCGAGTGGCAAAACTTCAAGAACAACAAGAACAACGAAGCCTTCATCGACCGGATCTTCGTGATCAAGGTACCCTATTGCCTCCGCGCCACCGAGGAACGGCTGGTCTACGAGAAACTGCTGCGCGAGAGCGAGCTGGCCAGCGCCCCGTGCGCGCCGGGCACGCTCGACATGCTGGCCCGCTTCTCCGTCCTCACCCGGTTGCGCGAGCACGAGAACTCCAACCTCTACTCCAAGATGCGGGTCTATGACGGCGAGATGCTGCGCGAGGTCGATCCCCGCGCCAAGAGCCTGCAGGAGTACCGCGACGCCGCCGGAGTCGACGAGGGCATGGCCGGCGTCTCCACCCGCTTCGCCTTCAAGGCGCTTTCCGCCACCTTCAACCACGACACCAGCGAGATCGCCGCCGATCCGGTTCACCTGATGTACGTGCTGGAGCGGATGGTCCGGCAGGAGCAGTTCCCGGCGGACAACGAGGCGCGCTACCTCGAATTCATCAAGGGCGAGCTCGCCCCGCGCTATGCCGAGTTCATCGGCAACGAGATCCAGAAGGCCTACCTCGAAAGCTACCACGACTACGGCCAGAACCTGTTCGACCGCTATGTCGCCTATGCCGACGCCTGGATCGAAGACCTCGACTTCAAGGATCCGGATACCGGCCAGCTGCTCAACCGCGAGGTGATCGACCGGGAGCTCTCCAAGACAGAGAAGCCCGCCGGGATCGGCAATCCCAAGGACTTCCGCAACGAGGTGGTCAAGTTCGCCCTCAGGATGCGGGCCGGCAACGAAGGCCGCAATCCCTCGTGGACCTCCTACGAGAAGATCCGCGAGGTGATCGAAAAGCGGATGTTCAGCCAGGTGGAAGACCTGCTGCCGGTGATCTCCTTCGGCTCGCAGAAGGACGGCGAGAGCGCCCGCAAGCACAGCGAATTCGTCGAGCGCATGGTCGTGCGGGGCTATACCGAGCGGCAGGTCCGCCGGCTGGTCGAATGGTATATCCGCGTCAAGCAGGCGGGGTGAGCGAAAGCGACAGCGGGCCATGCACATCATCGACCGCCGCCTCAATCCGGGAGGCAAGAGCCTGGTCAACCGCCAGCGGTTTCTGCGCCGCGCGCGCAGTGCAATCCAGCAGGCGGTGCGGGGGAGCCTGAAGGACCGGTCGATCACCGATATCGACAAGGAAGGCCAAGTCGCAATCCCGCGCGAAGGCATCGGCGAGCCCACGCTCCGCCGTGCCGCCAGGGGTGGCAACCGCGAACGGATCTTCCCCGGCAACCAGGACTACCTCGAGGGCGACCGGATCAACCGGCCCCAGGGCGGCGCGGGCGGCGGCGGCTCGCAGGCGGGCGAAGGCGACGGGGAGGACTCGTTCCGCTTCGTCCTCTCCCGCGAGGAATTCCTCGAGCTGTTCCTCGACGATCTCGAACTGCCCGATCTCGCCAAGCGGCGGCTCACCGGGGAGGATTCGTTCATTCTGCGCCGCGCCGGTTTCACCACGGCGGGCTCCCCGGCCAATCTCTCCGTGCCGCGCACGATGCAGAAGGCGATGTCGCGCCGGATCGCCCTCCAGCGCCCCAGCCGCGCCGCTCTGGAGCATATCGAGGCGGAAATCGCCCGGCTTGAGGCGCTCCCCTTGGCCGAGCGAGGCCGACTCGAAGCCCTGCGCGAGGAGCGCGCGCGCCTGATCCGCCGTCGCGCCCTCGTCGCTTTCATCGATCCGGTCGACCTGCGCTACCGCCGCTTCGCCCCCACTCCGCGGCCCACGGCCCAGGCGGTGATGATCTGCCTGATGGACGTCTCGGGCTCGATGACCGAGCACATGAAGGACCTTGCCAAGCGATTCTTCGCCCTGCTCCACCTGTTTCTCACCCGCTCCTACCGCACGGTCGAGCTGGTCTTCATCCACCACACCGACCGCGCCGCGGAAGTCGACGAGGACACCTTCTTTCACTCCACCGTCACCGGCGGCACGCTCGTCTCCAGCGCGCTGGAGGAGATGCTCGGCGTAGTCGCCGCGCGCTACAACCCGGAGGACTGGAACATCTACGTCGCCCAGGCCTCCGACGGCGACAACCTCCCGCGCGACAACGAGAAAACCTCCAGCCTGCTGCGCGACCGGATCCTCCCGCAGTGCCAGTACTACGCCTATATCGAGGTCAGCGCCGACCTCTCCCCCGGCCTCGACGGCTCGGGCGAGAGCGACCTGTGGGCCGCCTATGAAGACGTCGCCGCCGCCTGCCCGCACTTCGCCATGCGCAAGGTCCGCCACCGGCGCGAGATCTATCCGGTGCTCCACGAGCTTTTCCGCAAGCGCAGCATGGTGGAAGGGGCAGGCTGATGGCCACCGCGATTATCCGAGCCGAGGCCCCGCTGTTCACCGGCAGCGAATGGGACTTTCCCCTGATCCAGCGGATATATGACGCCTGCGAGAAGATCGCCGTGGGCGAACTGGGGCTGGAGGTTTACCCCAACCAGATCGAGGTGATCAGCGCCGAGCAGATGCTGGATGCCTATTCGTCCACGGGCATGCCGCTGTTTTACAAACACTGGTCGTTCGGCAAGCAGTTCGTCTCCAACGAGATGCTCTACCGCAAGGGCCTGCGCGGGCTGGCCTACGAGCTGGTGATCAATTCCGATCCCTGCATCAGCTACATCATGCAGGAAAACAGCGCGACGATGCAGACGCTGGTGATCGCCCACGCCGCCTTCGGCCACAACCACTTCTTCCGCAACAACTATGCCTTCCGCCAGTGGACCGACGCCGAGGGTATCCTTCCCTACCTCGACTTCGCCCGCAGCTTCATCGCCGCCTATGAGGAGCGGCACGGCCAGCAGGCGGTGGAGCGGGTGCTCGACTGCGCCCATGCCCTGATGCACCAGGGCGTCCACCGCCACCCCCGCATCCGCGCCCGTGACCTTGCCGCCGAGGCCGCCCGCGAGGCCGAGCGCGAGCGTTACCGCGAGACGATCTACGACGACCTCTGGCGAACGCTCCCCACCGGCCCCGCCGCCCCGCTCGTCCAGGCCGACGAGCGCCGCCGAGCGCTCAACTTGCCGCAGGAGAACATTCTCTATTTCCTTGAGAAGACCGGCCCCCGGCTCAAGCCGTGGCAGCGCGAGATCCTGCGCATCGTCCGCCTGATCGCCCAGTATTTCTATCCGCAGCGCCAGACCAAGGTGATGAACGAGGGCTGCGCCACCTGGTGCCACTACCGGATCATGACCCGCCTGCACGAGACTGGCCAGCTCACTGACGGGGCCTTTCTCGAATTCCTCCAGTCGCACACCAACGTCGTGTTCCAGCCCCATTACGACGAGCCGCACTTTTCCGGTTTCAATCCCTATGCCCTGGGCTTCGGGATCATGCAGGATATCGCCCGCATCTGCACCGATCCCACCGACGAGGATCGCGAGTGGTTCCCCGACTTTGCCGGCAAGGGCGATGTCATGGGCGTGCTCAAGGACGCCTGGGCCAATTACCGCGACGAGAGCTTCATCGCCCAGTTCCTCAGCCCGCGCCTGATCCGCCACTGGCGGCTGTTCCAGGTGATAGACCACGAGAGCGCGGCCGAACTCGAGGTGGCGGCGATCCACGACGAGCGCGGCTATCGCCGGATCCGCCGGGCCCTGGCGCGCGACTACGACCTCGGCCGGCAAGAACCCGACATCCAGATCGTCGACGTCGACCTGGCGGGCGACCGCGCCCTGGTGCTCGAACATGTGGTTGGTGACGGCATCCTGCTCGATCCCGGCGACACCCGGCTGGTCCTGCAGAGCCTCGCTGACCTGTGGGGCTACGAGGTGCGCCTGATCGAACTCGATCCGCGCGACCGCAAGCAGCTGAAGATCCATGTTCTGAAGCCCCGGGCCGATCCCGCCTGATCCAGCCGCACGGACAAAAGCGTTTCAAAATAAACAAAAAACCGGCTATGTACCGGCATTGACGGGCGGGTTGCGGAGGAGTTGGTCAATGGCCGATACTGGCAGCCCCGACTATGCCGAGCGCGCCCGGATGCATGATCGGCTGGCCGGTTCCACCGAGGATCCCGCCGCCCGCCAGATGCACCAGGCCATGGCCGCCGAGTTCCGCCGACGCGCGCGGGAGGCCGCCGGCGACGACCTTCCGCCCGCCCCGGTCCAGCGGCCGATCATGGAACTGGCCCCGCCCCTCTAGGGCATGACCACGCTCTAGCAGGCTGCTGAAAAACTCTCCGATCCGGCTGGGATTGGTGATCTGGCGCGGCATGGGACGGTATTTTTGACCCGATCCGCTGTTCTGGCTGGCTGGTGGGCTGTGATCGGTGCGGCTTTTGGCGTTCTCATGCTGGTTAACCGATGAGTTTGGGTATTCGGATGAGATTGTAGGCGATCATTCGGAAGGTGAAGGCGGCATCTGCTTTGGCGAGGCCCCTGACCTTGAGCTTGGCCAAGCCGCCGATGGTCTTGGCCCAGCCGAACGCCTCTTCGATCCGCTTCCTGATCCGCTGGCTGATCGCGTAGCCGGGTTGGCGGGTGGTGCGCCTGTCGACCAGGGTCTTCCTGACCTTGCCCAGCTTGCTCACCGTGCCGTTGATCGCGACATGCGGGGAGATGCCCCGCGCCCGCAGTTCGCCGGTGAAGCTGGCCGCATCGTAGAGCTTGTCGGCCCCCAGCGTCACGCGCCGGCCGGGCTTTGCGGTCTTCTGGCGGCTGCGTTCGATCATCGCGAGCGCCGTCTCGCGTTCCGCCGTGCCGGTGGCATGGGTCGCCTGCGCATCGAC
>JGI24751J29686_10000442_pt1 | contig 12687 bp, 13 predicted proteins | sample KBSSwiS6_FD_29686 | JGI IMG/M metagenome (IMG submission 29686)
GCGTCCAGCTGTTCGGCGGCGAGCTCGAGGCCGGAACCCGCCCCGGCGGCGGGTTCCTCGTGCGGGCGCGCCTGCCGTCGGAGCCGGCGTGAGCGACGCGCCGATCCGCGTGCTGATCGCCGACGACCAAGCGCTGATGCGCACCGGGTTCCGGATGATCCTGGACGCGCAGGACGACATCGAGGTCGTGGGCGAGGCGATCGACGGCGCGGACGCCATCCGGCGGTTCGAGGCGCTCTCGCCGGACGTCGTCGTGATGGACGTCCGGATGCCGACGATGGACGGGATCGAGGCGACGCGACGGCTCTCGGGCCTCGAGCGCCCGGCGCGCGTGCTGATCCTGACGACGTTCGACCTGGACGACTACGTGTACGAGGCGCTCCGCGCCGGCGCGAGCGGGTTCCTGCTCAAGGACCGCCCCCCGGAGGAGCTCGTCGCGGCGGTCCGCGTGATCGCGGCGGGGGAGGCACTGCTCGCACCCTCGGTCACGCGCCGCCTGATCGAGGAGTTCGCGCGGCGAGCCCCCACGGCCTCGCGGACCGAGCTCGACCAGCTCACCGACCGCGAACGCGAGGTGCTCGTCCTGATGGCCAGGGGCATGTCGAACGCCGAGATCGCCCGAACGCTGTTCGTCGCCGAGACCACGGTGAAGACGCACGTCGGCCGCGTGCTCCACAAGCTCGGGCTTCGCGACCGCGCCCAGGCCGTCGTGCTCGCGTACGAGTCCGGCCTCGTGCAACCCGGCGACTGACCCGTCGCGGGGGCGAGGCATAGTCACGGGGTGGACGAATGGCGGATCCGACCGGCGGAACGCCATGACGCCGATCCGATCGCTCGGCTCTTCCTCGCCTCCAAGGCGACACTGACGTTCCTCCCCGACACCCACACGGTCGAGGAAACGTTCTACTTCATCGCCAGCATCGTCCTGCGCGATCAGGAAGTGCACGTCGCCGAGACGAACGGAGAGATCAGCGGCTTCATCGCCATGCACGGAGACATGGTGGAGCATCTCTACGTCCGCCCGGATCTCCTGCGCCGCGGCATCGGTGGCGCGCGCTGCTTCGGCGAGCCATGGAGCGCCAGCCGTCGGGGTTCCGGCTGTGGGTCTTCCTGGAGAAACGTCCGGCGAGGCGCTTCTACGAGCACCACGGGCTCCGGCTCGTCGAACAGACCGATGGCAGCAGGAACGAGGAACGGACGTCGGACGCCCTCTCCGAGTGGAGGCGGCCCGACCCGCAATCCGGGCCGACAGCGGTCACCCGAGCCGGCGCACCGAATGCAGGCTCAGCGGTTCCGAGACGCCCTTCAGCTCGATCGGACCGATGGCGGTGACGTCGACGCCCTCGAGGACAGTCGCTTCCACGACCTCCTGACTGACAAGCACCTCGCCGGGACGGGCGTACTCGGCGATCCGCGCCGCGATGTTGACGGTCCGCCCGAAGTAGTCGCCATCCTGGAACACGACCGGCCCGGCGTGGATCCCGACGTGGGCCGGCGGCAATCCTGCCGCCGGCAGCCCTTCCACCATGTCGAGCGCGGCCGATACGCCGTCGCCCGGGTTCGGGAAGTAGAACATCACGCCGTCGCCCAGCCACTTGACCGGCTGCCCATCGTGCTCCCGCGAGGACCCGCGGACCAGCGTTGCCAGTTTCGTCGCAAGGTCGGCAGCGGCCTCGTCTCCCCGCTCCTCGGTCAACCGCGTGTACCCGGTGATGTCGAGGAAGCACACGGCCGGCGGGCGGCGAACCGGGCGGAACAGGCCTGCCCGTTCGAGCGCCGCCTCTACGTCCTCGACGGCGCTCGTGCTCCAGGCGTGTTCCTGCTGTCCGTGGTAGATGGACAGCAGCGCCTGCTCCATGAGTGGGGCCATCCGGGACCCGATGTCGGCCTGGGCCGCCAGCATCTCGGCCTCCGTCATCCCTGCCTCGAGGAGCGGCATCTGGACCTCGGTCCGGTACCAATCCGTTTCGATCTCGACGATCTTGCGGAGCCCGTCCCCGTACGCTCGGAGCAATCGCTCGATCACCTCCGGCCGGATCCCGGAGGCGAGCTGGTTCTCGATCGCCGGCACGACCGCCAATTCGTCCTCGCGGACGTGATCCTCGGGTCTTGGTTCGGCGAAGCCGTGGGCCTCCCGGATCACCAGGAGGAGGTCCAAGGGCACGCCCGTCCGCTCGCTCAGCTCGCGGAACGTCGTCGTGCTGACCCCCGCGAAACGATCGAAGGCGGTCGCGTCCAGGTAGGAGAACGAGAGTGTTCCGTCCCGGACCGCAGCGGCGAGCCCCTCGAGCGGCACCCCGGCCTGGTCGAAGCTCTGCACCCACCGGGCCCGACGGACGTCACCGGCCGAGAACGTGTTCCCGCTGCCGGGGCTCAGGATCCCGAGCTCCACCAACCGGTCGACGTAGTCCGGGTCGACCCCGGCCCTTGCGGCCATCTCCTGGCGCGAGTGCTGACCCACGGGAGCCGATGCTAGCCGGAGTTCGTGCCTCTCCGGAGTGGTCCCAGGCTCAATGAGCCGTGCGCGCTCCCAGGAAGGAGCGGTCCCCGATCCACAAGCCGGGTGGCGCGGCCAGCATCACGGCGATCGCGTCCAATCTCGGCGCGTACTTCGCGCGCTTCTCGGTGAAACGCGCGAACGCCTCATCGACCGGACGGACGGAGAACCCGTCCCCTTTCATGTCGTCGAGGACGTCCTCGAACTCGTGACGCTGGATCAGCGACTCCCGCTCCGTGAGCCGGAAGTAATAGAAGAGGTCCTCGACCGCATGGACGCCCGTCCCGTACAGGAGCTTCGCCCGCTCGTCGGGCTCGTCGTCCACGGAGGTGATGATCAGCGTCGCCGCATCGAGCACCGAGCCGAGCGAGGTGACCCACGAGGTTTCGTCGTGCGGCGACCTGAACAGGGCGAGCAAGGGGTAGGACATGTGGGTCTCCAGGACGTCGGCCACCCATCGCTCCCACTCCGCGAAGAGCTCCGGCAACGACGAAGCGACGCCCGCGCTCCCCATCCGGTGCAGGAGCTCCGGGCCGGAGGGTGGGGATCCCGCCCGAGCGTCGAGCAGCAGGACGCCGACCTCTCGGCGGTTGAAGGCCTGGTACAGGACCGGGAGATACGCGATCACCACCGCGAACAGCCCGAGGCCGGTGGCACCCGCGATGACCACGACGGCTCGCGTCCATCCGGTGACGTCGCCGCCGAACCCGAGCGTGAACAGCGACGATCCCGCGACGTAGACGGCGTCTCCGAACGTTTCGCCACCCCGCCCGAGCCCGTCCACGAACGCGGGACTCCACAGGATCAAGGCGAAGCCCAACAAGGCGAGGGATACCCAACCGACCAGCAGCGCGAAGAAGAAGAAGGGCGCCGCGCCGGCCAGGACCCGCTCCCGGGCTTGGGCCGTCTTCCGGCGCACGCCGACCCATCTCCACGGACGCCAGAGCGGCGCGAACAAGAACCGACTCAGGCGAGACCGGCCGCGTGCCGCGCGTGGCATGACGAGGGTTCGGAACACATCGAGCAGGGTCCACAGGAGGATCACGATGCCCGCCGGGAGCGCGATCCAGCGCATCGCTGCAGCCTACCCGGCCCGATCGCTCGATCCGTGCCCGCGTCGTTCGTCCGACCGGGGGTTCCGCCCTAACCCATGGGTCGAACGCTCGGGTTTCCCCTCAGTCCGTGTCGGCCGGATGAGGGTCGTCGTGGTCGGTGGCGCCCGGCACGCTGTCCCGAACGGAGAGCGCCGCCTCTTCCGGGGAGGCGAATTCGTCCCGCTCGATCACCGCGTCCGCGACGAGCTCTTTCTCCTCGTCCGCCAGCTCACCCTCGTCGACCACCGAGACAGTGGCGTCGGTCCCCGGTCGGTCCGGCCGCTCTTCGGTGAGACGCTGATCGAGGGATTCACCCGCCAGCTCCTCATCGACGGTCGTCCCCACCGACTCAGCCCCGAAAGCGTGATCTGCCCGCATGATGGTCGCCTCGAGCTCGTCACCCTCGTCCGCGTCCCTGGGCTCGTTGTCTTCCATCCGCTGTCCCCCTTAGGTCTTCGGACCGTGCTTCTGGACGAAGGCGAGGGCGGTGTCGGCGACCTCGCGCCAGCCGCTGTCGATCGTGAGCGCGTGTCCGCGGTTGGGCATCTTGACGATCTCGGTCACGCCCTTGTTGCGGGCCTGGCGCTTGTAGGAGGCGTTGGCGATGGCCCAGGGGACCGTGTGGTCCTTCTCGCCGTCCATGATGAGGAGTGGGCCTCGCTTGGGGGTCTTGGTGTCGACCTTGACCTCCGTCCACGGGTTGAGATTGGCCACCGCGGCCTGGAAGAGCGCCTCGCCGGGCGTTGCCACGGCGAAGGTCTCGTAGAGCTCCTTGGCCTCCTCCTCGCTCACGGCGTTGGCGAACGAGTACCGGAACTGCTCGTACGTGAGCGGCACCGCGCGGTTGTGGTTCGCGGGGTTGCGCAGCACCGGCGAGGCCGCCCGCAGCGACGAGATCGGCAGCGGGAGCACGCCCCGGAACGGCGCCGGATCGATCGCCACCGACACCGACGCTCGCCCGCGACCCGCGAGGATCTGGGTGAGGAGCCCACCGAAGGAGTGCCCGATGATGGCCGGCTTCTTGTCGAGCCCGCGGATGACGTCCTCGAAGTGATCCGCCACCTGACCCACGGACTTGTTGGCGAACACCTCTGGGTGTGCCTTGGCCTCGGCGACGGTTTCGGGGTCGTCCGGCCAACNCGGTGTCAACGCGGTGTACCCATTCTTCTCGAAGAGCTCGGCCCACCGGTCCCAGCTGCTCGGCAGCAGCCACAGGCCGTGGACGAACACGACCGGAACCCGCCCGGCTGCGTTCGCACGTTTGACCTGCTCGGCCTCGTGATCAGTGATCTTCGCCGTCGGGTCCTTCTTCGATGGCATGCTGACCTCCTCGGTCGCCCTCGATTGCCCCAGGGATATCACACCCTGATGCGAGCGGGCCACGAGGCCTCGCTCGCGACCGAGCCCAGGGACCCGAGCGCCCTCCTCCTCGAGGAGGACCCGCAGGTTCACTCCACGGTCCGACGCCACGGCGGCCTCTGCTCCCTAGCGTGGCTCCCGACGGAACGCGACCGGAAGGAGCACGGTGATGGGTGCCAACAGCACGACCGACCGGCCGTCGGTCGAACGAGCGCCGCTCGGGTCGCCGGCGATCTCGGTCCGAGGTGTGACGAAGCGCTTCGGGTCGGTCACGGCGGTCCGCGATCTCAGCCTTGAGGTGCACCCGGGCGTGGTCACCGGGTTCCTCGGGCCGAACGGCGCCGGCAAGAGCACCACGCTCCGGATCGTCCTGGGCCTCGTCGCGCCGACCGAGGGCTCGGCGACCGTGCTCGGGTTGCCGTACCGGAGCCTGCGCGAACCGACCGAGACCGTCGGTGCGGTGCTCGAGACGCAGAGCTTCAACCCGCTCCGGAGCGGGCGGAACCACCTTCGCGTTCTCGCGTCCGCCTCGGGGATCCCGCAGCAACGCGTCGACGAGGTCCTCGAGCTCGTCGGCCTGGAGGCGGCGGCTCGGCGGAACGCCGGGACGTACTCGCTCGGCATGCGCCAGCGGCTCGGGCTCGGCGCGGCGCTGCTAGGCGAGCCGCGCATCCTGATCCTCGACGAGCCGGCGAACGGCCTGGACCCCCAGGGGATCCGTTGGCTCCGCGACTTCCTGCGGGGCTTCGCTGCCAAGGGCAACGCCGTGTTGGTCTCGAGCCATGTGCTCACCGAGATGGCGCAGCTCGCGGACGAGGCGATCGTGATCAGTCGCGGCCGGCTCGTCCGGCAGGCGCCGATCCACGAGCTCACGAAGGACTCCCGCGAGCTGGTCGTGGTCACGCCCGAGGCGGGCCGGCTCGCGGCCGCGCTGCACGAACGCGGGATCGCGGTCCAGACGAACGCCGAGGGCGAGCTGCACGTGACCGGGGCCGACGCCGCGCGGGTCGGGATGATCGCGTTCGAGACCGGCGTTCCGGTGCTCGGGCTCGTGGAGAAGGAGAGCAGCCTCGAGGACGCGTTCCTCGAGCTCACGGAGGAGGACGCACGATGAGGAAGCAGGTCGCGTCGGAGATCCGCAAGCTGACGACCACCCGGAGCATCTACGCGATGCTTGCCGGGCTGATCGTGATCGTTGGGCTGGGTGTGGTGGCAACTACCACGGACGGCCAGCCGGGCAGCCTGCTGGCGCCGCTCGAGCACCAGGTGTTCCTGCACGTGTCGCTGACGATCGCGCCGCTGTTCGGACTGTTGCTCGGTTTGCGCTCGTTCACCGACGAGTTCCGCTACGGCTCGATCGTCCCCACGCTGCTCGCGAGCCCGGTNCGCCGCCGGGTGCTCGGCGCGAAGCTCNTCGCGACCGCCGGCGGAGGTGTCGCGCTCTCGTTCGCCGCGATGGCGATCTCGATCGCCGTCGGCGTGCCGATCCTGGTCATCAAGGGATTCGACGTCGCGTGGTCGACAGGTGCGATGGCGGAGATCGTCGGGCGTCTCGTCGTCGCGACCGTGCTGTGGACCGCGATCGGGGTCGGGCTCGGCCTGGCGGTCAAGCACCAGGTGGCGGCGATCGCCGGGACCTTGGTCTGGCTCCTNGCCGCCGAGGGCATCCTGTCCGGCCTGGTGCCGGACGTCGCGAAGTACTTCCCCGGCGCGGCCGGCTTCGCGACCGTCGGCATCAACTCGGCCGAGCTGCTGACGCCGGCGCTCGGTGCGATGCTGCTCGGCGCCTACGCGCTCGTGGCCGTCACGACCGGTGCGGTACTGATGCAGCGCCGCGACATCGCGTAGGGCTCGGCGAGGATCGGGGTCAGGCGGGCGACCACGCTACGAAGTCGCCCTCGGCGACGAGGACCGGGGCGCGGTCGGGCCGGGCGGACTGGATCCAGATCCCCTCCTGCCCGTCCTCGCTCATCCCCGGGTACGCGAANGCGCGGGAGTCCGGCGACCACAAGCGCATGCTCTGCGCGTACTGCTCGAAGAACTGCAGGTACTCGACCGAGATCAGCCGGCTGAGTGCGATGCGCTGCGTGACGAACGAGGACGTCCCGTCCCACACCCCCCAGCGGAACCAGAGCCCCGTGTCGTNGGGAAGCGGGTCCGGGTCCAGATACAACAGGCGCTCGCCGTCNGGGCTCCAGAAGAAGGACGCGATCGGAGCGTCGATGATCTCGACGACCTCGCCGCTGTCGACGTCGATGACCGAGAGCGGGAGGATGCGATCGGGCTGAATCACCTGGAACGCGACCCGCTCGCCGTCCGGGCTCACGACGAACGCGATCAAGCCCTCGTAAGGGACCAGAGGTAGTCCGCTNTCGGCCTCCACGTTCCGGNCGACGAGACGTTGTCCGTGCCCGTCCTCCGACGCGTACACGAGGGTCTTCCCGTCGGCGGTCCACACCGGCACGGAGAAGGTCCCAGGCCGGTCGCCGACCTTGCTCGTCGAACCGTCGAGGCCGAGCCGGTCGAGCCGTTCCGCTCCGACATGCACGAGCAGCTGATCGCCGTCCGGCCCCCAGGAAAAGAACAAGGGTTGGCCGGCGACGAGCGACGTCCCCGAGCTTCGATCGGCGGCCTCCAGGACGCCGAGTTCGATGAACGTGTCGCTCGGGGCCCCGAGATACGCGATCCGGGACGACGTGGGATCCCACGAGAGGTAGAAGGGGACCACCTCGGTCCTCGACGTGGAAGGTCGGGTGCCATCGTCACCGGCCGTGGCGATCGACGCCGAAACCGCGCCCGCCTCGGTCACCTCGACATGCACCCACGCGACGCTGCGACCGTCGGGTGACCACGTCGGCTGCCGGACCTGGCTCGTCCCGGGCTCGACCTCGTCGAGCACGATCTCGTCCGAGCCGTCCGGATCCATCGTGACGAGCTGTCCGTCCGCGTCCAGGACGGCGAGCCGACCGCGCAGACCGGCGACATCCGACGCGACGCTCGGCGCGGGGCCGGCGGATGTGGCGGTCGTCGGGTCCGCCGGGACCCCGACGTCGACGTCGGGGAGGTCCCGTCGCTCGGGCTCGGAGGTGCAGGATGACGCGATCGTGAGCAGGAGCGCGGCGGCGGCGACGGTCCGACACGCGCGTGCGCGAACGTCGACGCGTGCGGACGTGGAGGACCGCATCCTCGCAGTGTCAGTCGGACGTGGGATCCGCGCAACCGGTATAGGGATCCCGCGTCGCTTACTCCGCAGCGTCGGACGGACGGTCGTCCATCTCGATAAAGCCGTAGAGGTTGCCGTCCGGCGCCCGGACGTGGGTCCACGCCAGCCCCATCTCCTCGGCTCGAACGGGGCCGAGCACGATCGGAACGCCGGCTGCGCGGAGTTCCTCGGTCGCGACCGCCACATCCTCGACCAGGAACTCGACCACCGGTCCGGTCGTCAAGTGGTCGTTCTGCGAAGGTCCGAACACCTCGGCGATGCTGCCGTCCGGCAGTCGGAACGCCCACATGTCGTCGCCGCCGTGCATCGGCCGAAGGGCNAGCGTACGCTCGAAGAAGTCGACCATGGCCTCGGGCCGATCCGTTCGCGTTCCGACGAACCCGATCTTGAGCACCTTCATCCCCTACCTCCTTCGGAGCGCGTTCCACACGTCATCGATGGACAGNCCCTCGAACGTCGCAACCACGAGGTCCGCCCCCGAGAGGTCGAGCTCGGCGGTCGCGTCGTTCGGGATACACAGGCACGGGATGCCGGCGGCTTTCGCGGCACGGATCCCGTTCGGCGAGTCCTCGATCGCGAACGTCTCGACCGCCGGCACGCCGAGGAGCTCGAGCGCCGCCTCGTATAGATGTGGGTTCGGCTTGGCGCGCGCGGCGTCACCGTCGGCGCACACCATCGCCGCCCACCCGTCCGGACGGCCGAGCCGCTCGAGGTTCGTGACGAGCCACTCGGTTCGGTCGCTGCTCACGAGCGCGCGAGGGACGCCGGCGTCATCGAGCTGACGCAGGAACGCCTCGACACCCGGACGGAGCGGGACGTCGCGCGCGGCCTCCCGGACCCTCCCTTCCGTCCGGGAGCGGACGTCCTCGACGTCGAGTCCACCGCCAACGAGTTGGTTCAACGACGCGTACGGGTCGAACCCACCCAGCGTGCCGATCGCGGCCGACCACANCCCCAGCGTCAGCTCGTGCCCGTGCTCCCGGTACAGCTGGCGGAACACNCCGAACACGGCCGTCTCCGAATCCCAGAGCGTCCCGTCGAAGTCGAACAGCACCGCGCGCAGGGTGGTCATGACAGGAGCTCGCGGACCGACGCGAAGAACAGCCGTGCCGAGTCGCGCCACGTCGGCAGTGTCGGCGCGCAGCCGCGGGCGCCGGCGACGAGCCGGGCGCGCAGCACGTCGTCCATGACGATCGCTCGTAGCGCCGCGGCCAGACCGGCGAGGTCGCCGGGTTCGGCCAGGAGAGCCTCCCGGCCGTGCTCGGCGAGTCGCGGCAGGTTGCCGGCGCGCCATCCCACGACCGGAAGGCCCGCAGCGATCGCCTCGGCCCACGCCGTGCCGTACGCGTCGACGAACGAGCACAGCGCGAATACGTCGGCCCATCGGTAGAACCGTCCGACCTCCTCGACCGGGACGGATCCGCGCACGACGACACGGTCGCGGAGATCCGGCGCGGCGACCCGGCGCCGGACGCGGCCGGCGTACCGAGCGTCGGCGTCGGTGGCCCCCACCAGCCACAGCGTCGCGGCCTCCTCCGGCAACGTGGCGAACGCATCCAGCAGCTCGAGGATCCCCTTGTGCGGGGTCCAGTTCGCGACGCAGAGCACCGAGACCGCGCGGCCACGACGAAGGTCGAGCGTGGGGCCGCTCGCGACGGGGACGTCGCACCCCGGCGGCACGACGACGATCCGGTCGGTCGGCACGCCGACGCCGCGCAGGTCATCGACGAGGCTCTCCGCCGCGACGACGATCCCTGCCGCCGAGCGGTACGCGATGCCGTCGAGCCGCCGCTGCGCGACCCGGCGCGCTCGTCCGCCGTGCAAGCCGCCCGGTGGCTGATGGACCACCGCCACGACCGGGGTCCGCAGCCGGGCGATCCACGGCGCCACGAACGCAGCCGCGATGCTGTCGAGCAGGATCGCATCGGAACCCTCGGCCGCGGCCCGGAGCGCGCGTGCCCCGGCCAGCGCCGGGAGCGGCCAGGCGAGCGCCGGGATGCGCTCGAATCGGACCGAGGCACGATGGTCGGCGGCGGCCGCCGCCATCATGCGGTGGTAGCGGTACCCGCCCGTCCGTCGCGCCGGATCCCCGAGCGTCACCAGCGAGAGTCGCACCACATCGCGCCGCGTCCCCACCTCAGACGCGTGCACGGAGGCCTCCGAAGGCGTCCTCGGACTCCCAGACGCGGACCGACACCACTTCGGCCCCGTCGCCGCGGAGCGGATCGGCGAGGTGCTCGTGGATCCACGCCGCGAGGAGCTCGACCGTGACGGCCTCGACCCCGCACGTCTCCGACAGGTCGCGATCGCGGACGCGATCTGCCACCTCGGCGAGCGCGCCCGTGAGGACGTCGAGGTCACAGACCATGCCCCGTTCGTCGAGACGCTCCCGCTCGGCCACCACCTCGACGCGGTAGTCGTGTGGGTGCCGCTCGTTCTCCGGCGGCGGTTGGTCGGGCATCCGATGGAACGCGCGGAACGACGTCGAAGCGCCGACCTCGAACATCAGAACCTCAACGCGACGTGCATGACGCTCTCCTCACCGCGATCGAGCGCGGCGTACGCCTCGGCCGCCCGCTCGACGGGCAGCTCGTGCGTCGCGAGCAGCTTCACCGGGAGCTCGGTCATCAGGCGCATCGCCGCATGCCTCCGGCGTGCGACGTCCCATCGCCCCGCCAGCCGCGCCGGGATCGTCGAGACCTGGGTGCTCCGGATCGTGAGCCGGCGCCGGTGGAAGGCCCCGCCGAGCGGGAGCCGCACGTCCTTGGACCCGAACCAGCTGCACACCAGCACCTCGCCTTCGTGCGCCAGGAGCTCGAGCGCGAGCGGGAGGGCGGCGGGGCTCCCGGTCGCATCGACGACGAGCGGCACGCCCGTGCCGGACGTGGACGCCGCCGCGGCCTCGCGGATCTCGGACGCGGCAACGACACGGATCCCGAACTGCTCGGCCGTCGCGCGGCGGTCGCCGCGTGGATCGGCGCCGAGCACGTCCGCGCCCGATCGCTGCAGCATCGCCGCCGTCAGCACGCCGACCGGCCCGAGACCCAGGACCACGACCGGCTCTTCGATCCGCGGGCCGGCGTCGAGCGAGACCTGCAGCGCGGTCTCCACCAGCGGGAACAGCGTGGCCACGCGTCCGTCCACGCCCCGCACCGCCACCACGTCTGCAGCGGGCACGGTGAACAGGTCCTGGTGGGGGTGGAAGGCGAAGACCATCGATCCCTCCTCCGGCCCGCTGTGGCGCGACCGGTCGACCTCGCCGATGCAGCTATAGCCGTAGGCGAACGGGTATCGGAACGTGCCCGTCAACGAGGGGATGGTCTCGTCGAGCTCGAGGGTCTCGTCGAGCTCCCCACGGTACGCGAGGAGCTCGGTCCCGCCGCTGATCCCGGACCATCGNGTCCGGACCAGGACCTCGCCGGGTGCNGGCGGCCGGACTTGGACGCGTTGGATCTCGACCCGGCGGGGGGCGACGAACCGTAGCGTGCGTGCCTCCACGCGCTGCGTCTACCCGCAGGAGTCCCAGGTCAACCCCGGCGGCGATTGCCAGTCGGGCGAGATGGGAACAGGACAGACGTGGCCCGCACCGTGTCCGTCCCCAGAGAGGTCGCGAGCCTCACCCTGCCCACACCGTTCGGCGAGTGGGACGTCCGCGCGTTCGAGTGGGCCGACTCCGTCCACGTGTGCCTGTGCCGGGGCCGGATCGGCGATGGCGAGGACGTCNTGGTCCGGATGCACTCGGAGTGCCTGACGGGCGACGCGCTCGGCTCGCTGCGGTGCGACTGCGGGATCCAGCTACGACACGCGCTCCGCTCGATCGCCGCCGAGGGTCGCGGCGTGCTCGTCTACTCGACGGGGCACGAGGGCCGCGGGATCGGCCTGGCGAACAAGCTCCGGGCGTACATGCTGCAGGACGCGGGGTTCGACACGGCGGAGGCGAACGAGCATCTTGGCTTCCACGTCGACGAGCGGACCTTCGGCGACGTCGCGGAGTGCCTGCGAGCGTTGGGTGTCCGGTCGGTCCGGCTGATGTCCAACAACCATGACAAGGCGGCCTCCCTCGAAGCCGCGGGGATCGCGGTCCGGTCCGTCGTCGGCCTCCCGACGGCCGCGCACGCTCGCAACGTTCGGTACCTCGCGACCAAGCAGTCCGTGATGGGGCACGTCGCCCCGCGGGGCGCGCCGCTGCCGGACGGGGTGGGGCCGCCACCCGACGTCGGCTCCCTCCTGGGAGATGTCCGCTCCACGCCGAGCCGCCCGTACGTTGTCGTGAAGTACGCCCAGACGCTCGACGGTCGGATCGCGACCTCGACCGGCGATGCGCGGTGGATCAGCGGGGAGCCCGAGCGCCGGGTCTCGCACGCGCTCCGCGCCGCGTGCGACGCGGTGCTCGTCGGGGTCGGAACCGTCCTGCGGGGCGCGGTGGATCAGCGGGGAGCCCGAGCGCCGGGTCTCGCACGCGCTCCGCGCCGCGTGCGACGCGGTGCTCGTCGGGGTCGGAACCGTCCTGCGGG
>JGI24751J29686_10000443_pt1 | contig 12672 bp, 11 predicted proteins | sample KBSSwiS6_FD_29686 | JGI IMG/M metagenome (IMG submission 29686)
CCTCCGGGGTCCTTCGCCTGCGCCGGGCGGCCCTGGAGGCGGGTGCGGGCATAATCGAGAGAATAGAGATAGCCGCCGAGACCGGCCATGACCGAGCCATGGCCGACGCCGACCCGGGCCTCGTTCATCATGTGGAACATGTACCTGAGGCCCTGGTGCAATTCGCCGACGAGAATGCCCCGGCATTCGCCGCTTTCGCCGAAATTCAGCAGGCAGTTGGTCGTCCCGCGATGCCCCATCTTGTGGTTGAGGCCGGCAAGCGCAACGTTGTTCCATTCGCCGACACTGCCGTCGGCGTTGACCCGGTAGCGCGGGACCAGAAACAGCGAGATGCCCTTCACGCCGGCCGGGCCGCCGGGCACTTTGGCGAGGACCATGTGGACGATGTTTTCGGACATCTCGTGATCTCCGCCCGAGATCCACATCTTGCTGCCGGTGATCCGATAGCTGCCGTCCCCGGCTGGATCGGCGCGGGTGCGGATGTCCGACAGGGATGAGCCCGCCTGCGGCTCCGACAGGCACATGGTCCCGAACCAGCGGCCTTCCAGCATCGGCGGAAGGTAGAGCGCCTTCTGCTCCGGGCTGCCGAAGGCATCGAGCATGTTGGCGTTGGCCATGGTCAGGAAGGCGTAGTTGAATACCGCGGTGTTGGCGCAGGCGAACAACCCGTTGGCCGCGGTGGTGACGACGCAAGGCAGTTGCAAGCCACCTGCATCGTGGTTGAAACCGGCGGCGAAGAAGCCTGCGTCGGCAAAGGCCGAGAGCGCCCCGGCCACCTCGGGCATGATCTCGACCTTGCCATTCACGAACCGCGGTTCGCGCGCGTCGAGTTCGGCGGCGATGGGGGCGAAGCGATCCTCGGCGATCGCCTGGGCCGCATCGAGGACGGCCGTGACCGAAGGCCGGTCGAGCGCGGCGAAATGGTCCGTCTCGAACAGATCGGCCACCCGCAGCACTTCGAACAGGAGAAAGTCCAGATCGCGGCGATCGACGATGAGTGACATGACGGGATCCCGATCCTTTGCGCCGATCCGGCGAGCGCGCTTTCGCCGGCCCATAGGCCGTGGGGAGATTGCCGGTCAAGCGATCTTGATCATTCGTACCACTTCTGGCAAGCCGGATACCGGGCGGCGAACGAAAGACCCTTCGATGGAAACGAGACGCCTGCAAGCGTTCATCCAGATTGTCGACAGCGGCAGCATGACGCGTGCGGCCAACCTGCTTGGGGTGGCGCAGCCCGCGCTCAGCCAGCAGGTGGTCGATCTCGAGCACCAGTTCGGGGTCAAGCTGCTGAACCGCAGCAACCTCGGGGTTACGCCGACACCGGCGGGCCTGCGGCTCTACCGGCACGCCCAGCTGATCCTGCGGCAGCTGGAAGTCGCCACGCGCGACGTGGCGCAGGGCATCGACGGCGCCGTCCGCATCGGCATCGTTTCGACCTACTCCAGCATGATCCTGCCCGCGTTCCTGACCCGGGCCCAGGCCGCGTTCCCCTCGATCAGCGTCAGCATATGGGAAGGCCTGACCAGCCAGATCATCGAGAAGACCGCGAACCGGTCGCTCGAAATCGGGGTGGTCATCGGCAAGCCGTCGCTGCCGGGGATCGACAGCCGCCAGCTGATCAGCGAAACCCTGTACCTTGCCAGCTCGGCCAGGCAACCCGCCCCGGTGAGCGGCGAAACCGTACTCGTTTCCGCGCTGGCCGGAGTGCCGCTGGTGGTGCCGAACGAGGGCAGTGCCCAGCGCAAACTCATCGACTATGCCTTCACCATGCACGGCCTGCGTCCCCGGATCGCGGCCGAGGTGGATTCGCTGGGCGGCTCGCTTTCGGCCATCAAGGCCGGCATCGGCGCGGCCATCCTTACGGAAACCGCCGCGGCCAACGATCCGGGCGACCTGCGGTTGCAGCGGATCGAGGATATCATGCGGACCGTGTCGATCATCAGCGCAGCCGAAACCGGTCCTTCCCCGTCATCGGCCGAGATCATTCGCGACCTGCTGATATCGGTCATGCGCGATCTGGTCGGGCGGGGAGCCTGGCCATCGGCGGTGTTGCTAGGTGGCGTGGACCAATTGCACAGCGCCACGGCTGAAGGCAAAAACCGTCAGGTCAAGGCGGTGAGGTGAACGAGTATGTCGCCACTTCGAGCCGAACCGACGCGGAAGTGGCGGTTTTTGACCAGTCCCTTCGGGGTACCATGGCGTTGTGGGATTGGCCCATCGCAGCGTCAATCGTCGGTCACTATGCGAGAGCATAGCTCCCTCCTCTCTCCTCGCGCTGGGCCAAATCTGGCTCCGTGCCGAAGCTTCCACCTGGCTGAATTAGGGTCTAGGAGAGCCGCGATAGGCCGCCTCGAGACCAGCCGGGCGTGCGGCCCGGCGCAATTCCAGGGAGACGTGTGATGTCGGATCAGCCGCCTGTCCACTTTGTCGATTCGCCCCAGGGCCGGGTGGCCTTTCATGAGACCGGCGATGGCCCGGCTGTCGTGCTGATCCACGGCGGGGGCCCGGGAGCCTACGGGTACAGCAACTTCAGCAAGAACTTCCACGCGCTGGCGGCCAGGGGCAACCGGGTGATCGTCATGGACATGCCCGGCTTCGGCCAGTCCGACTATCGCGGTGGCCGCGAATCGCTGTTCCATGCCCCGGCCGAGGCCGTTCTGGAGATCGCCGATCACCTCGGCCTCGACCAGATCAGCCTCGTCGGCAACTCGATGGGCGGCGGCGGCGCGCTGCGCTTCGCGCTCGACCATCCGGAGCGGACCGACAAGCTGGTGCTGATGGGGCCGGGGGGGAGCCTGGCGGCGACCTCGACCTTTCCGACCGAGGGCCTGATCCGCATGGTCATGTTCTACGAAGGCGACGGGCCCTCGGTGGAGAAACTCGACCGGATCATCGACCTGCTGGTGTTCGACCGCTCGATGATCACGCCGGACCTGGTGGAGGAGCGCTACCGCTACGCGACGATGCCGCACGTGGTGGCGAACCCGCCATTCCGCGGCCAGCTGACCAGCCCGCGCAACGAACTGTGGCGCGATGCGCTGGAAACGCTGCACCACAAGACCCTGCTGATCTGGGGCAAGGAAGACCGGGTCATCCCGCTCGACATGGCCTTCATCCTGCTCAAGCGCCTGCAGAACTCGTCGCTCCACGTCTTTCCCAAGTGCGGCCACTGGGCCCAGTGGGAGAAGCCGGATGAATTCAACGCCCTCGTCGCGGATTTCCTCGCGCGCGGCTAGACTCTATTGGGGATTATCCCCTTTACATACGTAGAACAAACGGGCATAAGCTAGGGCATGAGCAAGCCCCAGACCATCCGCGAGTTCTTCAAGCAGTTCCCGGACGACGAGGCTTGCCTCGGTCACCTGTTCGAGGTCCGGTTCGGGCAAGGCTACACCTGCCCGTCCTGTGAGCGGCCTTCAAAGTGGTTTCGCATCAAGGCCGAGCGCGCCTATTCGTGCCAGTGGTGCGGGCACCACCTGCACCCGACTGTCGGCACCCCGTTCGAGCAGACCCGGACGCCGCTGCAACTGTGGTTCTATGCCATTTTCCTGTTCACCACGACGCGCAACGGCGTGGCGGCGAAGGAGCTGCAACGCCAGCTCGGCGTGACTTACAAGACGGCGTGGCGCATGGCCTCGCTGATCCGCGAACACATGGCCGACGTTGACGGCGACAACCTGCTCGGCGGCGCTGGCGAGGTTGTTGAGATTGACGAGACGCTGATCGGCGGTTCGGTTGAAGGCAAAGGTAGCGGCTTCAAGGGCAACAAGCACGTGGTGGTCGGTATGCTGGAGCCTGGCGGCGAGGTCGTCACCACGGTAGTTACGAGCCGCCACCGTGAGCCGATGGAACGGCTTGTGCTGGACAACGTGCATCCCGGTGCCACCGTCGCCACGGACAAGTTCGGCTCATACCGTCGTCTGGACAGCCTCGGCTTCGATCACCTGACCGTGCGCCACAATAAGGGCCAGTTCACCACCCCGAACGGCGGCGGCGTGAACGGCATCGAAGGGTTCTGGGCACAGCTTAAGCGGTCGATCTCCGGCACTCACATTCACGTGAGCGGCAAGCACCTGTGGAAGTATGCGAAGCAAGCGGAATACCGCTTCAATCGTCGTGACGTTCCTCAGGTGATGCTTTCGGAGCTTCTGGGGACTTTCGGGCCATTGAAGCCACGGCGCGATTGAACGCGTCAGGGTTTCCTGCTTCCTGCTCCCGTTCCTTTATGAACTGATCCAGTTTGCCCTGATCCCGGGCTTGCTTTAGCGTCGTCATTAGCTTGCGCCTTAATCAAGGTGTCAAGTTTGCCTTCAATGTTGGCCTGCTGCGACTTCTGTTCAAGGACTTTTTCCGCAAACGAGCCAGTCAGCGCGGCACCTGCCCCGAACACTCCCCAGAGTAGGGCCAGCAAGGCCATCCCACCCCCGACGACGCTGCCCACGATTTTCCACATTTCCCCTTTGGTCGGCAAAGACGATTTCACACCGTCGATAGAGATTGTGAGTGCATGGTAGTCCTTACTACGCTGCGCCTCGGCCGTGTTGATGGCGGCCATAACTGTCGCGATTTCGCCCTTCATTTCAGACCTCACGGCCGAAATCTCAGTCGCAACATGGCGATATATGTTCTCCAGATCGCCACTCGTAGCCGCTGCCCGGGCCACGAATGTTGTGCTCGAAGACGAAGTTCCTGCACTCGCTGCGCGGGTAGATCCTGACGCCGCTGCAGTGCGCTTAGGCGGAGGCAGACTAGCCATCGGTGATGGTGCCCTGCGCCACCGCTTGCTCCAACTCCGTGGCTACGCGGATTAGCAATTCTCCGATGGGCTTCAGTTGCTGGGCCGGCATGGCCAAATTGAGCACATAACGACCGTTCACTCCGCCATCGAGGAAGTGCTCTATGAAGGAGATTTTTGCCAGCGTCGGAGACACCATCGCGCCTTGGACAGCGTCCACGTATATCGTTGGGGCGTCGTGGCGCTCGTTCACGGCGGGTACCTCGCCACTTCCTGATTTCAATAGGCCAGGAATGACGGGCTCCGCCTCGGGCGCTGTGGCTTCGTCCTCGTCCATGAATATCGTTCCCCTTAATGGGGTATGATCTAGTTGCGAGACTATGCACCGTCGATCTCCGTATGCGAACGGGATAAGCCCCGACTCTATTCCACCTGGCTGAATAGGGTCTAGCTTGCAGCGGCCTGCTGCCGCAGGACGTTGCGCTGGATCTTGCCGGTTACGGTTTTCGGCAGTTCCGCCATGATTTCGAAAGATCGCGGCACCTTGTAGGCGGCGAGGTGTTTCCGGCAGTGCGCCGCCAGGGTTTCCGGATCCGCCGATGCATCCGGCTTGAGCGAGACGCAGGCCTTGACCGTCTCGCCCCGGTAGGCATCGGGCACGCCGACGACCGCGGCCTCGCGGATTGCCGGATGGCCGTAGAGGCAGTCTTCCACCTCGCGCGGCCAGACCTTGAAGCCGGAGGCGATGATCACGTCCTTCTTGCGGTCAACCACGTAGAACCATCCGGCCGCATCCATGACGACGATGTCGCCGGTGTGCATCCATCCGCCCTTGAGCGCCTCGGCGGTTTCCTCTGCGCGGTTCCAATAGCCGCTCATGATGTGCCGGCCGCGCAGCAGCAATTCGCCCGGTTCGCCCGGGTCGACGGGCTGGTCATGCTCGTCGACCACGATCGCTTCGGTGCCGGGGAGGGGAACTCCGATGGTCAGCGCGCCGGAGGCGGTGTCGACCGGGATGCGGCCGACGAAGGGAGCGACATGGCTGGCCGCGGCGGTCTCGGTCATGCCGTAGCCGGGATAGAGCGCCAAGCCGAGTTCGGCTTCGATCCGGTCGCGCAGGGGCGGGGGGATCGGCGCTCCGCCGGAAATGACCCGCTCGAAACTGGTGAAGTCGTCGCGGTGGGAATCCGGGAGGGTGAGCAGGGCGTTGAAGGCGGTGATCGCGCCGATCGTGTGGGTGGGCCGCTCGCGCCGGATCAGGTCGAGCACCTGTGCCGGGAGCATGCGGTAGGGCAGCAGCAGGGTCGATCCGGCCATCAGCGAGGCGGCCATCTGGGCGGCGAACCCGGTGATGTGGAACAGCGGGGCGATCGCCAGGATCATCGACTGAGCGCAGTGCCCGATCCAGGCGTTGAACAGGTTGCCGGCCCAGGCGATCGACTGGTGGCTGTGCATCGCCCCCTTCGGCCGCCCGGTCGTCCCCGAGGTGTACATGATCAGCGCCGTGCTGGCGGGGGCAGGGGCGGGCCACGGCTGCCCGGGCACGGCGCTGTCCGCGAGGATGTCGGCCAGCCGGATCGCCTCCGGCCCGCTGGCGGGGGCGGGGCCGAACACGTCGCTGCCGAGCAGGGCCTGCCCCTCGGCGGAATCGATGGTCATCAGGACCGCGCCGCAGTCGGCGATCTCGACCGCCCTTGCCAGCACCCCGGCCTGGCGCAGGTCGCACAGGACGGCCCGCGGGGCCGCGTCGCCCAGGATCGCGCCCAGTTCCTCCGCGGTGTAGGCCGGGTTCACCGGGCAGATCGCCGCGCCGATCTTCCAAGCCGCCAGGGTCTGGACCACGAAGGCCGGGACGTTCTGCAGGGCCACGGCGATACGGTCCCCAGCGCCGAACCCTTGGGCCCCGAACCAGGCGGCCAGCCGGCTGCTCTGCCGGTCGAGGTCCGCATAGGTCGTTGGCGTACCGAGATAAGAGAGCGCGGCCCGGTCGGGATCCTGCGCCGCGTTGCGCCGGAAGACCGACAGCGCGTCAGCCGGCGCCTGGTCCAGGCGTCCGAGCATCTCGGCATGGTAGAACTGCGTCCACGGACTGTTCGGAAGTTCGGTTGTGGCCATGGCGGCTTCTCGATTCAGACTGCCGTTCCGTAGTGTCGGCGTGCCGTTCTTATGGCGGATGGCCCCGGATTGCCCATGCAAATTCGAATCCATCGCTCTGATGATCGGGCGCCAGGGTGATCGGGCGATAGGCTGGGGCTATGGGGGAATCGCAATTTGCTATTTTCGGCGCCGGGGCGCTCATCTTACGAACCTGTGCGGCAAGCCATTGCGCGATCGGGAGAGTTGAACCGCGGGTTCGCCACGAGCCGTTCGGTGTCGCCGGGGCGATCACGTCGTGGAACGCGCCGTTCTGCGCCAACATCGTCAAGACCATGCACCTGCTCGCCACCTCCGCCTGAGCGAGGGGCTCAGCGCAGCCCGACCCGCAGGCCCGCCCAGAGGGTTCGCGGCGCGCCGAGGTCGACCGAGCCCGCCTGGTTGCGGGTGATCACCTGGCGGTCGGTCAGGTTTTCACCGCGCAGGACGAGGGCGATGCCAGCGCGCAGCGAGATCTGCGCGAAGGCGTCGAGCGTGGTGGCCGCGGGGAGCAGGTCGGTTTCAAGGTCGTCCTCGAACTGGGCGCCAACGTGCTTGAGAGTGAGCGCAAGGGTCGCCCCCGGGGCCGGGCGCCAGCCGAGCGTGGCGCTGGCGGCGACCTTTGGCGTCTGGGCCGGACGCTTGCCATTGAGCGGCGCGGCCACGCCGCTGGCCTCGACCTTGGCATCGGTCAGCGCCAGCGAGGCGGAGAGGGTGAAGGGGCCGTGCTCGAGATCGGCGGTGGCCTCGATCCCGCGCGCCCGTATCGCATCGACGTTGAACCGCTGGCGTTCAGTGACGAGGGTGCCGCCCTGGCTGACCGGGCCGGCGATCGTCACGTTGGCGATGGCGTGGCGCAGGCGGTTGTCGAAGGCGGTGACCGCGAAGGACAGGCCGGGGATAGGGGTCAGGTCCACGCCGAGTTCGGCGCCTTCGAGGTGCTCGTTGCGCAGTGCCGCATTGGCAATGGTGTTGATCCGCGAACCCGGCGCGGTCAGGGTGAATGAGCGGTAGAGCTCGTTGAGGGTCGGCTGGCGCAGGCCGCTGTAGGCCGAGCCGCGCAGGGCGAGGCGGTCCGTCAGGTGAAGGACCGCGCCGCCGCGGCCGGTCACGTCCCAGCCCCAGCGGCCGGCGATGAGGCCGCGATCAGCGCGCATGCCGCCCGTGAGGATCAGGCGGCCGAGGGTCCAGTCGTCTTCGGCGAAGAAGCCGAGATCGGCATTGCGCCCGCCGCTGAAACGCCGCGCGGTAACCGCGCCGGTCACCGCGTTGTAGGCGGTCTCGAAGGCCCTGCCGCTGGCGCTGCGCCAATCGGCTCCGAGGCGGAGGACGTGGGCCGCGCCGACCGGGGGACGCAGTTCGAGCTTGGCCCCCCAGCCGGTGGACGGCGTAGCGTACTGGTCCAGCGTCTTGCGGAAGGTGGTGGAGGAGATGACGACATTGGTGAAATCGCGCGCCTGGACATAGCCGAGCACCTCGAACCCCCATTCGCCCCGGCCGACCAGGCGCAGGCTGGCGTCCTCGCCGGACGAGGTCGTGTCCGCCCCGGCGAAGCGCAAGGTGCGGGCATCGCCGAAGGCCGCGACCCGGGCCTGGAGTTCGACAGCGCTGCCGAGCGGGGCAACCGCTCGGGCCCCGAGGGTCCAGGTGCGGTAGGCGGCGCGTACGCTGGCGGCGACGCGTTGGCTGAGAGGCGTGGTCCAGAACCCTTCGCCGCGATTCCACTGGCTGGAGAGGACTGCGAAGCCCGCGCCGAGCCGCGGGGCAAGGCGCACCGAGAGATCGGTGTCGCCCCGGTCGTCGAGCATGGCCAAGTAGCTTGCCGGGCCAAGCTCGCGCGGGCCCGCGCTGGCCAGTTCGATGGTGCCGGCGACCGCACCGGACCCGAAGGCCCCGGTGCCGCCGCCGCGAGTCACTCGCGCTGCGGCGAGGCTGCCGGGATCGATCGCCGAGAGCGGGATATAGCCGAAGAACGGATCGGCCTGGGGCACGCCGTCGAGCAGAACGAGAGTCCGGCTGGTGGCATTGCCGCCCAGCGCGCGCAGAGTGACTCCTTGCGCCGAAGGGTTGGCCGAGCGACTGTCGGAGCGGCGGAATTGCTGGAACCCGGCGACGGCGGACAAGGCATCCTCGATCCGGCCGGATGCGGCCTGGGCGAGGCGCTCCGCCGGCAGGTCGACCGCGTCGTAGGCCGCGGCCGCCGGCGGCAGGGCGAGCCCGCGACCGGTGACGACGATTTCCGTGTCCTGCGCGGGTGCGGCAATTGCGGATGCCGGAGCAATGAGTTTCAGCGCAACCGCGATGCCGAACGGGAACAGGGTGCGGGGAAACGGGGCGCGAGGCGGGTTCACAGGGCGGCGGTAGTCGCAGATGCCGCGGGCGGCAACGCAAATCCGGGCCGATCGTCCGGCCAGCCCGACGCCAATCGGTTCGCCCGGCAGGCGCGGCTCAGCTCATCGAGCAGGCGCCCAGCACGGCTTCGGCCAGACTGTCGATCCCGACCACCTTGGCCGCGCCATTGGCGGCGATCGCCGCTGCCGGAGCCTCGCTGAAGGTGGCCGAGGCCGGATCCTGGGCGATCGTATCGCTGCCCGAGTCGCGCAGGAGCTTGAGCCCTTTGGCGCCGTCCTCGCCCATGCCTGTGAGCACCACGCCGAGCGCAGGCGCGCCGGCTCGGGCGAGGGTGCCGTAAAGCAGGTTGGCCGAGGGGCGGGAGCCTTCGACGGGCTCGCGCTCGATCAGGCGCAGGCGCGGCGGCTGGCCCGCTTCGAACAGGACATGCCGCGCCGGGTCGCAGGCGATGTGGACCACGCCCTGGGTGAGCTGGGCCCCGTCCTTGGCCGCGCGCACCGAACAGGCCGCCTCGTTCTCCGAGCGGGCGACGAAGGCATCGACCACGGCGGGTTCGGCGCTGAGCACGATCACCGTCGGCGGGCAGTTGGCGGGATAGCCGGCGAGGATGGTCGACAGGGCGTCGATGCCGCCGAGCGAGGCGCTCATGGCAACGATGTGGCCGTTCCAGGCGAAGGTGGGGGCCGCATCGGCTTCTGCAATGGCGCGGCGGTGGCCGGCGGCGGGACGATCGCGCATGTTGCTGTTGGCCGCGGCGAGGACGATCTTGCCGAGCTTGCCGACGGTCTTGGCAAACTGCTCCGGCGTGGCCTTCAGCGGCTTGGGGAAGCATTCCACGGCGCCGAGGTCATAGGCCTTGAGCGAGGTTTCCGTGCCGGCCTGGGTGAGGCTCGAGAGCATGACGACCGGCAGGGGCGCGGACTGCATGATCTCGGCCAGGAACTCGATCCCGCTCATCCCCGGCATTTCCACGTCGAGCGTGACCACGTTGGGCTTGAGCTCGACGATCTGCTGGCGGGCGTCGTCGGCATTGGCGGCGGTGCCGATCACCGTCACGTTCTTCGCCTGGTCCAGGACGTCGCTGAACAGGGCGCGCATGGCGGCGGAATCGTCGACAACAAGAACCCTCGCTTCGTGCATGGCGACTTCATGTCCCTTCAATGGTTTGCCGCTGCGTCCCTAGCGACAACACGATACCGAAGTCTTCACTAAGCTTACGGGAAATAACGGAGCCGCAGCACAAGCCGACGTTGGCGGCCTGGCACTATACCGCAACTACAGAAACGCGGGAACAATCCCGTTCAATCTCGAGTAAGGTGATTGACCATGCTGAAGTGGTTTGAAGAAGTCGCGCCCATCCGGACAAAGTTCCGCGTCCTTACCGCCTTAGTGGCTGCGCTGTCCGCCGTTGCCCCGATCGCGATCCTCACAGTCAGCGCTGACCCAGTTCCACTAATCATTGCGCTCTGTGGGGGGACGGCCTCCTGGGTCGCGGTGCTGATTGCCGGCAAGCACATCTGCACGCCCTACGTAAACACCGTCGTCCGGATGGAGCACCTCGCTGCAGGCGACGTCACCACTCCCATCCCTTATGCCTCATACTCGGACTGTGTCGGGCGCATGACCAAGGCAATGTCGGTTTTTCGCGACAATGCCGTCGAAGTGGAGCGGATTCGCCGCGCCCAGGACGAGGTCGTCTCGGCGCTCACGTCGGGTCTGAAGCAACTACGCGAGGGCCGGCTAGATGTGCAGCTGGCCCCTTGGAACGCGACGGGATACGAAGAGCTGCGACGTGATTTCGAAGGAGCCTGCCAGGCCCTCGCAACGACAATCGCGGCGGTGAGCGGTTCCGCCGCCGCCGTGAGCAGCGGGGCAAACGAGATCCGCGCCGCCTCCGACGACCTTGCCCTGCGCAACGAACAGCAAGCTGCCCGGCTTGAGGAGACCGCCGCAGCGATGAACCAGGCCACGTCCAGCATGCGGGAAACAGCCGAGAGCGCGGCTGGCGTTCAGGAGGCCATCGGCAACGCCCATGTGGAAGCGACTGTCGGCGGCGAAACCGTCCGTAAGGCGATCAGCGCGATGCAGGCGATCGAGCAGGGCGCCCGCGAGATAAGTCAGATCATCAATGTCATCGATGGCATCGCATTCCAGACTAACTTGCTGGCGCTGAACGCCGGCGTCGAGGCTGCCCGTGCCGGCGATGCCGGCAAAGGCTTCGCAGTGGTGGCCAACGAGGTGCGCGCACTGGCGCAGCGCTCGGCAGACGCCGCGCGCGACATCAAATCCCTGATCACCGGCTCCACAGAGCAGGTCGAAGGTGGCGTCCGTCTCGTAAACGAGACGGGTGGCATGCTCGACCAGATCGTCGCCCGCGTTGGCGAAATCAACGCGGCCGTCACCGAGATTGCCCACGCAACTGAGCGACAGTCCATCAACCTCGAGCAGGTTAATTCCGCGGTGGGCGAGATGGACCGTATGACCCAGCAGAACGCCGCCATGGTCGAGCAGTCGACCGCCGCGGCGCGCTCGCTGGCGGACGAGGCCCGCTCGCTCTCGGAGCAGGTCGGGCAGTTCCGCACTGGATCCTCCGAAGCACACAGCCCGGTCGTCGCGCTGCGCCAGCCCGCCCCGTCCCGGACGCGCCCCATGCCGACCCGCGGCAATGTCGCCCTGAAGGCCGAACCGGCGCTGACTGGCGACGACTGGTCAGAATTCTGAACCCAACCGCCTGCGCTTGAAAGGCGAGCCATGAACACTGTGCTCCTTCCCGCCGCCTGCACGAGGACCGCCGCCGAGGCGCTCTTGCCGGAACTGGTCGCCGCCATGGGTCAGGGTCCGCTCACGATCGACGGCAGCGCCGTGACCCGGGTCGGCCAGGCCGTGCTGCAACTGCTGGTGAGCGCCCGGCGCAGTGGCGAAGGGGCGAGCATTACGCCCTCGGCCGCCCTGCTCGACGCTGCCGAACTGGCCGGCCTGACCAGCGAACTGTTTGACGAGGTCGCAGAATGAGCCCCGAGGAAATCCAGCAGATCTTCTTCGTCGAGTGCGAGGAATCGCTTGTCGCCGCCGAGGCCGGCCTTGCCGCCCTGCGCGAGGGCACGCGTGACCCGGAGACGATCAACGCGGTGTTTCGCGCGATCCACTCGATAAAGGGCGGCGCCGGGGCCTTCGGCTTTGCCGCGCTTCAGGCCTATACCCACACCTTCGAGACCCTGCTGTCCGACGTGCGCGACGGGACGATCGAGATCGCCGAGCCGCTCGTCGACCTCCTGCTCCGCGCTCTGGATACGCTGAGCGATCACGTCGACGCCGCGCGGGAGAACGAAGCAGCCCCGCCGGACGCCGCCCTGCTGGCCGAACTCGAGGCCGCCCGCGCCGGCGGCGCCGTCGCCGCCACGATTGGCGAGGCCGAGCCCGTCGCGACGGAGAGTCCTGCACCAGCCGTA
>JGI24751J29686_10000444_pt1 | contig 12650 bp, 11 predicted proteins | sample KBSSwiS6_FD_29686 | JGI IMG/M metagenome (IMG submission 29686)
ATTTGAAGTCTGCCATGACAAAAAAAGAAAATGAAGGTATTATTATAGACTTCAAAACAGACAATCAAGAATTGTCTGCTAATAAATATGATATTGAATCAGTTGAAATTGCTTATCAATTGGGTCTCGCATACTATTATAATCAAGAACCAGAAAATGCATTTCAATCCTTTACTTACTGTGTTGAGAATCATTATAATTTATCAGATGTTTATCTCTACAGAGGAGCGGTTTATCTTGAACTTAAAGAAAACAGTAAAGCCTGCACTGATTTTTCAAAATCAATTGATCTTGGAAATAAATTAGCTGGAGAGTACCAAAAAAAGTATTGCCATTAATATGACCGGATAAATCATACTCCTTGTTGCCAACGCATTTATTAAGATTGTAAGCTCAAAGGCTAACAAAGATATTTTCCGCCGTTGGAAGCGTCAGAATGAAGCACATCGGTGTTGTTGTAATGTGTGGGTTTGTGCCTAGCTCACCAATACATCGAAATTATCTCTGCAATACTAATGGCAACCCCGCTATCAATGTTGGTGTTAGCCGTTAAGGGTATGTTGAAATCTCGATCCCCTGATATTTCCCTGAAAAGAGTGGGAAGAATGTTTGATGAAAGCAGAGGCAATGCGGCAAATATTAGAATAAGAATCAGAAACCTTTTTTCGGTTCACTCATTGAATTCACCAGNAACATTGTACTCTCATATAATATCTCAGTTTTTTTTGCAGAGAACAGATCCATCTTGTCGGCGGGTAATCTCAGTTCAAAGCTATTGCCGGCAGCTAAGGTTTTATCAAAATCAGGATTATAACGATTAAAGTTGATTATATCCATTGCAATTTTCCCGGTCAGGACAACTGAATTATAACGGCCACTAACCGATAAAGTTTTGGAATTAGCCAGCTCTTCTTTGGTTAACTCAACCATGAGCTTATTGGCATTATTCAATCTTAATTTATTTGCTTCCTGTTTTGTCACCGTCGTAATGCCGCCTTCTCCTTCCATGATATAATGAGTCNCGATAAATTTTTTTACATGGTTCTTCGATTCAGCCGGTAAATAGTTTTGCAATGTCCAAAAGTCTTTGCTTTTGCTTCTGCGTATCGCTGCATCCACATTTCCGGGGCCGCCATTATAAGCTGCTATTACTAAAAGCCAATCACCATATATGGAATATAGCTCGGTCAAATACCGTGCAGCAGCATGGGTGCTTTTATAATAGTTCGTTCTTTCATCAAGATAATTATTTACCACTAAACCCATCCGCCTCGCCGTTGCCGGCATAAACTGCCAGGGGCCCACTGCGCCAACCCATGAGACGGCATAAGATTTTAAGTGCGATTCAATAACGGCGAGATATTTCATTTCCCGGGGAATTCCGTGTTGCGTGAGAATAGCATCCATCATGTCGAAATATGGCTTGCCCCAGCCTTTCATACTCTCCATTTTTTTCCGGTTCTTATCCATATAATCCTGTACAAAACTGATAGCCCTTGGATTAAGCGTAGTTACATCAATACCATCAACGGAGGCGACATGAACGAACAGATCTTTAAAACCAGATTTCAGATCATTTACGGGAACAGGTTTTATAACAGTGTCTTTTTGTTGTACAGTACCGATCGGGCCTGACCGGTCGACAACAGTTTCCTGTGCGAACAAAGTTTGATTGCACGAAAAACAAATTAAAAGAGAAAAGAAAACTATTCTTAAGGACATCACTATTTGTTTGTTTCTGGATACTGCTTTAGCAGTGTGTCAGAAAACTGAAGCAAAGATAGCTCTTCAAAATTTTCAGCCATTACCTGCAGACCAAAAGGCATTTCATTGCTGTGCTTATAAAGAGGTATAGAGATAGAAGGAACTCCCACCAGGTTAGCCATTACGGTATAGATATCAGCGAGGTACATAGCAATAGGATCGTCCATTTTTTCACCGATTTTAAATGCCGTTGTGGGTGAATTGGGCATGATAATGAAATCATAAATCTTAAAAACCGCTTTTATTTTATCATGCAACAGTCTCCTCACTTTTTGCGCTCTTGTAAAATAGGCATCATAATAACCGGCACTTAAAACAAATGTGCCGAGCATGATCCGGCGTTTTACTTCTTTGCCAAAGCCTTCACTCCGGTTTTTTTTATAAAACTCCGTAAGCTCAGGATCCTTTTGTTCTGAACGATGACCATATTTCACTCCATCAAATCTTGAAAGATTAGAAGATGCTTCGGCTGTTGTTAAAACATAATACGCAGGAACAATATAATCAAGCAGATCAAACTCAACAGCCGTTACTTCATTGCCATCCTGCTTTAGCTTCTCAATCGTTTTATTTATTGAAGAGGAGATTTCTTTATCAAGACTCGGGTGGTCCAACGCTTCTTTGAAATAAGCAATTTTGAATTTATTTTCTTTCGAAGAAGCTTGGTTATAAGCGGGAACCTTCTTGTAAGAAACCGTGCTATCAAAATCATCTGCACCCGCTATTACTTCTAATACACCTGCAACATCAGGAATCGTATTCCCAAAAATACCGACCTGGTCAAATGATGATGCATAAGCGATCAAACCATACCGGGAAATTCTACCGTAAGTTGGTTTCAACCCGATAATACCACAGAAATCGGCCGGCTGGCGTACGGAACCACCGGTGTCACTTCCTAATGATACCATACAAAGTCCTGCCTGCACAGCAACGGCGCTTCCACCCGATGATCCGCCGGGTACTCTTGATTCATCTGCAGCATTCAAAACATTTCCGTAAGCAGAATTTTCATTGGTGCTGCCCATTGCAAATTCATCGCAATTGCAGCGGCCTATAATGATGGCTTCTTCTTTCAACAGCCGGTCTGCAGCCGTAGAAGAATAAATAGAAGTAAAATTTTTAAGAATGTTGGATGAAGCTGATACCCGGTGATCCTTATAACAGATCACATCTTTTAATGCGATCACTACGCCATGTAATTTTCCCCGTGGTTGCCCGGTCTTTCTTTTTTTATCCAGCTCTTTTGCTTTTTCCAATGCTTCATCAGCATATACTTCTACAAAAGCATTTAACCGGGAATTCGCTTTGATTTGTTTAAGATAATGTTCAATAGCCAGCACACAAGAAGTGGTTCCTTCCTGCAATTGTTTATGGTATTGCTTAATGGAAGTGTATTCAAACAAAAGCGCAGCCTTTTTTGATATAAGGAAAGAAAATGATTGTGAGATTAGTTGGTGGAGCTGGTGTTAGTATTAGTGGTGCTCTTTGTCTCGTTCACGTTCTCTTCTATTTCTCTTCTAACGTTATTTTTTGCATCATTGAATTCACGAACACCTTTACCCAATCCTCTCATCAGTTCAGGTATTTTACGACCACCAAATAATAACAGGACCACAATCACGATAATGATCATTTCATTGGTTCCGAAAGCTAATAATTCAGGCTTCATATTGCATTAAATTAGATTTCAAAGATAAGTACTCCCTGTTTAAAACGGGTCGCAGTTTTGTAAAGGAAAAGAAAAGAAATCCCGCCATCGGCGGGATTAATTAGTTATTGGTTTATTCTGTTGCTGCAGTTTCAGTTGCCTGGCGTTTTTCACGAATTCTTGCACTCTTACCACTGCGTTTGCGCTGGTAAAACAGTTTTGCACGACGAATATGACCTGTTTTATTGAGTTCGATTGAATCAATATTCGGTGAATACAGTGGAAACAATCTTTCAACACCGACACCATCAGATATTTTGCGTACAGTAAATGTAGCGGTGTGGCCCGTACCCTGGCGCTTAATTACATCGCCTTTGAAACTTTGGATCCTTTCTTTGTTTCCTTCAACGATCTTATAGTTTACAGTAATATTATCGCCGGGTTTGAATGCAGGGAATTCCTTTTTGCCTGTTAATTGTTCGTGTACGTATGCTATAGCGTTCATAATCTTTGATTTTAACGGGGTCGCAAAGATAGGGGGAAAGCAGTAAAGTTGAAAGGTTTTTCCAAAGGATTCCGTTTGGAAAACTGTTTAAATGTTTCTATCAAGTCAGCAAGGTTATTAAGGTCTGACCCTAAGAGACTTATCGGGCCACATTCACCGCTCTTTTTTCCCTGATCACTGTTACTTTGATCTGCCCCGGGAAGGTCATTTCAGTTTGTATTTTCTGAGCTATTTCGAATGATAACTTTTCCGAATCCTGGTCAGTTACTTTATCCGCTTCAACAATAACCCTAAGCTCACGTCCCGCCTGAATAGCATAAGCTTTTTCAACCCCGGTATAACTCATTGCAAGATTTTCCAGGTCTTTTATTCGCTGAAGATATTGTTGCATGATCTCGCGGCGTGCACCGGGTCGTGCACCGCTAATTGCATCACATGCCTGTACGATAGGAGAGATCACATATTGCATTTCCATTTCATCGTGATGTGCACCAATTGCATTTACGATGGCAGGAGTTTCACCATATTTTTCAGCGATCTTGGCTCCGAGCAATGCATGGCTCAATTCACTTTCTTCATCAGGTACTTTACCAATATCATGTAATAAGCCGGCACGTTTCGCAAGTTTGGGATTCATTCCCAATTCTGCAGCCATCGTTGCACAAAGATTTGCCACTTCACGGCTATGCATTAAAAGATTTTGTCCATAAGAAGAACGAAAACGCATTTTACCAACTATCCTAACTAACTCCTTATGCAAACCATGAATACCTAATTCAATAACAGTTCGCTCACCAATTTCCATTACCTGGTCTTCAAGCTGCTTCCTGGTTTTCTCAACAATTTCTTCGATTCGTGCGGGGTGAATACGACCGTCGGCAACTAATCTTTGTAAACTTAAACGGGCAATTTCTCTTCTTAAAGGATCAAAGCTTGACAGAAGAATTGCCTCAGGTGTATCATCAACAATCAGGTCAACACCCGTTGCCGCTTCAATAGCACGGATATTTCGTCCTTCACGACCGATGATCTGACCTTTTATTTCATCGCTTTCGAGATTGAAAACAGTGATGGCGTTTTCAATAGCTTGCTCCGAAGCAGTGCGTTGAATGGTTTGAATAATGATCTTACGGGCTTCCTTATTTGCTTTTTGTTTGGCGTCATCAATTATTTCCTGCTGCAAACCAATAGCCTTTGTTTGCGCTTCCTGTCTCAGGCTTTCTATTAATTGAGATCTTGCTTCTTCAGCGCTCAATGCGGCAATTTTTTCCAGGCGGCGGATATGCTCTTCCTGGTGTTTTTCAAGCTCGGTTCTTTTGATATTTACTAACTCGATCTGCCGGTTAAGATTATCCTTGATCGCTTCATTTTCCTTAATATGCTTATCGAGATTGGTTTCTTTTTGATTGATGGATTGCTCTTTTTGGCGTATCCGGTTCTCTGCATCATTGATTTTGCGGTTTCGCTCATTAGCTTCCCGGTCATGAGCGGATTTCATCTGCACGATTTTTTCCTTGCCTTCCAGTTCTTTTTCTTTACGGATAGTTTCGGCTCTCAGTTCAGCTTCTTTAAGGATGGTTTGAGATTGGAGCTCAGCTTCTTCTATTTTTTTCTTTGTGTTTTTGGCAAACAGGAGTTTACCCATAATAATGCCCAGCAACAGGGCACCCGCACCAATTATGATGTATAAAATATCGGGAGTCATGAATTGTATGTTTTTGTTTGTATCTAATCATATGATGTAATTCATCATACAGTTTATATAATATCCGAACGAACGGAAGGTGACGAAGATACAAAACCATAACAAATGCGTAAAAAATGTATAATCTCTGAGTTTTATCCTCACCGCTTGTAAATCTGGAAAAAAAAACACCTATAATTTCAGTAAACTTGTAACCTAAATTCAAGGCAAATGAAAAAATTGTTTTTCTTCCTTTTAATGGTGCCGTTTATATCCCAGGCTCAAAATGAGGCGGGCAAATCATTTAAACTCAGAGGCAAGGTTGGAAAATTGGCTTACGAACCGGAATGGGTTTTTATTTCCTACAAGGTGGGAAATGATTATAAAAATGACAGCGCAAAGCTGGTCAATGGTAAATTCTCTTTTACGGGCAAAATACAGGAACCTCAATTAGCAAGAATTCGCGTTAAATACAAAAGCACAGACGGGAAGGTTATTCCTAACAATTATAAAAGAGATATGACCTCTGTATTTCTTGAACCGGGTAAGTTGAAGCTGATGTCCGTTGATTCATTCAGTAANGTTACGGTTAAAGGNTCTGATGCCCATAATGAATTTGTAAAACTGCAAAAGTTGAGCAAACCATTTGAAGAAAAATTAGAACCGCTTTATAAAAAATATACAGAATATAACAAGGCGAAAGATGTTGCAAACCGAGATAAGGTGGAAAAAGAAATTGATGCAGTGGATGCAGAAAGGTCAGAGTCAGTTTATGGCGCTTATGTAAAGAATCATCCTTCTTCGCCTGCAGTGATGTATGCCTTGAATACTTATGCCGGATGGAGTATTGATGCAGACAAGGTCGAACCTGTTTATAATTTATTGCCTGCTTCAACAAAAGAATGGCCTTCTGCTATTGAATTCAAAGAAAAGATAGAGATAGCAAAGAAAACCGGGATCGGAAGAATTGCAATGGATTTTACACAAAATGATACATTAGGCAAGCCGGTCACACTATCATCATTAAAAGGGAAATACTTATTGATTGATTTCTGGGCAAGCTGGTGCGGACCTTGCCGCGCAGAAAATCCAAATGTTGTCAAGGCATTTAATAAATATAAGGAGAAGGGTTTTCATATCATTGGCGTTTCATTGGATAGTCCGGGCCAAATGGAAAAATGGATGAAAGCTATTCACGATGATGGATTGATCTGGACACAGGTAAGCGACCTGAAAGGATGGAAAAATGACGTGGCTGTTCAGTATGGCATCCAGGCTATTCCTCAAAACTTTTTGCTGGACCCCGAAGGAAAGATCATCGCAAAGAATTTAAGAGGAGAAGAGCTGGATTCAAAGCTGGCAGAGATTGTTGAGAAAAAGGGATTTTGATCGACCTCAAACGATAGGATAATTTAAACCCCGCCCGGCGGGGTTTTTTATTTCTGCAATTGTCCATCCAGCAATTTCTCGATCAGGTTTAGTTTTCCTAAAAGAGTTTCTTCCTGCAATTCATTTGCCAGTGCTGAGTTTTGCTCTGTGGCATACCATACCAGTACCATCGCTATATAATCCTGCATGTCTTTGCCTGCAAACATTGTTTTAAATTCAATGATCTTATCATTGATCGTTTTCAATGTTTTTCTCACTACTTCTTCATCCCCGGGCTCAATTTTTATGCGGTAGCTGCGGTCGCCAATGACGGCGGTAATCGGAATTAATTCTTCCATAGTTTGCATTTTTGAATTTCTTATTCTACTTTCGGAATCCCTCAGAAAAACCTCGCTACCCCATTGACCGTTCCTCTGAAATTTATTGTAACAAGGTTAAGGAATCAAAACTAACGGGACACTTATGTTTGCCAAAGTTAAATCAACTGTCTTTATCGACAAGTTACGACTGCATTTATCTGCAAAAACTGATTCGGCATTAAGAGCTGTACTAAAGGACGATAAAGGAAGCGTATGCAGCAGTATGGAAACGATTATGCCGGATGAGCATCATGAAATGGAATGGACAGGTTTGAATAATCTTCCTTACGGGGTTTATACACTGGAACTTTCCGATGGTACTGAAGAGATGCAAATGCGCCTTGTCAAAAGGGTATAATCAATTACTGAGCATCGCAATACAGCGATCAATTTCTTTTATATAGTAGTTCAATCTTTTTTCGAACTCACGCTTGTCTATGTCGGTCATCTCCGCTGCATTTACTTTTAAAATACTTACCTGTTGCTTCAACTCATCAATCGTATTTCTATTGTCAACCGATTCATTTTTGTAAACACTTAATTGCTCTTTAAGCTCTTCATTTTCCCTGGATAAAACCTGTTGCTGTTTTAGCAATCGTTGCAGTTTATCCTGTATGCGTTTTATTTGATTTTCTAATTCAGTCATCTTTTTAAATGTTAATTATTAAAAAGAACCCGCCTCAAAAAACTCCGGAGGAGTTTAATATTTATAGACAAGCGTCGCCATCATTCGCGTTCAACTCCTATAGGAGTTGAATACATTGTGTATTATTCGTGTCTATAAATATTTGTCTCCTACGGAGACAAAAAGAAAACGTCTTAAAGATTGTTATTTCCTGATTTCAGCATTCAATTCTTTTTCCAGTGTCAGCATGATCTTGTTCATCCATTCATCTATTTCTTTATCCGTTAACGTTTTTTGTTCATCCTGGAATGTAAAGTTGACGGCCATTGATTTTTTACCTGCTCCGAGCTTTTCACTTTCAAATATATCAAACAGCCTGAGTTCACGGAGCTTATCAAGCTTTATCTTTTGCACTGTTTTTTCCACCTCCGCATAAGCCAGCTCTTTGGAAACAACCATTGCAACATCCCGCTGTACTGCGGGGTACTTTGGCAATTCTTTTATTGCATTGTCTCTTTGCGAGGATAGTTCCACAATAGCTGCCCAGCTAAAAGCAGCATAGAATACAGGTTGTTTGATGTCGAATTTATCAAGCATCATTTTGCTTGCCTGCCCGGCTCCGGCAATAATTCTGCCTGCTGATTGTATTGCAATATGATTATCCAGTTTTGGAACCGGCATGGGTTCAATAGAAAAAGAATGAATGCCGAGCAATTTCAAAATTCCATTTACTACCCCCTTGAGATAATAAAAATCGGAACCATTCTTTTTTTGCTTCCAGCCGTCTTCATTTACATTGCCGGTTATAACCACACATAGCTGGTCCGTTTCCTGGTACTTTCCGGGACCAGAGGTTGCATAACCTTTGCCAAACTCAAACAGTTTTAAGGATGTATTCCGGTGGTTAAGGTTGTGAGCAACAACGGCCAAACTGGTTTCAAATAAGGACTGACGAAGAATGTTCAGGTCGGCGCTCAGGCTATTCAACATTTTCACCATGCTTTGTTTTTCTTCGTCAGAAAAATAGGCAGCATTAGTAATTGAGTTGGTCATGATCTCATAAAAACCAAGTCCAACCAAATAATCAGAAGCTTTCTCTTTTAATATTTCAGCCGTATAGTTTTCTTCTACAGATGGTGTGATCGTAATTGCATCAGGTATTGTTACATTATCTAATCCATCAATTCTTAATATCTCTTCAACAATATCAGCCGGTAAACTGATGTCAGGCTTATGAAACGGAACTAAAAGCATCAAATCATCAATACCTTCTTTTACCACTTCAAATCCCAATGTAGTTAAGATCTTTTTGACAGCATCGGGGTGATAATTTTTGCCGCTCAGTTTTTTCAGGTAATGATATTTTATTGAAATTTGCGTTCTCTCTTTTGGCTGCGGGTAAATATCCACAATTTCAGAAGCGATCTCACCGCCACAAACTTCTTTTATCATTAATGCTGCCCTTTTCAGAACATTTACAGTCCCTGAAATATCAGTCCCTTTTTCAAAACGACTCGCTGCATCCGTTCTTAAGCCATGCCGGAATGATGTTTTACGAATGCTCACACCATTAAAGAATGCACTCTCCAGGAAAATATTCTTTGTTTTATCCGAAACACCGCTATGCAGACCTCCAAACACACCGGCAATACAAATTCCTTCTTCAGCATCACATATCATCAGGTCTTCTGCACTGAGTTTCCTTTCTTTTTCATCCAATGTCACAAACTTCGAACCTTCCGGCAAGTTTTTGACAATGATCTTTCTACCTTTTATTTCATCCGCATCAAAAGCATGCAAAGGCTGTCCCGTTTCATGCTGAATAAAATTCGTAATATCAACGATATTATTAATGGGCCGCTGACCAATTGCTTTTAATTTTTGTTGTAGCCAGAGTGGGGATTCTTTAATAGTAATATTTGAGATACTTACACCNGAATAACGCGGACAACCAATCGTATTTTCAACTGCGACATCGATCTTTAGATTGGTATTGTCAACTTTAAAAGCATTGGCATTAGGAAGTTTGGGTTTGTAATTCTTTTTTTCATGATGAGAAAGATAAGCGCAAACATCTCTTGCCACACCCCAATGGCTCATTGCATCCATTCGATTTGGTGTCAGCCCGATTTCATATACATAATCAGCATAGGGACTGAAATATTCGGATGCAGCAATTCCAACCTTTACATCTTTAGGTAAAACAATTATACCTGCATGTGAGAGGCCCAAACCAATCTCATCTTCTGCGCAGATCATGCCCTGGCTTTCGACACCGCGGATCTTTGCAACTTTCATTGTCAGGGGATCGCCGGAAGTAGGATAAATAGTAGTTCCAACCTTTGCAACAATTACTTTTTGACCTGCGGCAACATTTGGTGCGCCGCAAACGATCTGTAAAGGCTCACCATTTCCGGTGCTTACAGTAGTTAGAGTAAGTTTATCGGCATTGGGATGTTTTTCAGTGGTCAATACTTCACCAATTACAAGACCCTTCAGCCCGCCTTTTATCTCCTCATATTTTTCAAAATTTTCTACTTCCAGGCCGACAGATGTAAGAATTCTGGACAATTTTTCCGGCTCCACTTCTACAGGGAGATATTCACTTAGCCATTTATAAGAGATCGTCATGTGTTTGCTTCTTCGTTAAAGCAGCGAAGATAAGGAAAGGCAAAAAGCAAACAGGATAGATATGAGCTTATGCGCAAAGCTCAACCTTAAATGCCAGGCTGAAATAAGAATAGAAATGGCCGGTTCTGTCTTTTGAATCAGCTTTCCATTCCTGTCCAAATACAAATGGCTGTTTAGCAAAGCTGGCGGCTTCACCAATTGCTACCATAGCATCGGAAGTTTCGAGCCGGAATCCATAGCTATTCCCGCTTATTAAAGAAATCGCTGGAAAATCAAAACGGATCCATCTTGCATCATCACTTCTTTGAATGTTAACTTTTGAGCTGCCTAATACGTCGCCCCACTTTTTTGTCTTCGGATCAAAACCGTGGAGATTTAATTTCACTTCACCGGGAGTTTGTACTGCATCAGCAAATATCTGAATGTTACTTAGAAGACCATCGGTTGTACATTGAAAAGTCTGGCCTGCAAAATGGTCTGTAGGATCAGTTTTCAAATGACCGATCCAAAGTGTGGTGTTGTTTTTCGTTTGGGTGAGCAACGGTCGGGTGTGGCTTGCATGTTTTAAAGTTTCCATATTGATAGGTTTTTAAATAAAAAATACATGCGGTAGTTAGCCGGAATAAAGAGCTTTCATTTTTATAACTCCTCAAAGCTGTAAATATTGTGCCAGTAAAAATGACGATGAAAAAACCCGGATTGATAATAAGCCGTTTGTAAAAAGATGTATTTAGCAGGTGAGTAAAATCACATTGATTTTAATCACAAGGGTGCGCATCTTTTTTGTGAAACCCCGATAGCTTTTTTTAATTTACATAAAAAGAGGATAAGAAAAAGCTTGTGGATAACCGGAATTTTATTTTGCAAAATTTGTGAACAAAGAAAAATCTTTTTCATGTGGGTTATTGAATTCTATATATCCTATATTCGCCGTCTGACTTTGGGTGACCATCCGAACCGAACCAAAACAATACCGATTCAAGTATGCGTTGTAAACCCGATAGTCATTGGTAATACATCAATGAATAACTCTTTATCGCTGTAACTGAACATGGCCATACCGAACATTAATAAAGACAGGCTACAAAGAAAAAAATCGGCAGTTGATCTTGGAACAATGGTATACGGAAAAGTACCACCACAGGCAAAAGATCTTGAAGAAGCAGTACTTGGTGCTATTATGCTGGAAAAAGATGCCTTTGACAGCGTCGCTGAAATACTGAAGCCAGAATGCTTTTATGTAGAAGCTCATCAACGTATTTTTAAAGCCATGCAAAGCCTGGCTAATAAAAGCCAGCCCATCGACATTTTAACCGTAGTGGAGGAATTGCGCAGCCGCGAGGAACTGGAAATGGTAGGCGGACCTTATTATGTGACACGGCTCACCAATATGGTAGTATCTTCTGCGCATATTGTTTCTCACTCAAGGATTGTCCTGCAAAAATTCATTCAACGTGAGCTTATTCGCATTAGCGGTGAAATAATCGGGGATGCCTATGAAGATTCAACAGATGTTTTCGATCTGCTGGATGATGCAGAAAGTAAACTATTCGAGATAACCAGCAATCACCTTCGTAAAAACTTTGATTCCATCGACTCCGTGTTGGTTAAAACGATCCAGCGTATCGAGGATATGCGTCACCGTAACGAAGATATTACGGGTGTGCCGAGTGGATATGCTACATTGGACAGGGTTACCTATGGTTGGCAGCAAACTGACCTGATCATTCTTGCAGCAAGACCTGCGGTGGGTAAAACAGCATTTGCCTTGAATCTTGCCCGCAATGCGGCAATGAGTGTAAGTAAAAAGACACCTGTTGCTTTTTTCAGTTTGGAAATGAGCGCCGGCCAGTTGGTGCAACGTATCCTGGCTGCTGAGAGTGAAATATGGCTGGAGAAAATTGCAAGAGGGAAATTGGAAGAGCATGAAATGAAACAACTGTATGCCCGGGGTATACAACGCTTATCCGAAGCTCCTATCTTTATTGATGATACTCCTGCTTTGAACATTTTTGAACTAAGAGCCAAGTGCCGTCGTTTAA
>JGI24751J29686_10000445_pt1 | contig 12636 bp, 12 predicted proteins | sample KBSSwiS6_FD_29686 | JGI IMG/M metagenome (IMG submission 29686)
CTCAAGCGGTTGGATGAAGATGCCCATGGTATACATCATCAGGGGGGCAACGCTCATACCTGCCGCTGCCGCCATAACGAGACGCCAACCTGATTTCCATTCACCAGCTGCGCCATCGAACGTGGGTGGGAGCATTATCACTTTCCTGCTTTTGAGGCCCAATTTGATCTCTGACATTTGCTGGCCCGTGATTTGTTCCGGTCGACTTGTTCACGGTCATCGCGCAGTGACTTGCCCCTGCTAAGTAGCTGCATTGCCTCCCGAAAACTGGATCGCTTTAAGTTAGTGTTTTCCGGCCCCGGTATACATTACTGCAGCGGCGCAACGGCGCGTTCCCGCCACAGGTTAATGCAAAGCCTAATCTTGCCATTTATGGAAACCTCTTTGGGACAATTGCGCCCGACCTGCTCGTGAATAGGCTCGTCGGATGGCTGCGTAGGGAGGGGGCAATGTTGATGCTGCAATTTCCTCGCTTGTCCTCCCATTGGGAGCAATTGGCCTATCTTCGGGACCGATCCGAACGGTTCACAGAGTGACCGCTGTGGCAGCAAAGATCTTTCGCTAGACTCTCGTCTGACTAAGCCATAACATTGGGGCTTGCAAGTGGTTCGGATTGGAAGCTGGATGCGTTCAAGAGTTCCGTTAAGCATCGTGCGTTCCCGTTGGACGATACTCGGGTTATTGGTGCTTGCCACAGCGATCAATGTCATGGATCGGCAGCTGCCATTCATTATGGCAGAGCCCATTCGCCGGGAATTTGGTCTCAGCGACACCCAGCTCGGCTTACTCGGTGGAGCAGCGTTTTCAGTTGTCTACGCTCTAGGCGCCCTGCCCCTCGCGCGCTTTGCTGATTGTCACTCGCGAAAGTGGGTGCTGGCAGGTTGCCTTGCGACGTGGTCAATCTTTACCGCTCTGGGCGCAGCTGCAATCAACTTCACGCAATTGAGTTTAACTCGCGCGGGGGTAGCCATTGGTGAGGCGGGGTCAGGTCCCGCGTCCCACTCCATGATATCAGATCTGTTCGCCGGTAGCAGGCGCGGGCTAGCGATGGCCTGGGTGACATGCGGCATGTTTATTGGCATATTCCTCGGCATGGCCGTGGGCGGCGTCATGCTCGATTATTTGCCGTGGCGCAACGTACTGCTCCTGGCCGCCATTCCTGGCATCGCACTCGCTTTCATATTTGCCGTTTTTGTGAACGAGCCAACGCGCGTTGGCAGAGATCTGCAGCTTCAGCATGCCACCTTTGGCGCGGCTGTTTTGACTCTTTGGAATCAACCCGCATACGTTCGTCTCACCATTGCGGCTGCCTTAACCAATTTTGCCACATCAGCCGGTACGACCTTCGGACCCAGCTTCTTAATTCGGTCCCACGGGCTTACTATCTCCGAAGCGGGGATAGTGTTCGGCCTTATGCTCGGGCTTGGTGGAGTAGCTGGAGGGCTTGCGTCAGGTGCCCTCTTCGACCGATTGTCGACTCGCGACGTGAGATGGATGTTGTGGATTCCTGGAGTGGGGCAAGCTATTCAAGCACCGCTGTTCTGTGCCTCATGGATCATTGAGGATGTCAGACTCGCTGTCGGTCTCCAATTTATGGGGTATATTGTTGGCGGCAGCTATCTCGCATTGAGCTATGCGACAGCGCAAGTCATCGCTGCTCCCCGAGTACGTGCCCTTGCCTCGGCGATTATTCAAATATCGATTAATATCGTAGGTAACGTCATGGGGCCGCTTTGTGCTGGATCCATCAGCGATCAGTTGCGGCCGGCACTAGGACAGGGCGGCGCACTTGGTGTTGCCCTGGCGATTTGTGGAATGTCGCTTGTTCTCAGCTCGTTCGTATTTTTGCGAGCAGCCGCTCATCTTCCGGACGCTGTTGGTAACCTGGAGCAGCGTCACCAATACCAAATCGCAGGTGAAAGCGAGGTGATTGCGCCTTAGTAGCCAGTTTGGCGGGTGAATTGCGAAATTGCAAGTGTAATCCTCCCGATCGACACGGCGTATTTGAGTGTGACTGCCCGCTAGCATTCCTTGAAAGGATGCCGACCGTGATATTAAGCGGCGCACCGACTCGGCAGCCGCCTCTGCGCTGACGATTCGAAGAGTCGTTCGGTTAGATGGTGACCGTCGTGGGCCTCGCGAAGACCATGCGGCGAGGCATTGCCGGGCGGATTGGGCCGTCATCTTCACGGCTACCGGCAGGCGATGGTCAGCAGGCTCGACCGGAAACTATGCAGTCAACCAGACCCTCGATATGATCGCATGAATCCATTGAACCAGCCCACGGAAAATCCGGAGCGACTCAGTTGGTTACCAAGCGAAATTTCAAATGCAATTACCCCGAGGACTATTCGGTGACAATGAACAACCACAAAACTAAACTTTCCAAGCGTGCGTCATACCGCGTTGCAACGCGAAATCTGATCTTGGCGACGGCTCGGCGCCTTATCCTCAGCGACGGTGTTGAGGCAGTCTCAATGGACCAAATTGCCGCGTCGGCTGAGATTAGCCGCGCCACAATTTATCAGCATTTCGCAGGTAAACCCCCTCTATTAGAAGCACTTTTAGTAGAGGATTGGGAAGGACAAGTAACACTTTTCGCTAGACTAATCAATGAATCGCGACCCCATCAAGCCATGGCGATTAACACATGGCTGTTTCGCGTGGTTGAAGGGATGCGTCGAGCCAGCGGTAGCTTTGCTATCTATCGGTACGTTTTAGGGCAGGGTGAACGAGGCCCAGCGTTGTATAGAGCTCATCAGGATCGCTTGGCTGCACTCCTGCGAGAAGCTGTTGTCGGTAAAGCATCGAACCGCGACCCAGTTCGGGACCGAGTTGAATCGTCGATGATCATTGCTGAAATCGATTTTCTTGGACTTTCTGCTCTGTCGCACTGGAGCGTAACTGAAGTGGAAGCAGCGGTATCGATCATCACCCAACGAATCATGGGCATGGCTGACACGGCCTAAATTTTTTCACTAGACACCGATCTATCGAAAGCATACGCTCCGCGAGACCATAAGGAGATGGCGGTGGAGCGGGAAATCCTTCTATCTGGTATCGGCGGCCAAGGCATTCAGCTATGTGCCAAGCTGCTGTCGATGGCGACAATGCGCTCAAACCTGCGCGTGCTGATGTTTGGCACGTACGATGCTCCGATGCGGGGCGGTGAGACGGACGCTACGGTCGTTATTGGACGGGGGGGGCTCGTTACTCCGCCGGTAATAGATCACGCGTGGGCTGCAATTTGCATGCACCCTGAGGGATGGGAGCGGCAGGTGAGGATGCTGCGCCCTGGCGGAATTGCAATAATCAATACTAGTCTCTTCGATCGTGAGATTTCTTACGAGGGCGCGGTAGTATCGCTCGCTGCAACGGAGACGGCAGCCGAAGCCGGGATGCCTCAGGCGAGTACGATGATTGCGGTGGGTGCGTTTGCCGCAGCTACTGGGATTGTTGAGCTGGCGGCGCTGTTGGACTCATGTGACGAGGCGCTGCCGCCATATCGCCGTCAACACGCTGACACCAATCGACGGGCGCTTTCTCTCGGCTATTCGAGCGCCCCTCAGAATATCTGTCCAGCTTGGCCAGAACTGGAAACGGCATGACCCAGAACCCTAAAGTGTCCCGCGGAACTCTGGTAATTGATATCGACCGATGCAAAGGCTGTGAACTTTGCATAGACGCCTGCAAGCCCCAGGTGCTCGCTATGACAACTGACCGGCGAAACGGGCGCGGGTACCTCTATCCAGAGCTGTCTGCAGGCTGCACTGCTTGTCATGCGTGCGCACTCATTTGCCCGGATTTTGTGTTCCAGGTCTGGCGATATGATGAGCCAGTCATGAATGATCAGGGAGAACCGGCATGACAATAGAGCTATTGGAAGGTTCCGATGCACTGGCCGGCGCGATGATTTCGGCCGGATGCCGGTTCTTCGCCGGCTATCCTATGACGCCATTTACCGAAGTGCTCGAAAGCATGGCTCGGCGACTGCCTGTCGTAGGGGGCACATGCGTAAATGCTGAAAGTGAGCTTGAGGCGATCGGCATGACGTGGGGAGCTGCAGCATCGGGAGTGCGCTCCGCCACAGGTTCGGTCGGGCAAGGACTTTCCCTCATGCAGGAGTCGATAGCGGAACTGTGCTTTGCGAGAGTGCCGCTCGTGGTCATCAACATGGCCCGCGGTCAAGGTGATTATTACCAAGCTACTCGCGGAGGCGGGCATGGCGATTACCGCACGGTCGTCCTCGCTCCTGCCGACCTCGATGAAGCTGTGACCTTGATCCAACAGGCATTTCACATTGCCGATTTGACGCGATCCCCTGTGATGTTTCTGGGCGATTACTACCTTGGTCATGTGGTCGAAGCGGTGGAAATTAGTCCAGTAGACTTCGGTCCACTCCCTGAAAAAAATTGGCGCCTTAACGGCGAAACAAGTGGGACCGGAAGTGCCAGGATCCTCTCGTCGATACTAGTTCACAAGCGAGATTCTCCACTCTACGTCAATTACGGGACTTTTCTGGAGACTGGGGCATCCGTTGTTCAAACGCTGCGCGACATTGTCGATCCGATGTATGAGCAAAGGTGGTGTGAAGATGCAGAATATATAGTAGTTGCTTATGGCACACCTGGGCGGATCGTGCGATACGTGGTTGGCAATCTACGCGCTAGGGGCGTGAAGGTAGGATTTTTTCGGCCAATCACCTTGTGGCCGTTCCCCGCGAAAGCCATTCACGATGCCACTCGCTCCGCCATAGCCATCGGCGTTTATGAATTAAATACGGGGCAGATGATCGATGACGTTCTGCTCTCGGTGCGGGATCGTCCGGCTGAATCGATCGGCGGGTTGAGCTTCGATGCCTCAGGCTTTGGCGTAGCTCCCGAGCTGACTCCAGACAAGGTCGAAACGCGGATCCTGGAGGCTATGGCTTCCCTGAGCAGGGAGAAGGCAGCGTGAATACGATCGTTGACACTGAAAGGGCTCCTACACGAGCTGCGACGTTGGTTGACGACTTTGCCCCTCCGTTAATTTTGCCCGGAGCACATTCATTGTGCGCGGGGTGCGGTGAGCCAGCGGCAATGCGGTCAATCGTGGAGATGGTTGAGGAACTTGGACTTACCAGGCGGACCGTCGGCGTATTTGGCATCGGTTGCTACACATCATTTTCGCCTGGGCTCGATGTTGAGGTCCTCCAAGCGTTGCACGGGCGGGCGCCAAGCCTTGCAACCGGGCTAAAGCGAGCTCGGCCAGATACCATCGTCTTTACCGTGCAGGGCGACGGCGACATGGTCAATGAGGGATTGCAGGAAGTCATCCACACCGCCGCACGCGGCGAGAATGTCACTTGCATCATGCTCAATAACGGAGTGTTTGGGGAAACCGGCGGTCATATGACTGCGACTACAGTTCTCGGCCAACGCACTAAAACCTCACTCGAAGGTCGAGACGCGCGCCGTCACGGGTTTCCGATCCGGATGGCTGAAATGCTCGCTCCGCTCGAAGGTACCGCTTACCTTGCGCGCGGCGCAACAAACAATGCCGGCAATCTTTTCAAAACTCGAAAAATGATTGCTTCGGCCCTTCAGACGCAAAATGAAAAGCGCGGTTTTTCCATGGTGGAGATACTTACGATGTGCCCTACCGGGTGGTTCATCGAAACTGGGCAAGCTCCGACGTACCTAGATGAGAAGATGGCATCTTATCACACTTTAGGTGTATTAAAGGACAGCTCGGCGATATGACTACTCAGACTGAAGGCCAACGGACTAGTAGTCTGCCATTTATAACAGAGGCAAAATTAAAATAACCATCGCCGGCCTCTCTATGCTATCAGGTTTAATAATATTTGAATATTCTATGCCGTCTCTGCTGAATTGTGATCTAACGTAATAAGCAAAGGGGGAGTGTATGCGCACTGTGGCATTCCAAACTCGTGTACCGACGGTCCAGGGCTGGTGTTTCGGCAAGGGAAAAATGGCGCTACGGCTGTCCCTAATCGCAACCGCCGGTCTCGTCAGTTCCACCAGTGTATTGGCCCAGAATGCGGACTATCCTCGCAACCTTGGCAGTGAAGCAGAGGCCACACAGCTCGGCGAGATTGTCGTGACGGCTCAACGCCGTGAGCAACGCCTGCAGGACGTCCCCGTTGCGATTACCGCAGTGAGTGGGCAAATGCTCACCGCGAACAGGGTAGTTTCCACAAGAGATCTCGACTCACTTGTTCCGAATCTCACGACAAGGTCCGCGGTTGGCGGCACGGGATCGCCAACATACACAATCCGGGGCGAGTTCGCTAACGCAGCTGCCTTGGGAGCTGACCGCGGCATTGCTTTATATGTGGATGACGTTTACATTGCGGCGACTAACGGTTCGCTGTTCGAGCTCCCTGACCTTGAAAGAATTGAGGTCTTACGGGGACCCCAAGGAACATTGTTCGGACGAAATTCTACGGCGGGAGCAATAAGTTTTCATACTGCCGAGCCTGCGCACGCTTTTGGTGTACGGCAATTGCTAACTGTCGGAAATTATGACCAGTTCAGAAGCTCGACTCGAATAAATACTGGCAATCTTGGGCCATTTAGCGCAGCTCTCACTTATACTCATTCAGAGAGGCGCGGCGATATTCGTAACCTGAGGGGAGGGACGGTATGGGACTTCTCTCCCAATTTTGGGGGACGGCAGGTAAATCTCAGATCAGCTGAGTGGTTGGGCAGCAACAACACTGACGCAATCGCCGCCACTTTAAAGTTCGAGCCCTCAGATGCGCTGAAATTCGTATACCGCTTCGATAACACGGACACACGTTTTTCCAGCGATGGTGTTGGGCTGGTCTTTGCAGGGGGTTTAGTGCGCAGCCTATTAGCGACGCAAGATCCTGGGACAGTAAGCCCGATTTCGAAACTACGTCCCGACGCCGTTAATAACGGGAACACCGTGCCAAGCCATTCACGTGGATTCGGACACAACCTTCAATTGAGTGTATCGATTTCTCCCGAGATCACCGTCAAAAACATCCTTGCTTACCGGATGGCGAGTTTCGAATCTCCTTGGGTCGACATACTGGGCTCTGGATACTTAATTAACACCGGTGCAGCTGCGTTCACCAGCGTCCTCGGCGCCAGTCTTGCGACCTCTACCGTCGGACAACCGGTGATATTGCAGGCTCTGAATTCTACCGGAGTCGACAGGCAGTGGAGTTATGAGCTGCAGGGCAATTACAGATCCACATCAGTGACGATGACGCTGGGGGCGTTACTGTTCAGAAACAAACAATCGCGATCGCCGCTTGGTGATGATGTTGGATTGGGTCGTGCGCGAGCAGGCGTATCGCGAGTTTATCCTGATTTTCGAGTACCGTTCGCAGGTCAACCGGCTGGCACGATGGGGCGTGAGTCGTCCATTATTGCGAAGTCATATGCAATTTATGGCCAAGCCGAGGTCCACTTGACTCGGACATTGGATTTTGTAGCGGGTGCTCGCTACACGTGGGATCGTAAGAAAGGGGTCGATCGGACGCTTTTCAGTGGTGCCAATTCAGTCGAGATTCCGCTGGCGTATAGCGGCGAGCGAATGACGTATAACATTGGGGTAAATTATTCCCCGTCGCGTGGTCAGCTTTTATATGCAAAGTATAGCACCGGCTATATTTCTGGCGGAACAATAAGCGGGATAGAATTTGGTCCGCAGACCGCCAAATCAGTTGAGATCGGGGCTAAGGTTGAGTGGTTTGACCGCATTCTAAGAACAAATTTGGCGATGTTTCGCGTTGACTATGGGAATATTCAATTTACTAGTCTAGGTTCTAATATCACTCCACCCCGTCCGGACCTCGCCGTCGTCGTCGTTACAGCTGGATCTGGGCGCGCAAATGGATTTGAGTTGGAGGCCGAGTTGGCTCCCGCGCACGGCTTGCTATTTACCGGGAGTGTTGGATACACGGACTTCAAGTTTACAACTCTTGAACCGGTTGTTACAGTCGGAACTGCTGAATATTATCCTTCGATGAGGCCGAAATGGACTTTGAATGTTTCGGGTCAGTACAAATTTCAGTTAGGCGTCGGGAATATTTCCGCTACTATGCGTGCTGACGCGAACTATCGATCTGCGTTATACTTGACGCCGGCTATTCCGGCGAGTCTGAGTGCTTCAGACCGGGATGCGTTCAGGAGCGCAATGTTTGTTCGGGGTTATTGGATCGCCAATGCTCGGTTAGCTTTGGAAGGATTCAAGGTCGGCGTTACAGATGTTGGCGTTGCGCTGTGGGGTCGCAATATTTTCGACAACCGGTCTCAGACGTGGATATTATCGACTGGCTCAGCCGCCGGTTCGCAATACGAACGGGCCAGGACATTTGGCATTGATTTGACTGCGGAGTTCTAAAGATCGTTGTGCGTCAGCCAAGTGACTATTCTGTTGCGGTCAGGATGGCTAGCGACTGAAAGGAAGCGTGTATGGCAAGGCAGTTGCTAATGGGTGATGTTATCCGGTCAGCAGCGGCACGCATGCCGAATCGGACGGCAATTGCTCACGAAGATAGTTCTCTCACTTTTGCTCAATTGAATGAGCGCGCAGAAGAACTCGCGCAGCGTCTGCTGATTGCGGGTGTATGCCGTGGAGATCGAATTGCCTGGCGTGCGGTCACATCGGTGGAATCAGCAATCGTTTACTCCGCAGCAGCGCTGATAGGTGCAATTTTTGTCCCAATTAATCCGGCCTATACCACCGCGGAGGAGGCACGTATTCTGGGACATGCTGATCCCAAGGTGTACTTGCAATTGGGTCCGGGAGGCGTTGGGATTGATTGCTCGAATTTGCCGGCGCCTACGTGTATCGTCGACCTGCCCGAAGTCTCCGAGGACGATCCCGTAGCGATCTTCTATACAAGTGGGACAACAGGTGAGCCCAAAGGATGTTTGCTCACGCATCGCTCCGAGCGGATTCGCGCAGGTTCTGGAGAGGCATGCCCTCAGGGGGCTACGGTGTGTATGTTCCCGCAGTTTCATATGGCGAGCTGGTCGTTTTCTTTGAGAACGTGGCTCTCCGGCGACGCGATGGTTTATGTTCCACGTGCAGATGCCGAGTATTTGTTGGCAGCCGTATCTCGCCACAAAGCCAATCATTTGTACTGCGTTCCCGCGGTTTGGCGGAGGATACTCGATTTTGATCGCCGGCCCTATGACCTATCGTCTCTCCGAGCGGTTGATACGGGAACATCAGCTGTTACAGTCGAGATGCTGCGTGAGTTACGGGACGTTTTTCCGGATTGCCAGATTCGTGTTATATATGGATCCACAGAGTGCGGCATGGTCTGCGTATTAGGGACAGATCATTTGTTCTCAAAACCGAGTTCGGTTGGTTGCCCGGCACCTGGAGTCGAAGTTCGGATCGACGAGCAGAGTCAGATGTGGGTGCGGAGCCCTGCAGTCTTTCCCGGATACTTCAGGAACGAGGAGGCGACCCGCGCCGCGTTGGTGCACGATTGGTATGGGACAGGTGACCTGGCTGTGCGGGACTCGGAAGGATTTTACTCGATTATAGGTCGGGCTAGCGAGATCATTCGCACTGGTGGTGAAACAGTTGCTCCAGTTGAGGTGGACAGTGTGCTTCAGTCTCACCCGGACCTTTCAGACGGCGCGGTGGCCGGGATACCTCACCCGGAGTGGGGGGAGGTTATTGTAGCTTTCGTGGTGCCCCGTGTAGGAGCGACAACGACACTGGATGGTTTGCGGGAATATTGCCGAAGGACACTTGCGCCTCATAAGCTTCCGCGCGATTTAGTTCTGTTAGATAAGCTTCCTCGCACTGGCGCAACGCGGCAAATCGTACGCTCTCAGTTAGTATCTATGTACACGTTGAAGAATTGTGAGGTGTGACGCATCGGACAATATTGTTCCGCGAACACTGATATTTCATTATTGTTAATCATTGTGCACGTCTCCCGGATATATAGACTTACAGCTCGTTTGGGGGAGACATGGCGGGATAGCTGATTGCCCTGATTGACCCACAATGACAATATGAACTCCCGCTGTCGCGCCTCCTGTGCGTATTGTTATTCGGGTCGGATTGGTATCATGCCTTCACGCTCGGGGTTCAGGATGTATAATCAAACCGGAATTCTATCCTGATCCTGATCAGTTAAACGTGATACATGACCAAGGAGGTTTCAGTAAATATCGTAATTGAGAGAAACGGTATGCCTAAGAGACCTATCAAAGTGGTTGTATGTTATTCGAGAGCCGGCGCACCTTCCGATGATCACTCAGATATTCTGAATCGCTTCGATTGTCTTGGTGTACCAGTAAAGGTGCAATTCCACCCCTACGAGGAGACTGCGGATTCTCGCAGCTTAAGGGGAGCGGCGACGGGAAGCATCGTGGCACGATCGATGATTGCACCACCAGATCGGGCTCTTTGCTGCGCCTTGCGCGATGCCAACGTCGTGCTTGCGCTGGATTTGCCTTTCGGAATGGAGAAGTTAGCGCCCCGGCTAGCGTGGGTACAGGCGGCCTCAGCCGGCGTCGATCACTTGATGGCCACCGGCTTGGAGAGAACAAGTGTCAGGGTCACGACTGCGGCGGGAATCGGAGCCAGTTCGATTGCTGAGTTTGTCATGGGCCGGATCGTGGCTCATTGGAAGCATTTCGCCCATTTTGAGAGGCAGCAGCGTCAGCATCGGTGGGAACCAATGTACGGCCGCTCCCTAAGCGGCAGTTCAATTGCCATCATAGGACTCGGTTCCATTGGCAATTCGATCGCGCGACGCGCCCATAGTTGGGAGATGCGCGTTCTTGCCAGCCGCCGCACTGCGTCTACCGACCAGATTCCATTTGTTGATCGGTTCTATGACGTGTCTGAATGGCCCGCCATGCTGGCCGAAGCAGATGCAGCAGTGTTGTGCCTGCCGGCGAGTTCTCAGACCCTTCACCTCTTCGACCGGTCGTTATTCTCTGCGATGAAGGAAGGGTCGTTTTTTTGCAATGTGGCGCGAGGTTCCCTGGTGGACGAACGCGCATTGCGTGACGCTCTGCTGAGCGGTCATTTGTCCGGTGCGGCGATCGACGTGGCCGAGCAGGAACCACTCTCCCCGGACAGTCCATTATGGGACGTTCCAAATTTGATGATTTCTCCTCATAGTGCAGTATCGTTGGATCGCTATGTCGAGAACCTGTGGGACCTGTTCTTTGACAATATGCGGCGATTTGTGGCCGGGATTCCTCTTAGAAATCTACACCAGACTGGCAGAAACATTGATCGGCCTTGACGGTACTGTCAGAGCTGTGTGGCAGGCGTGCTGTCACGCTGCTAGATCGCCGCTGGTCAATGCCATTCGTGCGCATTGCGCCGAGTTCGGGCTGGTTGCAGCGCAGGGCGTGGGCCGTGTCGGTGACCTGCTCAGGCGCGCAATGCAAGCAGGGTCGGCAGCTCTGCCTGACCTGGCCAAGGCCGCCATGGCGCTGCTGGCGGAGCAGCTCGCGAGTTTGGAGATGCAGATCCAGTCCCTCAATCGCCGGCTGCTGGCGTGGCACAAGCAGGACGCGGCCAGTCAGCGCCTGGCGACCATTCCCGGCATCGGCGTGATCAGTGCAACGGCACTCGCAGCTTCAGTCGCCGACCCTGGCCAGTTCCGCTCCGGCCGCGAGTTCTCGGCTTCGCTGGGGCTGGTGCCGCGCCAGAACTCCTCGGGCGGTAAAGACCGGCTCGGGCGCATTTCCAAGATGGGTGATCGTTATTTGCGCAAGCTCCTGGTGGTGGGCGCAACATCCGTCGTGCGCCGGGCGAGGTCTGCCAAGTCCAACCCATGGGTAGGCAGGCTGCTGGAGCGCAAGCCGGCGCGGCGGTACTGTCAGAGCTGTGTGGCAGGTGCGCTGCCACGCTGCTAGATCGTCTAAATGCCACGCAAGTCCCGCGCGAAGCCGCCCAGTCCGTTCAAGGGGTTCAACTCGTCACCGGAGGTGATCCGGCTCGTGGTCCTGATGTATGTTCGCTTCCCACTCAGCCTGCGAAATGTCGAAGACCTGCTGTTCGAGCGTGGCATCGATCTGTGCCACGAAACGGTGCGGTTCTGGTGGAACCGGTTTGGCCCAATGTTCGCCGCTGACATTCGTCGCCAGCGGGTCAGCCGGATGCGTGGGTTCCGGCACTGGAAGTGGCATCTGGACGAGATGTATGTCCGGGTGAACGGCGAGATGGTGTACCTGTGGCGCGCCGTCGATCACGAAGGCGAGGTGCTGGAAAGCTACGTCACCAGGACCCGCGACAAGGCCGCGGCTCGGCCTTCATGAAGAAGGCGCTGAAACGGCACGGCTCTCCCGCGACGATCACCACCGATGGCCTGCGCTCCTATCGAGCAGCGATGAACGAGCTCGGCAATTCGGAGAAGCAGGAGATCGGCCGCTACGCCAACAATCGGGCAGAAAACAGCCACTTGCCGTTCCAACGACGAGAGCGGGCGATGTTGCGGTTCCGGCAGATGAAATCGCTACAGAAATTTGCTTCCGTTCACGCGTCGCTCCACAACCACTTTGCCCAGGAACGCCATCTCGTCGACCGCACCACGTTCAAGGATCGCCGCTCCGCCGCCATGGCGGAGTGGCAGATGCTTGCTGCCTGAGGGCATCAGCTTATGAGCGGAGC
>JGI24751J29686_10000446_pt1 | contig 12598 bp, 14 predicted proteins | sample KBSSwiS6_FD_29686 | JGI IMG/M metagenome (IMG submission 29686)
TCGACGACATGTACCACGTCGATCGCGGCTACCAGGATCTCGAGGCCAAGCTGACGGCGCTCGGCGCCGTCGTCCGTCGCGAGCGCGAACGCTCACCCGCCTTCCAGTGACCCTCGCGCGTCTCGGCGCGCTCGCCGTGTTCGTAGCGTTCCCCGTTTCCTTGTCGCTCGGCGTAGCTCGTGCTCAGGAGCCCCCCTACGACCGTGCAACGTTGATCATCGAGCTGCCTGGGGTCTCGTTCGAGGAGTTGATGGGCATCCCCGAGGCGGCGGCTCTGGCGCGTGCTGGTGGCGCGGGCCTCTTGGCGAACGCGGACGAGGTTCAGATCCCGCGTGTCCCCGGCGAGGGAACCCCACCTGGGCGCGAACACGTTGTGAACTTGGATCCGGATCGACCGACGATCGGACAGGACATCCGAGACGCCGTCTCNACGTTCCCCGCGGATGAGCTCATGGTGTTTCTCNTTTCACGGGATCCTTCCCGCGAGATGATCGCTGAAGGCGACGAACTTCCGCCGATCGTCATGGCCGTGGGCGCACCGAGCGAGCTGTTCCCCTTGGTCGGGGAGCAGGGTTCGCTCACCTCAGACAGCACACGACGGGACGGTGTCGTGACGGGGGCGGATGTCCGCGCAACAGACGTCAGATACCTGAACGGACCCGTGCAGTTGGCCGAAGGGTCGACGATCGAGATCATCCCGGGCCCGCCTCCGTTCGAACTCCACAAGCGGTACCTCGCNCAACGTCGCACGTACGTGCCGATCGGCACGGCGGGAGGGATCTACCTGGCGATCGCGGGTCTCGGCGGGATCGCGGCGCTCGCGCTCGGGAGCCGCGTCCCGCGTGCGGTTCGCCGGGTCTTCGGATGGGGTTGCCTGTCGGTCGCCGCTCTCGCGACCGCGTTCCTCGCGGCCGGGCATCTGCCCGATCTCACGTACGCCACCGTCGTCCCGTTCGTCGCATTGGTGACGGTGTTCGGGACGCTGGCGTTCGCGCCGCTCGAGCATCGTGACGTGTTGCTGATCCCGGCGGGGATCGGAATCGCCGTCCTCGTGTATTTCGCGATCGAGGCGTTGTTGAACTGGACGGCCGCGCTCACCCCGTTCGTCGGCGGCTCCGAGCTCGACGGCGGACGCTTCTACGGCTTGCCGAACGTCTTCATCGGCCTGCTGATCGGCGCGTGCCTCTGGGTCGCGCAGCGGCTCAAGACCGGCGCTGGCTTCGCGCTCCTGGTCGTGGTCGCCGTTGTCGCGGGGTTCCCCTACCTCGGGGCGAACCTCGGCGGCGGTGCCTCGCTGTTCGCGGCGGCCGGTCTGTGGCTCGCGATCCGCGAACGTGAGCGGCTCGGCGTCTGGAAGGGTCTCGGGGTGTTCGTCGGCGTGACCCTCCTCGGGGCGGCCCTGATCCTCGCGGCCCACGCGGTCTCGCCGTTCCAGACGCACGTGACGAGGTTCGAGGAGCAGGCGGGCGGGCTCGGGGGCGTGTTCGAGAAGGTCTGGGACCGGCTCAACGTCGGGTTCGACCTGATCGCGCGGAACCCGTTCGCGCTGATCCCGGTACTGGGCCTGCCGATCGCGATCGCGGCGGTGCTCAGGCCGCCGGCCGCGCTTCGCCCGAGCCTGGAGCGCAGCCCCGCGTGGAGGGACGCGATCCTGGTCACGCTGCTGGCCGGCGTCGTCGCCTACGTCGTGAACGACTCAGGGCCGGCGGCGGCCGGGTTCGCGTTCGGGCTGGGCCTGGGTGGCCTCCTGGGCGTGTCGCTCCTGTCCGAAGCCGGGAAGATGGGGGAGCCGTGAGCAGCCAGCAGCAGATCCCCCCGCGCCCCGACGGTCTCCACCCGGTGCCGGCGATGCCTCCCCGCCCCGAGGCCCTCGACGTGACCGACGACGGGCGGCCCAAGGCGACCTGGAGCTGGTACGAGGCGCTCGTCGTCTACTTCCTCGCGTTCCTGGTCGCGGGGCTCGCGACGCTCCCGCTGATCCGGGTGATGGCGCCGAACACCGATCTCACGAACATCGTCCTATCCGTCGTTGCGGCCGTCGTGATCCTCGCCGTCCTGCTCCTGTGGCTCCAGCTCAAGCACGCCGGATGGCTCCGGGTGATGGGCCTGCCCGAACCCGGAACCTGGCGCAAGCAGATCGGTTCGGGCGTCCTGTTCGGTCTCGGGCTGTATCCGGTGATGGTGATCGTCGTCGGGGGTCTCCTGACCGTCCTCTTGCAGACGATCAGCGGCGAGCACGTGCAGGCTCCGGAGCAGGTCGGCGAACACCTCCCGGCGATCGGGTCCGCGCTGACGATCGTCTACGCGATCGTGATCGCGCCGATCGGGGAGGAGCTCTTCTTCCGGGGCGTGCTGTTCCGCTCGCTCCGCGATCGGCACGGGTTCTGGGTCGGAGCGGTGGGCTCGGCGATCGGGTTCGGCTTGATCCACTACATCCCGGGTTCGGCGGTCGACGCGGCCCTGCTGATGATCGTGATGTTCTTCACCGGGCTGGCGCTGGCGTTCATCTACGAACGGCGCGGGACGATCGTCGTTCCGATCGCCGCCCACATGACGTTCAACGTGATCGGCATCGTGCTGATCTTCGGGTTGCGGTAGGGAGGACCGATGGCGCTGTTCCCGAGCGACGAGTGGCTGGCGCAGTACCGAGACCTCATCAACGGTTCCCAGGAGTACGGCGAGGCCGCCGAGGACTGGGAGGGCGACGTCGCGTTCTTCCTGGAGGCCGAACCCGATCGCGGCGTGTCCGACGACCTCGTGGCCTGGCTCGACCTGTGGCACGGCCAGTGCCGGGGCGCGAAGATGATCACGGCGACGCAAGGCGAAACGTCGGCGTACGGGATCCGAGCGCCCTACTCACGCTGGCGCGAGGTGCTCCTCGGCGATCTCGAACCCGTGAAGGCGATGGTGCAGGGCAAGCTGAAGCTGCGCGGGGACCTCGCCAACATCGTCCGGCATGTTCGCGCGGCCAAGGAGCTCGTGCACCTCACGACGCTCGTGCCCACCGAGTTCCTCGGCAACGCCTGATCGATGCGGGCCGTCGTCTATCGCGGCGTCGAGCGCGTCGAGGTCGCCGACGTCCCCGAACCGGTCATCGAGGAGCCGGGCGACGCGATCGTGCGCGTGGGGCTGACGGCGATCTGCGGCTCCGACCTGCACCTGTACCACGGCAAGGCGCCGCTCGAGCCCGGCGACACGATCGGCCACGAGGCGATCGGGGTGATCGATCAGGTCGGCCCCGGGGTGACGCGGTTCGCGCCCGGTCAGCGGGTGGTCGTCTCGTTCGACATCGCGTGCGGCGCGTGCTGGTTCTGCCTGAGGGGGCAGACGCAGCTCTGCGAGGACTTCGGCTTCCTCGGCTACGGGATGTTCGGCGGGAGCCTCGGCGGCGCGCAGGCAGAGCTTCTCCGCGTTCCGGTGGCCGACGTCAACCTCCTGGCCGTGCCCGAGGGGCTCGAGGACGACCGCGCGCTCTTCGTCGGCGACGCGCTGACGACCGGCGTCTACGCAGCCGGGATGGCCGGGGTCACCGACGGCGACACGGTCGCCGTCGTCGGGGCGGGTCCGGTCGGCTTCTTCTGCGCGCAGGCGGCGCTCCTGAGCGCGGCCTCGGTGCTCGCGCTCGATCTGGACCCGGCGAGGCTCGCGGTCGCCGAACGAACCGGGACGACCCCGATCGACGTGACGGCGCGCAACGCGCAGACCGCGGTGTTCGAGCACACGGACGGGCGCGGCGCGGACATCGTGATCGAGGCCGTCGGGACCCCCGCGGCGTTCGAGCGCTCGCTCGACATCGTGCGGCGTGGCGGCACCGTCGTGGTGATGGGCGTGTACACCAGCGAGATCGTCCAGGCACAGATCGGCGTGTGGTGGATCCGGGCGCTGCAGCTNCGGTTCGCCGGCACCACGCCGGTCCACACGTGGTGGGAGCGCGCGATGGCCGAGGTGGAGGCGGGCCGGCTCGACCCCCGCCCGATCGTCTCGCACCGACTCCCGCTCGAGGAGGCCCGGAAAGGCTACGAGCTGTTCGACACCAAGCAGGCGACGAAGGTCCTCCTGGAGCCGTGACCGTGCCCGTCTCGGTCGGACCGTGACGGTCAGCTTCGCCGACGCCGAGCCGAACGGCCTCGCGGACCTCGTCGGCCGGCTGATCGAGGCCAACCTCGAGCGCCGGCCGGATCGCCGAGCCCTGCTCCGCCCATCGGTCGTCGAGCTCGTCGCCTCCGACGCGGACACCGCCGCGACGATCGTCCTGTCCGCGAACCGGGTCGAGATCTCGAACGCGCCGGGGAGCCGGACGCCGCACCTGCGGGTGGTGGCGGGCGCCGACGACCTTCTGGAGCTCTCCACGGCCCCACTGCGGTTCGGTTTCCCAGACGCGCTCGATGCCCGGGGACGCTCGATCCTGCGGCGGATCGCGAACCGCGACGTGCGAGTATCGGGCATGCTCCGTCACCCGATCCGGCTCTCGAGGCTCACGCGGCTGCTGTCGGCGGTCCCGTGAGCGTCGAGGCCGAACCCGTCCCTCTCCCGGCGCCACCGCTGCGGCACCGCCGATGGATCCCGGTCGCGGCGCTCGCCGTGGTCCTNGCCGCGGTGACGTCGGGGGGCTACCTCACCGCCGACGCGCTCGGCGAGGTCCAGGGCGGGGCCGTCGCCGTGAACGCGTCGGTCCGGGTCACCCCGTTCCCCGGCTGGGAGCTCGCCGGCCGTTCGAGCGATCCCGACCGGATCCGTCTGACGAGCGGCAGCACGAGCCTCGACGTCGCCGCCCTGCCGTTCGACGGGACCGACGTCGACCTGCTCCGGCAGTACGTCGACAACATCCTTGAACCCGACGCCGAGCAGTTCCGCGTCTCCGAGGAGGTCGAACCNGTCCGCCTCGCCTCTGGGCTCACCGGATCGCGGATCGCCTACGTCGGGCTGTTCGGCGACGTGCAGGCGCCGATCGAGGGCGAGGTGACCGCGGTGGTGTCGCCCTCGGGCCAAGGCGTGATCTTCGACGGGTGGGCGCCCGCCGGGCAGCTCCAGTTCGAGATCGACGAGATCGACGCGATGATCGACCGCGCGGAGATCGCCTGATGAGCGAGCGACGCGGGGGCCGGTTCGCGACCGAACCGCAGTTCGTCCGGATGCCGCGCAACTGGGGTCGCAAGACNTCGCTGTTCCAGTGGCGGCAGCCCGCGTTCTGGCTCTACGCGGTGATCGTGGTCGTCACCGCGGTCTACACGATCTCGCAGCAGCAGCTGTTCCAGAAGCTGTCGCCGTCGGGGTGGGCGCTGTCCTGGGGGCTCCTCATCCTGTACGGGCTCCCGTTGTTCCTGGCGATCTACCTGCTCGACCTCTACGAGCGCGAGCCGATGTCGCTCGTGCTCGGCGCGCTCGTGTGGGGCGGTGTGGCGGCCACGGTGCTCGCGGGCATCGCGAACGAGGGCTGGGGCCTGGTCGTCGCGCGCCTGGGCGGACCGGTGTTCGCGGCCGAGTGGACGGCGGCCCTGACCGCGCCGTTCGTCGAGGAGACGGTGAAGGTCGCCGGCGTGATCCTGATCTACCTGATCGCNCGCGACGAGATGGACGACATGATGGACGGNTTCGTCTACGGCGCGATGGTCGGGCTCGGGTTCACGCTGGTCGAGGACGTCTTCTACTTCATCGCGATCTTCGGCGGATCGCCCGGCGGCGTGCTCGCCGGCTTCTACGTCCGCGTGGTCTCGAGCGGCTTCTACGGGCACGTGCTGTACACGGGGGTGGCGGGGATGGGGGTCGCGTACTTCGTGTCCCGGCGCGGCGAGGTGGCGTTCGGGCGGCGNCTCGCGGTCGCGCTCGGGCTGTTCGGCGCGGCGGTCGCGGCGCACTTCCTGTGGAACTCCCCGTTCCTGAACTTCTTCCCCTCCAGCGTGAACACCTTCGGGGACTGGGTCCGGATCCCGTTCGCGGCGGCCGTCAAGGGCGCGCCGCTGCTGCTGTTCGTGGTCGTGATGGTCCGCCTCGCCCGCCGGCGCGAGCGCATGTGGCTCGAAACCGCCCTGCGCTCGGAGGTCGACACGCCCTGGCTCTCCGAGATCGAACTCCGGGTGCTGCTCGACCCGAGCGTTCGGCGCCGGTCGCGGCGCGAGATGCGGGCCCGCGCCGGCGAGGCCGCCGAACGCCTGCTGAAGCGCCTGCAGAAGGAGCAGGTCAACCTCGCGATGATCCGGACGCGGGTCGCGTCCGACGACGACCCCGCGCTGGTGCGCCAGCGCGCGCTCTGCGGCTCGCTCCGCGACGCCCTGCTCTCGATGCCCGGCGCGGCGCTCGCGGCGACACGTCGCGAGGGCTGACCGCGCCGCGTTTGCGCCACTTGGATCTCGAGGCAACCCTTGCGGCCGAGAGCCGCGGGTAGGCTTCGGGCGTGAGCCTGACGGACGACGTCCTCGCGGGCGACCCCCGAGCGGTCGCCCGAGCGATCTCGATGGTCGAGGACGGGGCGGAGGGTCTCGAGGCACTCTCGGCGGAGCTGTTCCCGAAGACCGGACGCGCGACCACGCTCGGGCTCACGGGGTCGCCGGGCGTCGGGAAGTCCACGATCGTGGGCGAGCTGGTCCGCGTCGCGAGGGCGCAGGGGCGTTCGGTCGCGGTGCTGGCGATCGACCCGACCTCGCCGTTGTCGGGCGGCGCGCTGCTGGGCGACCGCCTGCGGATGCAGACCCACGCGACGGATCCGGGCGTGTTCATCCGGTCGATGGCGACGCGCGGGCACCTCGGCGGGATGGCGCTCGCCGCGCCCGAGGCGATCCGGGTGTTGGACGCGGCGGGCCACGACCTCGTGGTCGTCGAGACGGTGGGGGTCGGGCAAGCCGAGGTCGACGTCGCAGCGGCGACCGACACCACCGTCGTCGTCGTCTCGCCGGGCTGGGGCGACGCGGTCCAGGTGGCGAAGGCCGGCATCCTCGAGATCGCCGACGTCTTCGTGGTGAACAAGGCCGATCGCGAGGGCTCCGAGGTGGCGGCGCGCGATCTCGAACAGATGCTGCGGATGGGTCCCGAGCTCGCATGGACGCCGCCCGTGGTGCCGACCACCGCGACCGAGGGCGCCGGCATCGAGGCGCTGTGGGACGCGCTCGAGTCCCACCGGGCGCACCTGGAAGCCTCCGGTGATCTCGAACGCGGGCGCCGGGGCCGGCTCCTTCGGGAGGTCGAGAGCCTGTCGCTCGAGAAGCTCCGCGGCCGTGCGCGCGAGCTCCTCGCCGACGACGGCTCGCTCGCGGCCGACCTGACGGAGCGACGGACCGATCCCTACCGGACCGCCGCTATCCTGGAGGACCGGATCACCGGAGGTCCGTGACCTCCGGCCCGGGAGGCCGGCACCCACCCGGCGCCCGGAACCCCGAGGAGGCCGATGGTCGAGCAGCGCGAACGCCGACCCGCCGCGGACGCCCAGCCGTCCGAGGCGCTGACGCTCTCGGGCGAGCCGCTCGAGCCCCTGTACGGCCCCGAGGACCTGGCGGGGTTCGACCCCGAGAACAAGCTCGGACGGCCCGGCGCGTACCCATTCACTCGGGGCGTCTACCCCACGATGTACCGCGGCCGGCTGTGGACGATGCGGCAGTTCGCGGGGTTCGGCTCGGCGGCCGAGACCAACGAGCGCTACCGCTTCCTGCTCGAACGCGGCCAGGGCGGCCTCTCGGTCGCGTTCGACATGCCCACGCTGATGGGCCGCGACTCGGACGACCCGCTCGCCGAGGGCGAGGTGGGTCGGTGCGGTGTGGCGACCGACACGCTCGAGGACTTCGACGCGCTGTTCGACGGGATCCCGCTCGGCGACATCTCGACGTCGATGACGATCAGCGGCCCGGCGGTGGTCGTGTTCGCCTACTTCCTGGCCGCGGCCGAGCATCAGGGCGTTCCGTGGGAAGGCCTGGACGGGACGCTGCAGACCGACATCCTCAAGGAGTACATCGCCCAGAAGGAGTGGAACTTCCCACCGAGGCCGCACCTGCGGCTGATCGGCGACCTGATGGCGTTCTGCCTCGAACGAGTCCCGCGCTGGCACCCGATCAGCGTCTCCGGGTACCACATCCGTGAGGCGGGGGCGAACGCGTGGCAGGAGCTCGCCTACACGCTGGCCGACGGGTTCGCGTACGTCGAGCTCGGTCTGGACCGCGGGCTCGACGTCGATCGGTTCGCGCCGGGCCTGTCCTTCTTCTTCAACGCGCACGTCGACTTCTTCGAGGAGATCGCGAAGTACCGCGCCGCGCGCCGGATCTGGGCCAGGTGGCTCAAGGAGCGATACGGCGCGAAGGACGAGTCCTCCATGCGGCTGCGGTTCCACACCCAGACGGCGGGGGTCTCGCTCACAGCGCAGCAACCGATGAACAACGTCGTGCGGACGACGATCGAGGCGCTGGCCGCCGTCCTGGGCGGTACCCAGTCGCTGCACACGAACGCGCTCGACGAGGTCCTGGCGCTGCCGACCGAGGAGGCCGCCAAGCTGGCGCTCCGGACCCAGCAGATCATCGCGCACGAGACAGGCGTCCCCGACGTGATCGACCCCCTGGGTGGCTCCTACTTCATCGAGACGCTCACCGACCGGATGGAGGAGCTCGCCGAGGCCGAGTTCGCGCGCATCCTCGCGATGGGCGAGGGCTCGATGCTGGAAGGGGTCCTCACGGGCATCGAGCGCGGCGTCTTCCAGCAGGCGATCGCGGAGTCCGCGTTCCGCGAGCAGGAGCGGTTCGAGCGGGGCGACCTGGTCAAGGTCGGCGTTACCGACTTCGTCGATGCGGGGGAGCAGCCGATCGAGATCCTCGAGATCTCTGGCGGCGTGGAGACCGACCAGGTCGAGCGGGTCCGCGAGGTCCGCGAGCGCCGGGACGCCGCGGAGGCTCGGGCGGCGCTCGACCGCCTGGGGGAACTCGCCGCCACCGATGCGAACCTCGTCGAGCCCCTCGTCGACTGCGCCCGGGCCATGTGCACCGAGGGCGAGATCGTCGAGGCGCTCCGAGCGGTCTTCGGCTCGTACACGGAGACGCCCCGCTTCTGAGCCGCCCGCTCGGCCCGGTCTAGTTGCAAGAGCACGCAGTTGCCAGAAGCTGCGCCAGCGTGCTTTCATGAGGTCTTCGGTTTCGGGGAAACACCAGGAGGATCATGCTCGCTGCCTCACAGGCCCTCGGCGTCGGCGTCATCGTGTCGGCCTTCCTGTTCGGGTTCCGCCACGGCATCGATTGGGACCACATCGCGGCGATCACAGACATCACTAGCTCGCAGGAGGAGCGGGGCCGGGCTCTCGAGTACGGCACGATCTATGCGCTCGGCCACGCGCTCGTCGTGTTCGTCATCGGGGTCGCGGCGATCGTCCTGGGGGCCAAGCTCCCCGACGGCGTCGACGCGATCATGGAGCGGGTCGTCGGCGCCACGCTCATCCTGCTCGGCGTCTACGTGTTCACCGCGCTCGTGCGACACGGGCGCGAGTTCCGGATGCGTAGCCGCTGGATGCTGATCTTCAGCGGCGTCCAGGGCGCGTTCCGTAAGGTCCGCGGAGGGCGTGGGCGCGAGGCCCACGACCTCGAGCCCGTCCACCGACACGCCGAGCAGGAACCGTCGATGTCGGTCGCGGTTGCCGAGGACATCCCGGTGTCCGAATGGCACCACGGCCACCACGGGCGTCCGGGCCACCATCACCACAAGCACCCGGAGCCGGGCGACGACGCCTTCATGAACTACGGACGCGGGACGGCGTTCGGCGTCGGGATGCTGCACGGCGTCGGCGCCGAGACCCCGACCCAGGTCGTCATCTTCCTCACCGCGGCCGGAGCGGGCGGAGCGCTCGCCGGGATCGCGATCCTGGTCGTGTTCCTCGTCGGCCTGCTGGCGTCGAACACCCTGATCACGTTCGGCTCTGCATTCGGCTTCGTGACGGCGTCGAAGAACTGGACCCTGTACGTCACGGTGGCGGTCCTGACGGCATCAGCGAGCCTGATCATCGGGACGCTATTCCTGCTCGGGAAGGGCGCCGTGCTGCCCGCGTTGTTCGGCGGGTAGGGCTCAGCCGGCGGCGCCGCGCGCCTTCTTGCAGTCGGCGCACAGGCCGCCGATCGCGAAGTGCGTCAGATCGGGCTCGAACCCGTGGTGCTGTTCGATCAGCCGGATCAACGCGTCGGCCTCGCCGATCGACAGGTCGTCCTCGTCGCCGCAGTTCGAGCAGGTCAGGTGCACGTGGCCGGCCTCTTCGGTCCTGTGGTACTCGGCGCCGCTCTCCAGGTGCGCGTGAGCGAGTACCCCCATCTCCTCGAGCAGCGCCAGCGTCCGGTAGATCGTCGACGCGTTCACGCCGGGCATGTCCCCCTGGACCTTGCGGGCGAGGGCCGTCGGGGAGATGTGACCCTGCGTGCGCATGATCTCGGCGACGATCGCCCGCCGCTGCGGGGTCATCCGCAGCCCGCGCTCGCGTAGGGCCGAGATCACGTCGACGTTCGAGGGTCGGGAGGCTGTCTCGCTCACGTGGGCGATTGTAGCAGTGAGTTGCAGGTGCAACGGACGCCCTCGGAGAGGTCTCGCGCGCGGCGGTCTGCGAGGATAGGCCGTCCATGGGGGAGTTCGTCCGCATCGACATCGACGGCGGGGTCGCGACGATNCGCATCGACCGGCCGCCCGCGAACGCGCTCGCCCGCGCCGTCTCGAGCGAGCTCTCCGAGGCCGCCGCGACCCTGACGGGGGACGGAGCCGTCCGGGCCGTCGTGGTCTGGGGCGGTGAGCGGATGTTCGCGGCCGGCGCCGACATCAAGGCGATGGTCGACTACGGGCCGAACGAGGTCGCGGAGGACGTCGGCGCGCTCGAGCGGGCCTGCCGCGATCTCGAGGCGATCCCGAAGGTCACGATCGCCGCGATCGAGGGGTTCGCGCTCGGCGGCGGCCTCGAGGTGGCGCTCGCCTGCGATCTCCGTGTCGCCGCACGGAACACGAAGCTCGGGTTGCCCGAGATACGCCTGGGCATCATCCCCGGCTCGGGTGGAACCCAGCGGCTTCCGCGTCTGATCGGTCTCGCGCGTGCGCGGCAGATGGTGTTCTCGGGCGACCCTGTGTCCGCCGATCGTGCGCTGGAGTCGGGTCTGGTCGACGCCGTCAGCCCTCCGAGCGAGGCGTACGCGCATGCGAGGCGTTGGGCCGAGAGCTACGCGGCGGGGCCTTCGCTCGCGTTCGCGGCGGCCAAGCGCGCGCTCGCGGCCGCCGACCGCCCGCTCGAGGTGGGGTTGCGCGTCGAGCGCGAGGCGTTCGTGGCGCTGTTCGCGACCCGGGATCAGGAGGAGGGCATGCGCGCCTTCCTCGACAAGCGCGAGCCCAGGTTCGAGGGGAGGTAGCGTGCGCGTTCGGCAGGCCACGGTGGAGGACGTCCCGGTCCTCGTCGCCCTGTTCCAGGAGCTCGACCGGATGCAGGCGGACTGGCGGGTGTTCACCCCTCGGCCGGGCTTCTACGACGAGGTCGGTACCAAGTACAACGAGGCGCTCGCCGACCCCGACACGGTCGTGCTGGTCGCCGAGGACGAGGACGGCGAGGTGGTCGGGATGGCGTACGGCGAGGCCCGGACCCCTTCCCGGTTCTCGGACGAGCGAGCCCTCGAGCTCTCGGGGGTGGTCGTGCGCGCCGGCTACCGCGGGCGGGGGGTCGGCCGGGAGCTCGTCCACGAGGCCGCCCGGTTCGCGGCCGACCGGGGGGTCCGCTGGGTCGAGCTCAAGACGTTCGCCCCCAACCGGGGCGCCATGGAGTTCTGGGAGGACCTGGGGTTCACCGCCCGGGTCGTCCAGCTCACGAGTCCCACGAAAGGCCTGCTGGAGCGTCTCGAAGGGCGCTGACAGGCACGGAACTCGTCGCGATCGGGGGTGCTCGGGAACGAACCGGGCCGCCGATTGGTTCGAATGAACGGTCGAAGCCTCGGGAGATCCGAGGCGAGTTCGAACCGAGGCGAGGAGAGGATCGATGTCCGACTCGGCATACCGCGGAGCCCGCATCCGCGAGCTCCCTCGGGCAAACCGTACGTACCCCGGAGGTCGTGTCTGCGCAGCCGAGGGGTGCAGCACGAAGTTGTCCATCTACAACCGATGGGATCTGTGCTGGCAGCACGAGCCCGTCCATGCGTACATCTCTCGCGGCAAGCGCAGGAGCCGCAAGGAGATGGAGGCCGCGTAAGCCCCCGTACGCGCCTTCCCCACGGAAGCCCTCCCGCGGATGCGGGGGGGCTTCCGGCCCAGGGACAACGTCTCATCAAGCGCCTCGGAGACGGTCCCGACGATCCCTTTAGAACCGCTCCCTCACAGGAAGCAGCGGACCGCGTGCCATCCGGCGTGGGCACCCCCGAGATGCATGAAGCGCGTTGCCCCTACTGCGAGCGCGAGGTGCACGTCTACGAGACCCCGCCGCGATGCCCCCGTGCGCCTGCCCCTTNGAGGACGACCGGATGCGCCCCTACGGCTGGCCCGACGAGGAGCCTTCGCCCTCGGGTTGACCCGAGGCCAGCACACGGTCCGCGATCGCCTGCGCCTCGTCGAGACGATCACGATCGACGAACAGGCGGACGCTCAACTCCCAGATCTGGCTGAAGAAGCCCGGGTTCTTGTACCACCA
>JGI24751J29686_10000447_pt1 | contig 12592 bp, 12 predicted proteins | sample KBSSwiS6_FD_29686 | JGI IMG/M metagenome (IMG submission 29686)
CGTGGGGATGGGCCTCGGCGAAGGAGGCTTCCTGTTCGGCCTTGTAGAACTTGCGGCGGGTGAGCCCGTGGCTCGTTCCGTTGGTGTCATCTGTCATCGCCCGCTTGTCGCCCGCCCCCCGGCAAAGCGCAACGGACAAAAGACGAGGTGAAGCGGCGATACCTGCCGCCCCGGAAGCACTCCCGCAGTCCGCGCGGGGCAGGTCAGAACTGGCGGATCACCTGCTCGGCGAAAGCGGTGCCCGCACGCCATTTCTCGTCGAAGGGCAGGCTCGGGTCGGACCAGGGCCAGACCACGAGGTCGGTCACCCCGTCGACTTCCGCAAGGCGGCGAGCGTCGCCGGCCTCCCAGCTCTTGATCGCGCGGTTGAGGCCGACGCAGCGGTGATAGGGGCCGTTCAGCCCCTGCGCCCGCCGCAGCTGGTCGATCACGGCAAAGCCGGCGCGGGTTTCCTCGTCCAGCCGGTCCAGCTGGTCGATCGCACGGATCGGCATGAAGCCATCGTGCTTAGCCGCGCGGCGAGTCACCGCCGGTGCCGACGGCTGCCCGCCAACCCAGACCGGCACGCGCCGGCGCGGCGCGGGGAACATGCCCATGCGGGCGAAATCATAGTGCTTGCCGTGGTGCTCGGCATACCCGTCGTCCCAGAAATCGTGCATGACGTCGAGCATCTCGTCCATGCGCTTGCCGCGGGTGGCGAAATCGTGGCCGAGCGCGTCGAATTCTTCCCGAAGCCAGCCGACGCCCGTGCCCAGGATCACCCGGTCGCTGGTGAGCAGCGCCGCCGTGCCGAACTGCTTGGCGACGGTGAACGGATCGCGCATCGGCACGACATAGATGTAGGTGAGGAACCTGAGCCGCATGGTCACGGCCGCCATCCAGGCAAAGCTGATCAGCTGGTCGGAATAGACATGCTCTGCGACGATCGGGAACTTCGTCGGATGCTCCGTCCGGTCGCCCGCGGGGATCGCCACGTGATCGGCCATGGCCACGCCGTAATAGCCGTGCTCCTCCGCCATGCGGGCATGAGCCTGCAATGTTTCGGGAGGTTCGTTCGAGAGAAACAGCCAGAACTTCATGCTATCACACACCCCTTGCGGCGGCCCGGCCACCTATACGTCGACGCCGCCAAACCCTAGGAAGCCGTCGGTCAGCGCCCGACCGAGACCGTAGTCCCCGAAGATGCTGGTCCGCTTCATGGTCCGAGTCTGTTCGGGCGGGATGCCCGTGACACAGTGGATCATGCGCCAGTTGTCCCACAGCAGCATGTCATCGGGCCGCCACTCGTGGAAATAGGCGGGCCCGCTGGTGCAGCTGTCGATCACCTCCTGCAGCAGCGCATCCCCGGCCGGGCCGCCGTCCTCGTAGAACCCCAGCGCGAAGGAGGGCGAGATGTTGAGGACGTTCCGTCCCGTTTCGACTTGGGTGAAGACCAGCGGGTGCGCGAACAGCGGGTACTGGTACAGCCGCCCGCAGACGGCTTCCAGCGACCGGGTCGCCCGGATCAGGCGGATCTGCTCGGACTTCAGGAACTTGCTGTTCGCGAGGTTGAGGTCAGTCGAATAGACCACGCGGCGCCCGGCGATGCGCTCCTTCAACGCGGGCGAGAGCCGGGCGTAGGCATCGATCAGGTCGATGAAGCCGGTCTGGCCGCCGGCCTGCGAGAGCTGGACGGCCTTGAGGATGCCCCCTCGGTTGAGCTTGTCGGTGTAGATCCGATCCTTGTGCCAGTAGATGTAGTTGCCCAGCTGCTCGCCCTTCACCTCGTAGCAGGTGCCGTTCTCGGCGGTGTAGGAGAGGTGGACGAGGTCGGGATTGCTGCCGTGCCAGGTCTCCTTGAACGGACTGCGCTCCAGCGGCCCGAAGCACTGGCTCAGTTCGATCTGCATCTCGTCGGAACTGTCGCCATCGCGAAACAAGATCACGCCCGCCTCGATCCACAGGTCGAGCAGGCGCCGGCGCAGGCCGGGATCGCCAAGCTGCTCACGGCGCAGCCCGCTCACGATGGCGCCGAACGGCAGCCCGCTGCGCAGCGGCGCCACCCGAAGCGCGACGTCAATAGCTCCGCCCATCCGTCATCATCTCCAGAACCTGTCCAGGAACTTGAGCGCATTAGTCGGGATTGCGCAACGGCCAAACCGCCTACGGACGGGGGAGTTGGCGCACGTCAGGCGTGCCCAGCCGCACTTTCTTGATCGCGCCGGAAAGTTCGCGAGCCATTTGCAGCCAATCCTTGTGCATCGCGCCTACTCGTCCGGGACTGGTGTCTGGCCGGTCAACGCAGCCAGCTGCCACGCGACAACAGTGCGTCGGCCCTCTGCTTCGAGCAGGGCAGCCTCGGCTCCGATGGCTTCGCGTTCTGCGTCCAGAACGGCGAGAGTGGGACGAGCGCCGACCTGTGCTTCCAGGCGGGTCCCCCTCAGAGCTTCGGCAGCTGCATCCCGGCGCAGCTGGGAGGCAGCGACCGTGCGGTGCGCGGTCTCCAGCCCCTGCCACGCATCGATGACCATGCCGTCGAGGGCGTCGCCGACCTGCCGCGCTCGTGCCTCCGCGACCAGCAATTCGGCATCCGCCACTTCGACTTGCCGGGCCACCCGGCCGCCGGCGAACACCGTCCAGCGGGCGCGCAGGCCCACGGCGACGCTGTCGGCCTTGTAACCGGGGAAGAACTGGTCGCGGACGTGGGCAGCCTCGGCAAAACCGCCCACCGTCGGCATGCCTTCGGCCCTGGCCGCGCGAGCACCGGCACGAGCTGCGGCAATGCCGGCGTCCGCCTGACGCAGTGCAGGGTTTGCCTGACGGGCAAGATCGCGAGCTTCGTCCAGCGAAGCGGGAAGCGGCGGAAGGTCGTTCAAGGGTGCGAGTTCGCCAGCGGGCGTTCCCGTGAGGCGGACAAAGGCGGCCTCGGCGCTGATCCGGCGTCCTTGCGCCTGAGCGAGCCCGGCCAGCGATTCGGCGGCACGGGCGCGAGCTTGCGCCACCTCTGAACTGACGATTTCGCCGGCGTTGTAGCGCAGACCGGCCTGTCGCTCGACTTCGGCCAGTTCCCCGGCCAGCTGATTGAACCGGGCCTCGAGCTTGCGGGACGTGACCACCTCGGCATAGGCGGCGACTGCCTGGACCATGGTCGTCAGGCGCGTCTGGCTGCTGCCGAACCGTGCGGCGTCGGCGCCTGCCTTGGCCTGGGCAATCGCAGCTGCGACCCGGCCACCTGCGTAGAGCGGCATCTCGGCCGTAGCCTGCGCCGCAAGAGGGTTCACGTTATCGGCAGTGATGCCGAAGAAGCCCCAGTTGTCGATTCGGCCGGACCCGTAAGAGCCTTCCACCCGCAGCAGCGGGTTGCCTTCCGCGCGGGCACGACCGGCGCGGGCTTTGGCCGCCGCCGCGCCGGCTTCAGCCTCGGCCACTGCAGGTGCGTGGGCCAGGGCATCGGCGATAGTCGCGGCGAGATCCTGCCCCGCTGCCGGGGGGGAGGCAGCGAGGCAGGACAGGGGAAAGGCAGCAAGCAACAGTCGGCGCATGGCGGGCGGATCAGCCGAAGGCGTTGCCAGGGCGCACGCCCAACTTCTTGAACACCATCGCCGCGGGGCAGAACCCGGTGAAGCTCGCCTGGATCATGTTCAGCCCGGCGAACGCCGTGAGGCCGATCCAGTAGGGATGAACATAGTGCGCAAGGGCAATTCCCAGCAGCACGACGAACCCGGCAAAGCGCAGGACGGCAGCATCGAGAGTCATGGCACAGTCTCCTTACCTGAAGCGCAGTTTGCGAATGCCCAGCGCGTGCATCGCGAGCTTTTCGTAGAACGGCTCGCTGGTTCCGCGCCGGACCTTGTGGAGGAAGTATTTCTCGAACCCGACCTTCGCGAGGTGGACCCACTTGCCACTGGACGACCAGTTGAGATTGCGCGGCGGAATCTGCGGCTGGGCCACGAAGGCCACGCCGCCGTCGCCGAAATCGGCGAGACACACGGCATTCCAGGTCGCTTCTTCCGCCGGTGGCTTGCCTGACAACTCAAGCGCAAGATTATAGGCGATCGCCGTGACCATCGATTCGATCATGAAACCGGTCTTGGGCACGCCGACCGGCACCGGCGTCGGCCCGACCGGGGGGATTGCAACGCAGACGCCCAGTGAATAGACGTTGGGGAAATTGGGATTGCGCTGGTGCTTGTCGGCCAGGATGAACCCGCGCGGGTTGGTTAGCCCTTCAATGCCATGGACGGCGGGAACGCCCCGGAACGCGGGCAGGATCATCGAGTAGCCGAACGGCAGGTCGTGCGTGTGCTTGACCGCGCCCTCATCGGTCAACTCCTCGACATGCATCATGCCCTGTTCCACGCCTGTGATCCGCGCGTTGGTCACCCATTTGATATGGCGCTGGCGTAGCTCGCTTTCGAGCAGGCCCTTGGTATCACCCACCCCGTCCAATCCGAGATGGCCGATATGGGGCTCTGCGGTGACGAAGGTCATCGGCACCTTGTCGCGCAGCTTGCGCCGCTTGAGCTCGGTGTCGAGGATCAGCGCGAACTCGTAGGCGGGGCCGTAGCATGAGGCTCCCTGCGCTGCGCCGACGACGATCGGTCCCGGATTTTCGCAGAAGCGGTCGAAAGCGTCGGCTGCTCCGGCGGCATGGTCGGTCCGGCAGATCGACTGGGTGAAGCCCGCAGGGCCGAGACCCTGCACCTCGTCAAAGGCGAGGTCCGGGCCAGTGGCAATCACCAGATAGTCGTAGTTGAGCGAGGTGCCGTCGTTCAACTCCACCCGGTTTTCGCCGGGCTGCACCCGCTTTGCGCCAACCGAAGTGAACCCGATGCCCTTCTTCGTCATGATCGGAGGCAGATGAACCCTGATCGCATCAGGCTCGCGCCAACGCACCGCCACCCAGGGGTTCGACGGCACGAACCAATAGTCCTCCTGGTCATTGACGACCGTGATCTCGACCTTGCCCCTGACGGCGTCCCGGATCTCGTAGGCCGCGATGGTTCCGCCAAGCCCGGCACCGAGAATTATGATCTGGGGCAAAGACATAATCGCCTCTCCGCGCTTGGATCGCCGTGCTTCCCCACAACCGAGTCGGCCCGAGTCGATACCTAATATCGGCATTGACTTATATTATAATATTAAGATATGCAAGCGGCAATGGCAAAGCCTTTGGGTGGAGGCAGCAGCCAAGCGAAAGGCACGAGAATGTTCGGATTCGGTAAGAGCAGCGCCCACCAGGAAGTCACTGCGGAGGAAGTCGACTCGCTGCTGCGGGCTGGCGAGGCCATCGTTGTCGATGTGCGGGAACGGGACGAGTTTGCCGCGGGACACATCCCCGGAGCGATCAACCTGCCGCTCTCGACCTTTCAGGCTTCGCAGCTGCCACATCTGGCCGGCAAGCGACTGATCCTCAACTGCCTCGGCGGCAAACGCTCAGGCATGGCGCTCGACCAGTGCGCCGTGGCCAAGGCGCAGGTCGATTCCCACCTCGCCGGCGGTTTCGGAGCGTGGGTGAAGGCCGGCCTCCCGGTCGAACGCTGAGCGAGCACAAGAGGCGGGGCGATGCGCAGGGCATGGACATCGACGATAGCAACCGCGGCAGCGCTGGCGTTCGCCCTTCCGCTTCCAGGCTGTGGCAGCGATGAACCGGAGGCCACGGCGGCGAAGGCTCCGACCGGCTCGCGACTGACGCTCGTCCCGAGCGACACGGTGGATTGGCAGGACGTCAGCGCCGAGATCGCAACGGTCGACCAGGCCCAGGTCCTCGCCCGCATTCCCGGCGTCCTCACGACGCTGACCGTCATTGAGGGCGACATGGTCAGCCGCGGCCAGGCCATCGGGCGCATCGTCGACAGCCAGTTGGGCTATCAATCGGGCGTCTATGGCGCCCAGGCGGCAGCCGCACAGGCCCAGGCGGCCCAAGCCGCTGCCGAGCTCGAGCGGGTGAAATTCCTCTACCAGAACGGCGTTTACGCCAAGGCCCGCCTCGATCAGGCCCAGGCCGCAGCCTCGGCCGCTCACGCCCAGGTCCGCGCCGCACGGGCGCAACAGGCCGCCGTCGGAGCAGTTGCAGGACAGGGCACGGTCATTGCTCCCGCGAGCGGCCGTGTGCTGCGCGCCGACGTTCCGGCGGGCTCGCCGGTGGCGCCGGGCATGGCCATCGCGGTGATCACCGCGGGGCCCACCGTGCTCCGCCTCGAGATGCCCGAATCGCTGGCGGACAAGGTCCATGCCGGCTCTCGCGTCCAGGCCAATGGGCTGGGGACCGGCCGGGTCATCAAGCTTTACCCCTCGGTCAATGCCGGGAAGATCACCGCCGATGTCGATCTCCCAAGGATCGATAACAAGCTGATCGGCCGGCGCGTCGCCGCGCGGGTCGAGACAGGAACGCGCAAGGCCCTGATCGCGCCTGCCGCCTACGTTACCACCCGCTTCGGAATCGACTACGTGACCTTGCTCGCCAAAGACGGCAGCGCCGCCCAGGTTCCGGTGCAGATCGCACCGACAGCGGAGCCGGGCAAGGTCGAACTGCTCTCGGGCGCGGCGCCAGGTGACGTGCTGATCGGGGCGCCCACGCGATGAGGCTCGGCCTGTCAGGCCGGCTGACCCGCGCCACGATCCAGTCGCCGCTGACGCCGCTGTTCCTGCTGGCCGCGATCCTCGTCGGCCTGATCGCCACGATCACCATCCCGCGCGAGGAAGAGCCGCAGATCAAGGTGCCAATGGTCGACATCATGGTCCAGGCGTCCGGCCTTTCCGCGGCGGAAGCGGTCGAGCTCGTTGCCAAGCCGCTGGAGACAATCGTCAAGAGCGTCGACGGGGTCGAACACGTCTATACCCAGGCACAGGACAATGGGGTGATGGTCACCGCCAGGTTCCTAGTCGGCTCGAACCCGGAAGACGCGGCGATCCGCATCAACGAGAAGATCGAAGCCAACAAGGGCCGCATTCCGGTCGGCATACTCCCTCCGCAGGTCACGGTGCGCGGGATCAACGACGTGCCGATCGTGGTTCTCACGCTCACGCCGAAACCGGGGGCGGCTGGCCAATGGAACGACCAGGCGCTCGCGGAACTGGCCGGCAAGTTGCGGACCGAGGTTGCCAAGGTCGACGACGTCGGCCTCACATTCCTTGCCGGAGGACAGCGCATGGCCCTGCGCGTCGTGCCGGATCCCGCGCGGCTCTCGCTCTACAGGGTGCCGCTCGGCAACCTCATCGATGCGATTTCACAGGCCATTCGGGCGTTCCCGGCCGGAACGGTGCGTGAAGGCGGGCAAGCCGCCCTGGTCGTTGCCGGGCAGACCCTGAAAGATGCCCAGGAACTCGGCCAACTCACGGTGCGCTCGGTCAGCGGGGCGCCGGTGCTCCTTGCCGACGTGGCGAAGGTCGAGCAGGCGCCGACGCAAGATCAGGCCCGCGCCTGGCGCTGGGCGAAGGACGAGCGCGGCCGGTGGGCCATGGCCCCGGCGGTCAGCCTCGCCGTCGCCAAGCGCGCGGGCGCCAATGCCGTGGCGGTTTCCGAAGCCGTGGTCCGCCGGGTGGAGCTGCTCAAGGGCTCTCTGATCCCGCCCGGAGTGGATGTGGCGATCACCCGCAACTACGGCGAGAGCGCAAACGACAAGGCCAACGAGCTGATCTTCCATCTCGCGCTGGCCACGGTTTCGATCGTGGTCCTGATCGGGTTCGCCATCGGCTGGCGCGAGGCCGGGGTCACCGCCATCGTCATCCCCACCACGATCATGCTCACCATGTTCGCCTCGAACGTGATGGGCTTCACCATAAACCGCGTCAGCCTGTTCGCCCTGATTTTCTCGATCGGCATCCTCGTCGACGACGCCATCGTGATGATCGAGAATATCGCCCGCCACTGGGCCATGGCCGACGGGCGTGACCGCATCACCGTCGCTGTGGAGGCCGTGGCCGAGGTTGGCAATCCCACCGTTATCGCCACGCTGACCGTGGTGGCCGCGCTGCTGCCGATGCTCTTCGTCTCGGGGCTGATGGGTCCATACATGGCGCCAATCCCGATCAACGCCTCGGCGGCGATGATCTTCTCGTTCTTCGTCGCGGTGATCATCGCCCCGTGGCTGATGATCCGCTTCGCGCGGCAAACCGTGGCGCATGGCCACGACGAGCATGGAAGCAAGCTCGGCGCGCTCTATCGCCGCTATGCAAGCCGCGTCATCGCCTCCCGGCAGAGCGCGCGCCGCTTCCTCATCGCCGTCGGCATAGCGACGCTGGTCGCCTGCTCGATGTTCTACTTCAAGGCCGTGACCGTGAAGCTGCTCCCGTTCGACAACAAAAGCGAGGTCCAGCTTGTCGCCGACTTGCCCGAGGGCACCAGCCTGGAAGCGACCGGGCGCGTCCTTGAACAGGCCGCCGCAGTCGCCCGCACCCTGCCCGAGGTGGTGGCGATGGAGACCTATGCCGGCACCTCGGCCCCGTTCAACTTCAACGGCCTGGTCAGGCACTACTTCCTGCGGAACCAGCCCGAAATGGGCGACCTCATGGTCACCCTGCTGCCCAAGGGCGACCGCTCGCGGTCCAGCCACGACATCGCCGTCGACCTGCGCGAGAAGCTCAAGGCCGTGCCGCTCCCAGCAGGCGGCTCGCTCAAGGTGGTTGAAACGCCGCCGGGACCGCCGGTCCTTGCCACCCTGCTCGCCGAGATCTACGGCCCCGACGAGGCGACCCGCCGCAGGACCGCCGAGGAAGTTGAACGGATCTTCCGCTCAGTCCCCTCCATCGTCGATGTCGACAATTCGTTCGGTCAGCCGCGCCCCACGCTCAAGCTGATCCCGGATCGCGCCAAACTCGATCACTACGGCCTATCCGAGCGGCAACTGTTTGATGCCATCGGCGCGCTGCTCAGCAGCCAGGTCGTCGGCTACGCACCCCGCGGTGCGGATCGGGATCCCCTGCCGATCGCGGTCGCCCTCGATCAGTCGCAACGCACCTGGAGCGCAAGCCTCGCCGCCACACCGGTCGCCGCAACGCCCACCGGACAGCTGATCGAGCTGGGCGAGCTGGTGCGGGCCGAAATGGTCCCCGGCGGGCAGGCGATCTTCCGGCGCGACGGGCGCGGCGCGGCCATGGTCACCGCCGAACTGGCGGGGCGTTATGAGGCCCCGATCTACGGGATGCTTGCCGTCGACAAGGCCATTGCGGACCATAACTGGAAGGCGCATGGCCTGACCAAGCCCGACGTCATCCTCCACGGCCAGCCGGAGGACGAAAGCAAGGCATCGGTGCTGTGGGACGGTGAGTGGGAGATCACCTGGGTCACGTTCCGTGACATGGGCGGGGCGTTCATGGTCGCCCTGCTCGGCATCTATGTGTTGGTGGTCGGCCAGTTCCGCAGCTTCACCCTGCCGCTGGTGATCCTCACCCCGATCCCCCTGACGCTGGTCGGCATCGTGCTGGGCCACATGATCTTCCGTGCGCCGTTCACCGCCACCTCGATGATCGGCTTCATCGCGCTCGCCGGCATCATCGTGCGCAATTCGATCCTGCTCGTCGATTTCATCCGCCATACCCGCAGGCCCGACAAGTCGCTCCGCCAGACCCTGCTCGAAGCGGGCATGATCCGATTCAAACCGATCGTCCTCACCGCCGCCGCGGCAATGATCGGCGCCGCGGTGATCCTGACCGACCCGATCTTTCAGGGGCTAGCAATCTCGCTCCTGTTCGGCCTCGCTTCATCGACGCTGCTGACGGTGCTGGTCATCCCTGCGATCTATGTTGTTTTCGTGGACGATGGTCGCCCCGTTGAAGAGGGTGGAGCGTGATGTCGGAGGGCCTGGCCGAGCTGAAGGACAGCGCCGCCGAGATGGCGGGCCGACTGAAGCTGATGAGCCACCCCGAGCGGCTGCTGATGCTGTGCCGGATGGGTGAAGGCGAGGTTTCCGTGAGCCAACTGGTGGCACTCTCGGGCCTATCGCAATCAGCTGTCTCGCAACACCTTGCCATGTTGCGTCAGGTCGGCGTTGTGCGCATCCGCAAGGACGCTCAGGCGCGCTATTACACGCTGCAAGACCAGGTCGTCCAGGAAGTCATCAACGCTCTTTGCAGGCTTTGCACCGGGCAACAGACCTCCTGAAAACCTCCTGAGAACCTCAGGATTTCCAAGGATTCCGTAGCTCTTTCCGGATGTTGTGGGAAAGCAGGCCTGGAGCGGGTGAAGGGAATCGAACCCTCGTCGTAAGCTTGGGAAGCTTCTGCTCTACCATTGAGCTACACCCGCAAACCCACAGGAAACCGAAGTTTCTCTCAAAGGCCGCGCCAGCGGTTTACAGCAAAGTATACAAGCTGCTCCGAAGGCGCGCCGCGATTGCCACATTGGCGGCGCCTTGGTCAACATAAGTTCTGCGAATGCCTGCGAGCGGCACATGATCCCAGTGAACCGCGCCAGGTTTCCCGGAGGGTCCAGCCTGTGAAATGCCAAGGTTTCGATAAATTATTGGCGTCTCCGCTGGATTCGCAATGCATAAACGCCATCTTGGGGCGAGGACCAAGGGATCGGACCAAATGACAACCGAACCAACACCACCTGCTACTGACGAAGCATTCACATTGTCGCCGCCGGACGCCGTGCCCGCTGTTGCAACCGAACGAGCAACTGGCCTGGTCCCCGTCGGGGATGAGCAGCGCTCCAAGCTCCACGACCGGGTCGCCGTGTTTGTAGCCGATCTGGTTGCGCAGGACGCCAACTCGCCGGAGTTCGGCCGCAGGGTGGACCAGATTTCCAGTCTCGGGCGGCGCGAGATCGCGGAGGCCGCGGGCCAATCCAATCGCTTTCTCGATCGGCCGGTCCGCGCCATGGACAAGGACAGCAAGGTTGGTGCCGACCTGGCCGAACTGCGCCGTACGATCGAGGATCTCGATCCTTCGAGCCGCGGCGACCTGCTGGCCCCGCGGAAGCTGTTCGGGCTCATTCCCTTCGGCTCGAAGCTGCGAACCTACTTCGACAGCTACAAGAGCGCCCAGGGGCACATTGGCGCGATCCTCGCACGGCTGCAGAGCGGCAAGGACGAGCTGCTGCTGGACAATGCGTCGATCGATGTCGAACGGCAGAAGCTGTGGGCGGCGCTGGGCAAGCTCGAGCAGATGATCATCATGTCGAAGGCCCTGGACGAGGAGCTGACGCACAAGGCCGCCGACCTCGATCATTCCGATCCGGCCAAGGCCAAGGCCATTCGCGAGACAGCCCTGTTCTACGTGCGCCAGCGCACGCAGGATCTGCTCACCCAGATAGCGGTTTCGGTCCAGGGCTATCTGGCGCTCGACCTGGTGAAGAAGAATAACGTCGAACTGGTGAAGGGCGTCGATCGCGCCGCTACGACCACGGTAGGCGCGCTGCGCACCGCGGTGACGGTGGCCCAGGCTCTTGCCAACCAGAAGCTGGTGCTCGACCAGATCTCCGCGCTCAACGTGACCACTGCCAACATCATCGATCGCACCGGCCAGATGCTGAAGGAGAACACGGGGCGGATTCACGAGCAGGCGGCGAACTCTACCATACCGCTCGAGACCCTGCGCCGAGCCTTCCAGAACATCTACGAAACCATGGATTCGATCGATACGTTCAAGCTCAAGGCGATCGACAGCATGAAGCAGACCGTCGACGCGCTGGAGGTGGAGGTCGAAAAATCGCGAGCCTACATCGCCCGCGCTCACGGGCAGAGCCAGGCCGGCAAGTCCGCAGAGCCGGACGGGGGTGGGCCGTTGCTTGAGGCGCTCGAATGACGATGTCACCGCAGTTCGACCTGATATCGAGCGGAGTTCCCAAGGCGGCGCTGCGCGAGGCCCGCCGACGGCGATCGGCAAGACTCCAGGCCGAACGCCGGCAGCGCTGGGCATTTCGCCTGCGGCGGCTGCGACGGGCAATTCTTGCATTTGGGCTGATTACGCTGGGCGCCATCGCCGCGGGCCTCTTTGTCGACGGCCTGGGACTTGGCGCCTTTCTGGCCATCATGCTGGCGGCAACAGTGATTTCCGGCCTGCTCGCGATCTTTCCTTCCACGCCGCGCGTCCGCTTCGCTGAACTCGACGCATCGGCGCTACCAGACCTGGCGGCCGGGACCCAGGCATGGCTGGAATCGCATCGCGCGCAGCTGCCCGAGGGAGCGCGTGACGGCGTGGACATTATCGGCGCCCGACTGGATCAGCTGGCCCCGCAGTTGGCCGCGATCAGCCCGCAAAGTCCGGCGGCACAGGAGTTGCGCAAGCTATTGAGTGAAGATCTTCCGGCGTTGGTGGGAAGCTACAACCGCATCTCGCCCGCGCTGCGCGACGCGGCACGGATAGGCGGGCAAACCCCTTCGCAGCAGTTGTCGGAAGGCCTGGCGGTCGTTTCCGATAGGATCGAAGTGCTGGGTTACGATCTGTCACAGGACCACCTTGACGCCCTGGCCACGCGCAACCGCTACCTTGAGAGCAAATATGCCGACCATGCGCCATGATCATGGTCGGCGCGGTGACCTGAACCGGCTTCGCGACGCCAGGAAGCTCCAGGTCGCCAGCGTGCCGAGCAGGGTCAAGGCGAGCCCCGCGAAGGTCAGCAGCAGCCGATAGGGCCAACCGCCGATCTTGCCGGCATGGATCGGGAAAA
>JGI24751J29686_10000448_pt1 | contig 12552 bp, 16 predicted proteins | sample KBSSwiS6_FD_29686 | JGI IMG/M metagenome (IMG submission 29686)
CCCCCGATCGCGCCGCCGCCGCCTGCGGACTCGCTGCCGGTCGACGGTCCGCCCGCCGACACCCTGCCCGACGAGGCGTCGCGAGGCGCGCCGGCAGTGCTCTCCGGTCCGACCGAGGTTCGGCAGCTGGCGCTCACCCGCGCGGGGAGCTTCGTCGACGAGGTGCGCTCCTCGCTGGAGTTCTACACGGCCCAGATGCCGAACGCGCAGATCGGCCGCGTGCTCGTCGTCGGGGGAGGTTCCCGGCTCGACGGGCTGCTCGAGCTGCTGGAGGAACGTCTGCCGGTCCCGGTCGACCGCGGCCGGCTGTTCGAGCGCGCCAAGTCCGAGATCGAGCTGTCCGCGGAGGCGTCCGCCGAGGCCGAGGCGGTGCTGTCGGTCGCCGTCGGCCTGGCGATCCCCGCCCGGAGGAACGCGTGAGCCAGGTCAACCTCCTTCCCCCCGAGCTCCGAGAGCGCCAGGCGATCCGCCGGACGACCTCGCTCGTCGTCGCAGCCGGTCTGGCCGTGCTCGCGCTGATCGGGATCTTCTACTTCTTCCAGGTGCAGCGTCTCTCCCAGACGCAGTCGGACCTCGAGGCGCAGCAGAGCCGGAACGCGCGGCTCGAGAGTCAGATCGCCTCGCTCCAGCGATTCGCCGACCTGCAGGTCGAGCTGGCGCAGAAGGAGGCGCTCGTCGCCGAGATCTTCGTGAACGAGGTGTCCTGGTCGAGCGCGCTCCTCGACGTGTCCAGGGTGATCCCCGACGCGTCCTACTTGACGAACCTGACCGGGCAGATCACCCCGACGATCGCGGGAGAGGTGGCCACGGAGCCGACCGGCGGGACGCCGGAGACCACGCTGATCGGGAACATGACCTTCGCCGGCGTCGCCAACCAGACGGAGACGATCGCCACCTGGATCACGCGGCTCGAGGAGGTCAAGGGCTGGGTGAACGCCTGGGTGAACAGCGCCCAGGAGGACGCCCCCTTCTCGCGGATCTACACCTTCTCGAACGGACTCGACCTGACGCAGGAGGCGGCGACGGCCCGCGGGCAGGGGGTGACGCCGTGAACCGGCGCGCGCCGATCATCGCCGGGGTCATCGCGGCGCTCGTGGCCCTCCTCGCGGTGTTCCTGCTCGTCCTGCCGAAGTTGGGCGAGGTGAGCACGGCCCAGGACGAGCTGCAGACCGCCGAGGACCAGGAGGTCACCCTGGCGGCGCAGCTGAACGCCCTCCAGGACGCTCAGGCCGCGGCCCCGGAGACCGAGCAGGAGATCGCCGCGATCGACGCGGAGATCCCGCCGACTGCCGACCTGCCGAGCCTGTTCCGGCTGCTCCAGGGCGCGGCCGACCGCTCGGCCGTCGACTTCTTCTCCTTCACGCCCGGCACCCCGGTACCGAACGCCGCCGGCTCCTTCTCGACCATCGCCTCTCAGGTCACGGTGAGCGGCGGCTACTTCGCGATCGACGAGTTCCTGTTCCTGCTCGAGACCCTGCCGCGCGCGGCCAAGGTCACGACGCTGGCCGTGACGCCGGCGGCCGCGAGCACCACAACGACCTCGACCAGCACCCTTCAGCTGCAGATCACGGTCGAGTTCTACACGACGGACCTGAGCGCCGGCCCGGGTTCGGTCCCTGGTCCGAGCGGCGTGACCGGCACAGGAGCGTAACCATGCAGATCACCCCCCGAGACAAGAAGATCCTGCAGATCGTAGGGGTCGCGTTGCCCCTGCTGCTGCTCGTGTACCTGTTCGTGCTGAAGCCGGACGGCGGCGAAGATCTCGCGTCTCCCAGCGGCCCCACGGGCATCACCGGGAGCACCGGTGTGCCCACGGAGTCGCCGAGCGTGACGCCGTCCCCGACGCCCCGCGAGACGCTGCCGCCCGTGTCGTTGGCCGGATCAAGGGATCCGTTCTCGATCCCCCCCGGCCTCGAGCTGACCTCGGGCGGCAGCGTCAGCCCCACCACGGCGACCGTGCCCGGCACGACCGCGACGATCCCGACCACGACGTTCTCGCCACCCCCGACCACTTCCACCTTCACGACACCACCGACCACGACCACCCAGACGACCACGCCTCCGCCGGGTGGGGGCGGCGACGGTGGCGACCATCCGGGGAACAAGGTCCTGATCGGCGGCCACGACGTGAAGCTCCACTCCGTCGCCGGCACCGGGAAGAAGCTGGACGTCTCGGTCGACGGCAAGGTCTACACGGTCGAGCCGGGCGCTACGTTCGACGACAACTTCAAGCTCGTGAAGATCGACGGGAAGTGCGCCAAGTTCCTGTTCGGCGATCAGAGCTTCGAGCTCTGCGAGAAGTAGGGGTTTCGGGAAACCCGCGTTAGCGGGGATCCGAACCCACGGGTCGGGGAACGCATGCCGGAAGCACCGGCGCCGCACACGGGGGAGCGGCCGCCGGTCCGAGAGGGCGGCCTCGGTGACGGGGCCGCCCTCCACCCATCCGACGTGCAGAGCGCGTCCAGACCCGAACGGCGGCGGCGAGGGGGCCGTCTCCTATGATGAACGCCATGTTGCGCCTGCTCACGGCCGGTGAATCCCACGGGAAGGCGCTCGTCGGCGTGCTCGAGGGTCTTCCGGCCGGGGTCCCGGTCTCGCCCAAGGAGGTCGCGGCCGAGCTCGCGAGGCGGCGGCACGGCCACGGGCGGAGCGGTCGGCAGAAGCTCGAAGGCGACAGGTTCGAGATCGTCTCCGGCGTCCGTCACGGCCTCACGCTGGGCAGCCCGATCGGGGTCACGATCGAGAACGCGGAGTGGGAACAGAAGTACCGGGACCTGATGTCGGTCGAAGGCGTCGCGGACCCGACGGAGCGCCTCACGCGCCCCCGGCCCGGCCACGCGGACCTCGCGGGGGCGCAGAAGTACGGGTTCGACGACGTCCGCAACGTGCTCGAGCGGGCGAGCGCGCGCGAGACCGCGATGCGGGTCGCNCTGGGCGTGTTCTGCAAGGCGCTGCTCGCCGAGCTCGNGATCGCGGTGGTCTCGCACGTCGTGCGGATCGGCAAGGTTACCGTGCGCTCGACGCGCGTCCCGCGACCCGAGGATCTGGAGATCGTCGACGCGTCGCCCGTCCGATGCCTCGACGAGGTCGTCGCGGAGCGCATGGTGGCCGAGATCGACCGCGTCCGCAAGGACCGCGACACCGTGGGCGGCGTGTTCGAGGTGATCGCCTACGGGTGCCCGCCGGGGCTCGGCTCCCACGTGCAGTACGACCGAAAGCTCGACGCCCGGCTCGCGCTTGCGTTGATGAGCATCCAGTCGGTCAAGGGCGTGGAGGTGGGGGACGGGTTCGCCTCGGCATCCAAGCCCGGCTCGCGCGCGCACGACGAGATCGTGANGGGACGCGGCGGGCTGCGGCGCAAGAGCTCGCGCTCGGGCGGGATCGAGGGCGGCATCAGCACGGGCCAGCCGATCCGGGTTCGGGCCGCGATGAAGCCGTTCTCCACGGTGCCCAAACCGCTCGCGACGGTGGACCTGGCCACGGGACGGCCCGAGGTCGCGATCACGCAGCGGACGGACGTCTGCGCCGTCCCCGCAGGCGGGGTTGTCGGCGAGGCCGCGGTCGCGTTCGTGCTGGCGCAGGCGGTCCTGGAGAAGTTCGGGGGCGACGCCCTACCGGAGACCCGCCGCAACCTCGACGCGTTCGTGGCCGGGCTGCCGTGAACGCGCGAGTGAAGGCGGATCGAGCGTGATCGTGTACCTGGTCGGGATGCCGGGGTCGGGCAAGTCGACCGTCGGACCGGAGCTCGCGCGGCGGCTCGGCGTGCAGTACGTCGAGCTCGACGAGCGCATCGAGCGGGCGGCCGGATCCTCGGTCCGCGAGATCTTCGAACGCGACGGCGAGGCGCGGTTCCGCGAGCTCGAGGCGGCGGCCCTGGTCGAGGCCGCGTCGCTCGATCCNTCGGTCGTCTCGTGCGGCGGCGGCGTCGTGCTCGAACCGGCCAACCGCGTCTCGCTGCGCGCGACCGGTGAGGTGGTGTTCCTGTCGGTGCCGCTCGAGGTCCTGGCCGAAAGGGTCCGGCCCGGCGCCGAACGCCCGCTGATCCGTACCGAGGGCGACCTTGAGCGTCTGTTCCGGGACCGCGAGCCGCTGTACCGGGAGTTCGCCGCCCACGTGGTCGATGCCAGCGGGCCGGCCGAGGACGTGGCCGCCGCGATCGAGAAGGAGCTCCTGCGTTGGAGCGCGTGACGGTCACGGTGCCGGAGCGGGCGTACGAGGTCTGCATCGGATCGGGGGTGCTCGCGCGTGCCGACGAGCTCCTGCCGGCGCTCCCAGGCGCCGAGCGGGCGTTCGTGATCGCCGACGCCCCGGTCGCCGAACGCTACCTCCCGGCGCTGGCGGACGGGCTCGCCGCACGCGGGCTCGGCCTCGTGCANCTCGGCGTGCCCGAGGGCGAGGAAGCGAAGTCGCTNCAGGTGATGAACGCGCTCGAACGTCAGCTCGCCACCCAGGAGGCGCACCGGGACGACCCGATCGTCGCGCTCGGCGGTGGCGCGGTCGGGGATCTCGCGGGATTCGTCGCGGCGACGTACATGCGAGGCGTCCCGTTCGTGCAGGTGCCCACGACGCTCACGGCGCAGGTGGATGCCGCGATCGGCGGCAAGACCGGCGTGAACATCCCCGAGGGCAAGAACCTCGTCGGCGCGTTCCATCAGCCCGTCGTCGTGCTCGCCGACGTCGCGACGCTCGCTAGCCTGCCCGACCGGGCGTTCCGCAGCGGGCTCGCCGAGATCGCGAAGTATGCGCTGACCCTCGACTCCCAACTGCTCGAGCAGCTCGAACGCGATCCCTCGCCCCTGCTGGGGCGTGAGCCGCAGGTGCTCGAGGAGGTCGTGACCCGATGCGTCCACGCCAAGGCCGCGGTGGTCGCGGCCGACGAACGCGACACGGGCCGGCGCCTGGTCCTGAACTACGGACACACGCTCGGCCACGCGCTCGAACGCCAGGACGCGTTCGCCGGGCGGACCCACGGCGAGGCGATCTCGGCAGGCATGGTGTTCGCCGCCCGTCTGTCCGAGGCGCTCGGCCGCGGGACGCCGGGGCTCGCCGCGCGGCATGTCCGCCTGCTCGCGTCCCTCGGGCTCGAGACGGACGCGACGCTGCCACCCGCGGAGGAGATCCTGGCCGCGATCCGGATGGACAAGAAGTACCGCGGGGGGGCGCGCTTCGTGCTGCTGGAGGACGTCGGTCGTCCGTTCGTGGAGGATGCGGTCCCCGAGGAACTGCTCCGCACCACGCTCGAGCGGGCCGGTTCGGGCGCACAGGCGATGGGGGGCTGAGCATGCGGGTGCTGTTCCTGTTCGGACCGAACCTCGGGGCGCTCGGACGCCGGGAGCCCGAACGGTACGGCACGCAGACGCTCGAGCAGATCATGGACGAGGTGGCCGAACGCGCCACGCGGCTCGGGCACGAGCTCGAGTGGCGTCAGACCGATCACGAGGGCGAGCTGATCGGGTGGCTGAACGGCGCGAGCGCCGAGGGGTTCGAGGCGGTCGTCGCCAACCCCGGCGCGCTGTCGCATACCTCGTACGCACTCCGCGACGCCGTCGAGGGGTGCGGCCTTCCCGTGATCGAGGTCCACATGACGAACATCTACGCGCGTGAGGAGTTCCGCCGGCATTCGGTGATCTCGCCCGCGTGCAGGGCGACGATCGCCGGCGCCGGTGCCGGTGGGTACCACGTCGCGCTCGAGGCGCTCCCGTGGATCACGGGCTGAGGCGCGCCCGGCTCGCCGAACGACTCGGCGAACCGGAGCTCGAGGCGCTGATCGTCACGCGCCTGCCCAACGTGCGCTACCTGACCGGCTTCACGGGGTCCAACGCGCAGCTCGTGATCGCGGCGGACGCGTCGGCGGTGTTCCTGACCGACGGCCGGTACGGGGCGCAGTCCGGCCACGAGGTGCCCGACCTGCCGCGGACCGTCTACCGGCAGGACTACCCGCAACCCCTCGTCGATGCGTGCCGAACGCTCGGCGCCGCGCGCGTGGGGTTCGAGCGCCAGGCGCTCACCTACGAGGCGTGGGAACAGCTCACCGATCGGGCGGAAGGCCTGGAGCTCGTGCCGGTCGGTCCGGAGGTCGAACGCCTGCGTCGGGTCAAGGACGCCGAGGAGATCGCGGCGATCGATCGCGCGCAGGGATTCGCCGACTTGGCGTTCGACACCGTCGTCCTTGGCGGCGGCCTGCGAGCGGGCGTGACGGAACGCGTGTTCGCCCAGATCCTCGAACGGGCGATGGTCGACGCCGGCGCCGAGGATCGCGCGTTCGACTCGATCGTCGCGTTCGGCGATCACGCGGCCGAACCCCACCACCACCTGACCGACCGGGAGCTCGTCCCCGGCGACCTGGTCAAGCTGGATTTCGGGGCGCTGGCTGACGGNTACNACTCCGACATCACGCGGACGGTCGCGTTCGGCGAGCCCGACCNACGGCTGCGCGAGATCCGGGACCTGGTCGCGGCGGCCCAGCGCGCCGGGATCGACGCGGTCCGTGCCGGCGTCTCGACGACGGAGGTCGATGCCGCCGCGCGTTCGGTGATCGTCGACGCCGGACACGGCGACGAGTTCCCACACGGCCTCGGTCACGGCGTCGGGCTCGAGATCCACGAGGCGCCGTCGCTGCGATGGGACGGGGGCGAGGAGCTGGTCGAGGGGATGGTCGTCACGATCGAGCCCGGCGTGTACATTCCCGGCCTCGGAGGCGTCCGGATCGAGGACATGGTCGAGGTGACCCCCGACGGCCGCCGCGAGATCCCGCGAGCCACCAAGGAGCTGATCGTGCTNTGAGCGTGTCCACGAACGATCTGAAGAACGGCATGACGCTCGAGCTCGACGGCACGCTGTTCCAGGTGGTCGAGTTCCAGCACGTCAAGCCCGGCAAGGGCGGCGCGTTCGTGCGGACGAAGCTCCGCAACATCAAGACGGGCGGCGTCGTCGAGCGGACGTTCAACGCCGGCGTCAAGGTCGGCCTGGCGATCGTCGAGCGCAAGGACATGCAGTACCTGTACCGCGACGGCGAGTCGCTCACGTTCATGGACATGTCGTCGTACGAGCAGATCCCGGTCCCAGCCGAGCTCGTCGGTGACGGCGCGAACTGGCTCTCGGAGGGTTCGTCGGCGCAGGTGGCGATGCACCAGGGGACCCCCATCGGCGTGGAGCTCCCACCCTCCGTCACCCTGGCGATCACGAAGACCCAACCCGCCGTGAAGGGCGACACCAAGACCAACGCGATGAAGCCCGCCGTACTGGAGACCGGCGCCGAGATCCAGGTGCCGATGTTCGTCGAGGAGGGCGAGCGCGTGAAGGTCGACACGAGGTCGGGCTCGTACATGGAACGGGTCAAGTGACTGCTTGAGCTCGCGAAGGCAGGAGCGACGCCTCGCGATCGAGATCCTGTTCCAGGCCGACGTGACGGCGACCGACGGACGCGCGGCCCTCGACGGCTGGCTCGAGTCCGGCCGAACCGTTCCCGCATTTGCCCGCGAGCTCGTCGAGGGCGTGACCGACCACCTCGCGCAGCTCGACGAGACGATCGGGTCGCACTCGGAGGGGTGGACCGTCGACCGGATGGCGTCCGTCGACCGCACGGTCCTGCGCGTCGCGACCTACGAGCTGGCGTTCGACCGCGGGATCCCCGTGGGGGTGGCGATCGACGAGGCGGTGCGCGCGGCCAAGGACCTGTCGACGGACGATTCGGGACGGTTCGTGAACGGGGTCCTCGGCAAGATCGCCAGCGAGCTCGATCCGGGGGCCGAGACCCCGAGCTGACGGGGCAGCGCTACTCGGTGGTCTGCGCCGTGCCCTCGGAGCGCTTCTCGGCGTCGTCGGGGGTGCCGGCCTCCTCCGGGTCGGAGGCGCCCTCGGACATCCCCTTCTTGAACTCGCTCGAGGACTTGCCGAGCGACCTGGCGAGATCGGGAAGCTTCTTCGCTCCGAAGAGGAAGACGATCAGTGCCACGATGCCGACGATGACCCACTCGTTCATCAGGACTCCCGCCCTTCGATGTCGGCCCCCAGTGTACGCCCGCAGGGCCCATCGCAGGTCACACGCGAGGACCGTGTTATCCTCGCCCCGAACTTCCCCCCTTTAAGTCCGGTCCCGAGAGGCCGGGAAGGGAGCCGAACACGGTGTGTGCCCGACCACGACGCCCTGCCGCACGCGCGGCCGGGCGTTCCCTTTTGGCCCTCGGCTTGACGGCCCCGTGCTCGCACGTCCCGGGGCGCGCCTGATGCCCCCCGCGCAGCTGATGGACGAGGCCGAGGTGCGCCGCGCCGTCACCCGCATCGCGCACGAGATCATCGAGCGCAACAAGGGCGCCGAGGCCTTGGTCCTGGTGGGCGTCGCCGCCCGCGGTGACGACCTCGCCCGTCGGCTGGCGGCCGAGATCGGCCGGATCGAGGGACGGTCCGTCCCCGTCGGTGCGCTCGACATCACCTTCTACCGGGACGACATCGGGATCCGGGCCGAGGCGCCCGAGGTGCACGAGACCCGGATCGACTTCGACATCAACGGGAGGACGGTCGTCCTGGTCGACGACGTCCTGTTCACGGGACGGACGATCCGCTCGGCGCTCGATGCGCTCGTGGACTTCGGGAGACCGACCGCGATCCAGCTCGCGGTGCTCGTCGACCGGGGGCACCGGGAGCTGCCGATCCGGGCCGACTTCGTCGGCAAGAACGTCCCCACCCGCAAGGACGAGGACGTGCGGGTGACCCTGCGCGAGACCGATGGCGAGGACGCCGTGCTCGTGGAGGACCCGGCCGATCGGCCGGCGACCGAACAGGCGGGAGCGAACGAGATGGAGCGTGCATGAACGGACACCTGCTGTCGATCCACGACGTGAGCGCCGAGGACATCGTGCGGATCCTCGACACGGCCGAGTCCTTCCGCGAGGTGGGCACGAGGGTCATCAAGAAGGTCCCGGCGCTCCGCGGCCGGACCGTCGTGAACCTGTTCTACGAGAACTCGACGCGGACGCGGATCAGCTTCGAGCTCGCGGCCAAGCGCCTGTCGGCGGACGTGATCAACTTCTCCACGAGCGGCTCGAGCGTCTCCAAGGGCGAGAGCCTCAAAGACACCGCGCTCACGCTCCAGGCGATGGGCGCCGACGCGATCGTGATCCGACACTCGTCGAGCGGCGCGCCGCTCACCCTCACCCGTTGGGTCAAGGGCAGCGTGTTGAACGCGGGCGACGGAACGCACGAGCACCCGACGCAGGCCCTGCTCGACCTGTACACGATGCGCGACCGGCTCGGCCGGCTCGAGGGGCTGCGCGTGGCGATCGTGGGCGACGTGCTGCACTCGCGCGTGGGCCGGTCACTCTCATTCGCGCTCGTCAAGATGGGCGCCGAGGTCACGCTGGTCGGCCCGCCGACCCTGATCCCCCCGGACGCGCCGGCGTGGGGCGTGCGGGTCAGCCACGACATCGATGCGGTGATCCCGCGGCTCGACGTTTGCTACGTGCTCCGCGTGCAGCGCGAACGCCAGCGGCAGCAGTACTTCCCGAGCGTCCGCGAGTACGCCCGGCTGTTCGGCCTTTCGAGCGAGCGGGCTGCGATGCTGCCGGACGGAGCGCTCGTGATGCATCCCGGCCCGATGAACCGCGGCGTCGAGATCGACTCGGACGTCGCCGACCTGCCGCGGGCCGTGATCGAGGAGCAGGTGACGAACGGGATCGCCGTACGGATGTCCCTTCTATACCTGCTGCTCGGCGGCGCGGGCACGCAGACGGGCGAGGCGACCGGCGCCGAGCCCGCCGTGGTCCGCATGCCCGAGGAGGTGACGTCCGGTGCCTGAATCGCTCCGCTTCACCGGAGCGCGGGTGATCGACCCGGCCTCGGGCAGGGACGAGGTCGCCGACGTGGTCGTGGACGGCGGCGTGATCGCGGCGTCGCCGGGCTCGCGGGCCACGGTCCTCGACTGCGACGGCCTGGTGCTCGCTCCCGGTCTGGTGGACCTCCACACGCACCTCCGGCAGCCCGGCCGCGAGGACAAGGAGACGGTCGCGTCCGGATGCCGCGCGGCCGCGGTCGGCGGGTTCACCGCNGTCTCCCCGATGGNGAACACCGACCCGGTGGCGGANAACGCCGCCGTGATCCACGAGGTCCTCGAGCTGGCCCGGGCGTCCGGCGCCTGCGACGTCTTCCCGGTCGGGGCGATCACGCGTGGCTTGGGTGGGGAGGAGATGGCGGAGCTCGGCGAGATGGTCGACGCGGGCGTGCGGATGTTCAGCGACGACGGGCGCTGCGTGCCGAACCCGCGGCTGCTCCGCAACGCGCTCACGTACGTGAGCGCGTTCGACGGCGTGGTGATCGCCGAGCACTGTGAGGACGGCTCCCTCACCGAGGGGGGACAGATGCACGAGGGGCTCATCTCCGCGTCGCTCGGGCTCGCCGGGCAGCCGCGCGAGGCGGAGGAGGTGGTGGTCGCCCGCGATCTCGCGATCGCGCGTCTGACGGGTGGTCGGTTGCACCTGTGCCATCTCTCGTCGGCGGGTTCGGTCGAGATGCTGCGCCGTGCGAAGGCCGAAGGGTTGCGCGTGACCGCCGAGGTCACGCCGCACCACCTCGTGTTCAGCGAGGAGGAACTCCTCGCCTACGACACGAACATGAAGATGAACCCGCCGCTGCGCTCCGCCGCGGACCGTAGCGCGCTCCGATCGGGGCTCGCCGACGGGACGATCGACGCGGTCGCGACCGACCACGCCCCTCACGCCGTGGAGGAGAAGGAGGCCGAGTTCGACCAGGCGCCGTTCGGCACGATCGGGCTCGAGACCGCGCTCGCTGCGGTCCTGACCCACCTGGTCGAGACCGGCGAGCTCACGCTGGCGCGCGCGATCGACGCCCTGTCGACCACGCCCGCACGGATCCTCGGCGCCGGCGACCACGGCGGGCCGATCGAACCTGGCCGCCCCGCCAACCTGGTCGTGTTCGACCCCTCGGCCGAGTGGGCGGTCGAGCCGCCGTTCGCGTCGAAGAGCCGGAACTCCGCGTTCCTCGGCCGCGGGCTGCGGGGACGGGTCGTCCACACGGTGTTGCGCGGGGAGCTCGTCGTCGCCGACGGGAAGGCGCAACGGTGACTCCAGGACCCGCGGCGCTGCTGGTGCTGGAGGACGGCAGCGCGTTCCGCGGCACGGCGTTCGGTGCGGCGGGCGAGGCGTTCGGCGAGGCGGTCTTCAACACGGGGATGTCGGGGTACCAGGAGGTGCTCACCGACCCGTCGTACGCCGGTCAGATCGTGGCCATGACGGCCCCCCACCAGGGCAACTACGGGACGAACGCCGAGGATCCGGAGTCCGCTCGCGTGCACGTCTCGGGGTTCGTCGTCCGCGAGGTCGCGCGCCGCGCCTCCAACTGGCGCGCCAACGGTTCGCTGGCCGAGGAGCTCGAGCGCGCCGGCGTCGTCGGGCTCGAGAGCGTGGACACCCGGCGCCTCACGCTGAGCCTGCGCGACCGCGGCGCGATGCGCTGTGGGGTGTCGACGGTCGACCTGGACGCCGGCTCGCTGCTCGAACGCGTGCGGTCGCAACCCCCGATGGAGGGGGCCGACCTGGCGAAGGGGGTGAGCTCGGACGAGCCCTACGCGGCGCGGGACCTCGTAGGACCGGCGAGCGACGAGCTCGGTGCCGTGTACCGGGTGGCCGCCTACGACTTCGGGCTGAAACGGAACATCCTGCGGCGACTGGCCGCGGCGGGCATCGAGGCGACCGTGGTGCCGGCCACGACGCCGGCGGCGGAGGTGCGATCGGGCGGGTACGAGACCCCGCCGCGACGACGTACGGGATCGACGCCGCCCACCAGCTGCTCGGGACGGCGCCGGTGTTCGGGATCTGCCTGGGGCACCAGCTGCTCGGGCTCGCGCTCGGGGGGCGGACGTCCAAGCTACCGTTCGGGCACCGGGGCGCGAACCAGCCCGTGAAGGACCTGCGGAGCGGCCGCGTCGAGATCACGAGCCACAACCACGGCTTCGCGGTCGAGCCCGACGGGTGGCCTCGCGACGGGAACGTGGCCCGAACGCCGTTCGGGCGCGTCGAGCTCACCCATTGGAACCTGAACGACGGGACGCTCGAAGGGCTGCGTTGCCTCGACGTCCCGGCGCTCGCCGTGCAGTACCACCCCGAGGCGGCGCCGGGACCGCACGACGCGCGCTACCTGTTCGACGAGTTCCGCGCGTTGATGGCGGCGGCCTGATGCCGAAGCGCACCGATCTGCACCGCATCTTGGTGATCGGCTCGGGGCCGATCGTGATCGGGCAGGCGTGCGAGTTCGACTATTCGGGGACCCAGGCCTGCAAGGTGCTGCGCCGCGAGGGGTTCCACGTCTCGCTCGTGAACTCCAACCCGGCAACGATCATGACCGACCCCGAGTTCGCGGACCGCACGTACATCGAACCGCTCACCCCAGCGTCCGTTCTTGAAGTGATCGAGCGCGAACGACCCGACGTGCTGCTCCCCACGCTCGGCGGCCAGACCGCGCTGAACGTCGCGGTCGCGCTCGCGGAGTCCGGCGACCTCCAGCGGCTGGGGGTCGGGCTGATCGGGGCGGGGCTCGAGGCTA
>JGI24751J29686_10000450_pt1 | contig 12518 bp, 11 predicted proteins | sample KBSSwiS6_FD_29686 | JGI IMG/M metagenome (IMG submission 29686)
GGTCGTGGCGGGCGAGCCGATTGCCGCGGCGCTGTTCGGCTATGGCCGCTTCACGCCGGAAGACACCCATTTCACCGCCCAGGCCCTGGCCGCCTTCTCGATCGGCCTGCCGAGCTACATCCTAGTCAAGGTGCTAACCCCCGGCTTCTACGCGCGGCAAGATACTAGGACGCCGGTGCGATATGCGGTGATCTCGATGGTAGTGAACCTCGTCGGCAACCTGGCGCTGATCATGCCCCTGCAACACATGGGGCCGCCGCTGGCCACCGCCCTCGCCTCCACCGTGAACGTCGCCATGCTATACCGCACTCTCGTGGCGCGCGGGCATTTTACCGCCGATGCCCGACTCAGGCGCCGCGCACCGCGGCTGCTGCTCGCCGCGCTGGCCATGGGCGTGGTCCTGTGGTTCGGGCAGACCCTGCTGATGCCCTACGTCCACGGCACCTGGCTGGTGCGCTTCGCCACGCTGGCCGTGCTGGTCTCAGCCGGAATGGTCGTCTATGGGCTCGCCACCTTGGTGATGGGCGCTTTTTCAAAGGACGATATCGCCTTCCTCCTGCGGCGTCGCCGCTCCCCTGACTAAGAGTTTCGGTTTCATGCGTATCGTTTCCGGCATTCAGCCAACCGGCAATCTCCACCTCGGCAATTACCTGGGGGCGATCCGCAATTGGGTGCGCATGCAGGACGAGCATGCTAGCGGCGATTGCCTGTTCTTCCTGGCCGATCTCCACGCGATCTCGATGCCGCACGTGCCAGCCGAGCTGTCGGCCAACACCCGCGAAATGGTCGCCGCGCTGGTCGCCTGCGGAATAGATCCGGACCGCTCGATCCTGTTCAACCAGGCCCAGGTGCCCCAGCACGCCGAGTTGCAATGGTTGCTCAATGGCACCGCCCGGATGGGCTGGCTGAACCGGATGACCCAGTGGAAGGACAAGGCCGGCAAGAACCGCGAAGGCGCCTCGGTCGCCCTGTTCACCTACCCGGTGCTGCAAGCCGCCGACGTGCTGCTCTACCAGGCGACCCACGTGCCGGTGGGCGAGGACCAGAAGCAGCACCTCGAGCTGGCGCGCGACGTGGCGCAGAAGTTCAACTTCGACTTCTGCCCGGAGGACGCGCCGGTTTTCACCCTGCCCGACCCGATCATACCGCCCGAAGCCGCGCGGATCATGTCGCTGCGCGACGGCAGCGCCAAGATGAGCAAGTCCGATCCCTCGGAAATGAGCCGCATCAACCTGACGGACGACGCCGATACGATCATGACCAAGGTCAAGAAGGCCAAGACCGATCCCGAGCCGCTGCCCTCCGAGGCCGCCGGGCTGGAGGGGCGGCCGGAAGCGGCGAACCTGGTTGGCATCTATTCGGCCATGTCGGGCAAGAGCGTGGCCGAGATCCTCGGCGAATTCGGCGGCAAGGGCTTCGGCGCGTTCAAGCCGGCGCTGGGCGAACTGCTGGTGGAAAGCCTCGCGCCGATCAACGCGCGGTTCATGGACCTCAAGGCCGACCGCGAGATGCTCGACGCAATCCTCGCCCGGGGGGCCTCGCGCGCCCGTCAGCTCGCGGTTCCGACGCTGGACAAAGTCTACACCGCGCTCGGACTGGTGCGGGGCTGAGTCAGCTTTCCGAAAGGTTGGAGCAGGCAGGAGAGCGGTCTGGGCTGCGTTTCCCACTCGCGTAGGAGCGCCGCCGCTTGATCCTGCTCGCCCCAGCCGCCACCCGCTACGGTCCTTCCCCGCGCGAGCGCGCCGTCTCCGCGCTGCTCTCGCTGGCGGTCTGCGCCCTGCTCGGCTTCATGGTAGTGCGGATGGGGGCCTTCTCGCCCAATGCGCCGGGCAACGGCTCCCGCCTCGTCGCCGTCGACGTTATCAACCAAAAGGCCGACAAGCCGCCGCAACGGCAGAGCAGGCTGGCGCACCACGTCGCCGATGCCAGCCCCGTCGTCACTCCCCCGGCGCCCGTTCCGGCCGAGAGCCCTCTGCCCGCGCTCGACCTCATACCACTGACCCGCGAGCAGCTGGCCGCAGCCGACATCGGCCGCATGCCCCGCAGTGGCCCGATGGCCGGCCCGGCGGCGCCGCAGGCCGGCGGGTCCCAGGGCGCGGGGGACGGCGCAGGCCCGGGCGGGGCTCATCTCTATGCCGCTGAATGGGTTCGCGAGCCGACCAATGCCGAGATGGCAAGCTATATCCCTCGTGCTGCCAAAACCTCCGGTTCGTGGGCGATGATCGCTTGCCGCACAGTCGACCGGTTCCGTGTCGAGGATTGCCGCGAGATGGCCGAGAGCCCGCCGGGTTCGGGGCTTGCCCGGGGGCTGAGGCAGGCGGCCTGGCAGTTCCTTGTGCGGCCGCCGCGGGTCGATGGCAGGCCGATGGTGGGGACCTGGGTGCGGATCCGGTTCGACTTCACGCGCAGGGTCCATGACCATGGCGGCGATTCCGCCTCGGCAGAGCCGAGCTGAGCCGCTGCTGATCCGACTTGCGGCACGTCCTGCCGCAGGGCATTCAAGCGGCATTCAGCGCCCGCGCGTTAGACCAACATGCAAGTGCGCCCGCCTGCGGCAGGAGGGCGGCGCGAAGACCGAAGGGAACTGGAAGGATGTCGCGCAGGATTCTCGAACTTTCCGCTCTGGGAAAAACCCTCAGACTCGCCGCCGTGCCGCTGGTCCTTGCCAGCCTCTCGGCCTGCGCCACCGGCCTCAACACCAGCGTCAGTCGCTTCCAGTCGCAGATGCCGGCCCCGGCTGGGCAGACCTTCGCGGTAGTGGCGGACAATCCGGCGCTGGCCGGCGGGCTCGAATTCTCGCAGTACGCCAGCCTGGTCGAAGGGCAGATGGCCCGGCTCGGCTATACCCCCGCCGACCCGGCCCGTGCGACGATGATCGTGCGGTTCGACTACGGAGTTGATAGGGGCCGCGAGCGCATCCGGTCGACCGGCGCCAGCTTCCGCGATCCGTTCTGGGATCCCTGGTACGGATATCGCGGCTTTGGCGGCTACTATGGCCGGCCCTATCGCTGGGGCCCCTACGGCGGCTGGGGCTTCGGCTGGTATGACCCATGGTTCGACAACGGCGTGGAGAGCTACACCGTCTACACCAGTGGCGTTTCGCTGAAGATCGACCGCAAGGCCGACGGCGTCCGCTTGTTCGAGGGCAAGGCAGAGGCGGTGTCGACCTCCAACCGGCTGCAGTACCTGGTGCCGAACCTGGTGGAAGCCATGTTCACCGGCTTCCCGGGCCATTCGGGCGAGACCGTGCGGATCACCGTGGCGCCGGAGAACAAGCGGCGCTGAGCCGGTTCGGGGCTGGCGTTATCCCCGGGCCAGGCCCGGGATGACCTTTACCGGCAATCCGGCGATTTGATCGAAGGCCTTGCGGTGGGACGCTTTGGCGCGCAGTTTTGCCAGCGATGAAGCGTTTCGCCATTCTCCTTGTCGCGCTGCTGGCCGTTCCGCTGATAGCCCAGGCGCCGCCCCCGCGCTGGAGCGCTTCGGCCTTGGCCGACCTTCACAAGTGGGTCGCCGCCGCGCCGGAGGACGCCCTGCCCGCCCCTGATGCCGCGGCGCTGGAAGCTGCCGAGCGGGTGGGCGACGGTGCGGCGGTGGACCAGGCCGCAGATAGCTTGGCCCTCAAGCTTGCCACCATGCACCTCACCGGCTGCTGTGGTGCGAACCATCGCGGCTGGCACATCGTTGATACCGACCGTACCGTCGGCCTGCCGGGGCAGATCGCGGCGGCGGTGAGCGGCGGGACCCTCGACGCGTTCTTTGCCTCGCTCACCCCCCGCAACCCTGATTACGCCGCCCTGCGCGCGGCCTATGCTGGCGAGAAGGACCCGGCCCGCCGCACCACGCTGGCCCGCAACATGGAACGCTGGCGCTGGCTGCCGCAGGATCCTGGGGGAAAGTACGTTCTGGTCAACACGGCGGCCTTTGAGGTCCGCTATTACGCCGGGGGCAAGCTGATCGACCGGCGGCCGGTGATCAATGGCAAAGTCGCCTCGCCAACGCCGATCTTCGCCGCGCGGGTGACGGGGATCACCTTCAATCCGTGGTGGGACCTGCCGCCCAGCATCGTGCGCGAAGGCATCGGCGCGCTCGCCGCCCGCAATCCCGCGGCTGCGCGGGCCAAGGGGTACGTCTGGAGCGGCGGCCGGTTCCGCCAGCGGCCGGGACCGACCAATTCGCTCGGGCTGATGAAGCTGGTCATGCCCAATCCCTTCAACATCTACCTGCACGATACGCCGAGCAAGAGCCTGTTCGCCAAGCCGGTGCGGGCCTTCAGCCATGGCTGCGTGCGGGTGAGCGATGCGCTGGGATTCGCGGCGACGCTGCTGGGGGAGGACCGGGCGGCGGTGGATGCGCGGGTTGCCACGGGCGAGACGACGACCGTCAGCCTCGCGGCAGCGATGCCGGTCTACATTGCCTACTTCACGGCCGGCCTTGACCCAAACGGGCAGGTCGCGTTTTACCCGGACATCTACGCGCGCGATAGCGCGATGGGCGACATGAAGGACAACAAGCCGTTTTGCGCGGCCTGACGCGCTCGATCGTCGTCAGCTGCCGAGGGAGACGACGCCGCCGGTGGAGCCGAAGCCGCCTTCGCCGCGGGCGGTTTCCGCCAGTTCGGCGACTTCCAGCCAGCTCGCCCGCGTGACGGGCGCCAGGACCAGCTGGGCCACACGGTCGCCCCGACGGATCGGGAAGGGCTCGGCCCCGTGGTTGATCAGGATGACCTTGAGCTCCCCGCGATAATCTGAATCGATGGTGCCCGGGGTGTTGGGCACGGTGATCCCGTGCTTGAGCGCGAGGCCCGAGCGCGGGCGAACCTGGATCTCGAAGTGCGTCGGGATGGCGACGGAAAGGCCCGTCGCAACGGCATGGCGGCCGCCCGGCGCGATGGTCACGTCTTCGGCGGAAACCACGTCCATGCCGGCGGCCCCTTCGGTGGCATAGGCCGGAAGGTCGAGGCCTTCCCCATGCGGGAGGCGCTTGACCAGCACGGGCACGGGTTCATTCGACGAGGGCATTGGCGATCCTTTCGACGATGGCCATGGCAACCTGGTCCTTGGGCATTTCCGGCAGGTGCTCAACGCCGTCGGCGGTGACGATGTGAACTGTGTTCGACGAACCACCCATGACCGAGCGGCCCTTGGCATCGAACGAGACATCGTTGGCGATGATCCAGTCCGCGCCCTTGCGCTTGCGCTTCTCCTGGGCGTGCTCGATCACCTTGTCGGTCTCCGCCGCGAAGCCGACCAGCAGCTTGGGCTTGAGTGAGGGCGTGGAGCCCACGGTCGCCAGGATGTCTGGGTTTTCGGTCAGCATCAGGACTGGCGGCGCGGAGCCGCGCTTCTTGAGCTTGGAGGTGGCGACGTCCTTGGTCCGCCAGTCAGCCACGGCGGCAACCATGATAGCGACATCGGCGGGGAGCGCCTGCTTCACCGCCTCCTGCATCTCGCGCGCGGATTCGACGTTGACCCGGTCTACCCCCGGCGGCGTGGCTAGGTGGACGGGGCCCGCGACGAGGGTGACCTGCGCGCCGAGCCGGGCGGCGGCAGCGGCGATGGCGAAGCCCTGCTGGCCGGACGAGCGGTTGGCGATATAGCGCACCGGATCGATCGGCTCGTGAGTCGGGCCAGCCGTGATCACCACGTGCCGACCGGATAGCGGGCCGTCCTCCGGCTTGACGAAGGGCGCTGTGGGCGCAGCGGGCCCGGCTCCGACGCTGATGCCGAATTCGTCGCCCGGGATTGGCTCGGGTGCGGACTGGCGGTCGTTGACGAGGTGGTTGAGCGCCTCCGGATCGGTCGGCGGGGCGGCGCGGCCCTTGCCCTTCTTGGCCAGCAGGGCACCGGGCGGGGTGGCGGGCCCTTTCGGCTCGGGCAGCGGGGCGGTGAGCGCCTCGTCCTCGGGCGGAGCTTCGAGCGCCATGGCCTTCTTCGCCTGCTTGCCGGCGGCGCGGCCGATCAGCGAGGCGGAGAGGCCGCCGAGGCCGCTGTCGCCGGCGTCGTTGGCGAAGGCGGGAAGCGGGTCGACCGGCACGAATGGTTCGTCATCCGGCGCCGACCAGCCCTCGCCGCCCTGCATCGGCAGAGCATCGGGCCCGGTGAAGAAGGCGGCGATCTGGCGCCAGACGGCTTCGGGCTCGGGCAGGCGACCGGGGCCGTATTCGCCGCAGGCCATGGCGCCTTCGTCCGGCTCCATCACGAAGACCCCCGCATCGCGCAGGATTTCGACGTTGCGCCGGGTGGCGGCGTGCTCCCACATCCGCACGTTCATGGCGGGGACGGCCATGACCGGCTTGTCGGTCGCCAGCATCAGGGTGGTGGCGAGATCGTCGGCGATACCGGCGGCCATCTTGGCGAGGAGATCGGCAGTGGCCGGGCAGACCACGACGAGGTCGGCCTCGCGGCTCAGCTGGATGTGGCCCATCTCGACCTCGTTCCTGAGGTCCCACAAAGTGGTGTGGACGGGGTTCTCCGAGAGGGCGGCGAGCGCCATCGGGGTCACGAACTTGGCCCCGCCCTCGGTCAGCACGCAAGTAACCGCGCCGCCGCCCTTGCGGATCAGCCGGACGAGCTCGCACGACTTGTAGGCGGCAATGCCGCCGCCGACGATCAGGAGGATGCGCGGGCCAGCCATAGGGTCACGTTCTCTGCACACCTCGGCCGCCTAGGGCAATCGGCATTTTCCGGGAGGTGGCCGCGCGCCACAGGTCGCGCAGAGTGGCCGGAATGAAGGCAAGCCCCACCAGCAGCGTGGGGGCGATGACCATGCCCCAGTAAAAATTGTCGCCCCGGCCGGCGAGCATGAAGGCCAGGCCATAGCCCGCCTGGAGCAGGAAGCCGAACAGGCCGGCGGAGCTTTTCCAGCCCGACCAGCCCATCAGGCTGGCCACGACCAGGGCGCCGCCGAGAGTGTGCGGCAGGAGCCTGAGGTTGCTGGAGAGGACCAGCATCGAGAGCCAGCCGGACAGTCCCCGCAGGGTCATCCACGAGGCCGAGGGGGCGTCGGTGGGCAGGACCAGCTGGGCGATCGCGTGGAGGTGGACGGCCATGGCCGCGGTAAACAGCAGGGCGAGCGCGCTCCACGCCGCCCCTTCACGCCATCGCCGCTGCCACAGCGCCATGGCGGCCATGAGCAGGACGAAGGGCAGCGCGTGTTCGCGGATCGCGAGGGCGAGCGCGGCGGCGAGCCAGGCGCCGAACCATTGCCCGCGTTCAGGCCGGTGCAGGCCGAAGGCTAGCGCGAGGATCTGGCCGGCCCAGAGTTCGTGGAGGACGAAGAAGTAGCGCGTCATGCCTACCGTCGCGCCGATGAGGAGGGTGGCGATCGCAAGAGTGCGGACCGGTGCGGCTGCCGGATCGCCGCCCAGTTTGCGCCACCAGGCGAGCATGACGGCCAAGGTGAGCAGCATCGAGAGCGGGACCATGGCACCTTCCGGCAGGGTGGCCTCGATCACCGCAAGCGTCGGCAGGCGGACGGCGAAGCCCGGGTGGAGCGGGAACCGGTGCCGGCGGTGTTCCTCGGCGATGACGCCGTAGTAGGTCTCGCCGTGGCGCAGGCGGGCGATGACCTCGTCGTAGAGCTGGAGGTCCTCGTCGCGGGTGCGGGCCTGCAGGGCGGCGGACGGCGCGGCCGTGCTGTAGGCCGGAGCCTCGTCCTCGCCGGCGCGGATCGGAGTGAGCGCGGCGGCGGCGATCAGCGCCAGCCACAGGGCCAGCACGGCGAGCGCCGCGCGGCGGGGCCAGCCGGCGTATCGGCTGGCGAGGTCAGGCAAGCGCCGGCTCCCGGGCGCGGGTCAGCCCAGCCGCGCGCCACAGCGAGGGCAGCGCAATGGGCAGGAAGGCCGCTCCCATGAACAGGAGCGGGGTGATCATGATCCCCCAGTAGAAGTTGTTGTCGCGCCCGGCGATCGAGAAGGCGAAACCGTAGCCCAGCGTGAGCAACGCGCCGAAAGTGCCCATCTGGGTGCGCCAGCCAGTCCAGCCGAACAGGGCGAGGACCACCAGCATGCCGGCGAGGGGCACGGGGACGAGGCTGAGGAAGGTCGAATTGTTGATCTTGTACATCAGCCCCGAAATGCCCTTGAGCACCAGCCACGACGGGCTGACCGGATCACCGGGGCGAATCTGGGCCTCGGCGAGGTGGAGGTGAACTATCAGCACCGCGCCGAACAGGGCGATCAGCGCGAGCCACGCCGCGCCTTCCTTCCAGCGCCGGTGCCACAGGGCCCAGGCGGCCATGAGCAGGACGAACGGCAGCGACAGTTCGCGCACGGCCAGTGCGGCGGCGGCAGCCAGCCAGGCCGCGCCCCAGCGGCCCTGCCCGGGCCGGTGGAGCCCGAAGGACAAGGCCATCAGCTGGGCTGCCCAGATCTCGTGAACCATGTTGTATTTCGCGCTGAGGCCGCTCGCGATCCCGGCCATCAGCAGGGCAAGGGCCATCGGCCGCCGGCTCGGCCCGCCCGGCTCCCAGCCGAGGCGGCGGGAATTGGCCAGCATCATCGCCACGAACAGCGAAGCCTGCAGCAGCGCCAGCCCGATCGGCCCGAGCGCGAGGGTGACTACGGCGAGGGTGGGCAGGCGCACAGTGAAGCCTGGGGCGACGGGATAGTTGTTCTTGCGCTGCTCTTCCGTTGCCGCGACGTAGTAATCATCGCCGCGCGCAAGGCGCTGGTTGATCAGGCGATAGAGCCTGAGGTCGTTGTCGTCGTCCTTGACCACCTTGTGGCCGGATGAATCGGTTACGGTAACCTTGGGCGGTTCGGGCGGCGGCGGGGAATAGCCGGGCGCGATCGCGGCAAGCAGGAGGAAGGACGCCAGCACACCGAGCACCAGCCGGGCCAGGCCTTGCGGAATCTGCGCATAGCGATCGTAGCTGCGGTCGGACCCTAGACCAGCCAGCCCTGCGTGATGAGTGTCCACGTCACCAGTCCCCCCACAACCCCCGCAAGGAAGTATCGAGGCCAGCTAACGCGTACATGGTTACCAACGGGTTGACGCCCGGGTTGCCAGCCGGACCAGACGAGGTCGATTTCGCGGAGCGGCGGGGCTTCAGGCGCGCCGCCACGGGGGGGAAACCGCTCTTCCACCCGCCGGATCAGGTCGGGCAGGCGCAGCAGCAGGCGGGCGTCCTCGCGAAGCTTTTCGGCGATGGCGGCCTCGGGGCCGAGCTCGTCGCGGATCCACGAGCGGACGAAGGGGGCCGAGACGTCCCACATGTTGATCGAGGGATCGAGCGCCTGGGCGAGGCCCTCGACCATGACCATGGTCTTCTGCAGCAGCAGGAGGTGCGGCTGGACGGCCATGTCGAAATCGCGGGTGATGGCAAAGAGCCCGTCGAGCATTTGCCCGACAGAGAGCTCGCTCACCGGCTTGCCGCGCATCGGCTCGCCCACGGCGCGGAGCGCGGTCGCGAACTCGTCGACCGAGTGGTAGCTCGGCACGTATTGCGCCTCGAAGTGGATCTCGGCCACGCGGCGATAATTGCCGGTGGTGAGGCCGTAAAGGATCTCGGCCAGCCACTGGCGGGCACGGCGGTCGATCCGGCCCATGATCCCGAAGTCGATGGCGACGATGGTCCCGTCGGGGCGGACGAACAGGTTGCCCTGATGCATGTCGGCATGAAAGAAGCCGACGCTGATCGCTTGCGTCAGGAAGGCGAGGACCAGCCGGCCGGCCAGTTCGGGCAGGTCGTGCCCGGCGCCGCGCAGGGCGGCAAGGTCACTCATCTTGGCGCCTTCGACCCATTCGATGGTCATGACCCGGCCGTTGGTGCGATCCCAGTCGATCCCGGGCACGTGGTAGCCGGCGAAGCTCTTCATCGCCTCGGCGAGTTCGGAGGCGGAGGCGGCCTCGCGGCGCAGGTCGAGCTCGCGCGCGGTCCAGCGCTTGAGGTTCTCGATCACCAGGCGCGGCCGCAGGCGCGCCGCCTCGGCGCCGAGCGCCTCGAGGTGGGCGGCCGCCCATTCGTAGGTGTCAATGTCGCGGGCGAACTTTTCGCGAATGCCGGGGCGCAGGACCTTGATCGCGACGGTGCGCCCGTCGGTCGTCACCGCGCGGTGGACCTGGGCGATCGAAGCCGCGCCGACCGACTCCGGATCGATCGAGGCGAACAAGGTCTCGATCGGCTGCTGGAAACTCGCCTCGATCTCCTCGCGCACGGCGGAGAAGGCCACCGGGGGAAGGCTGTCCTGCAGGGTGAGGAGATTGTGGGCGGCCTCCTCGCCGACCAGGTCGGGCCGGGTGGCAAGGGTCTGCCCCAGCTTGATCGCCGCCGGGCCGATCGCCTGGAAGGCGCCGGCATAGTCGGGAACGCGCGGCTGCACCGTGCCGAGCCGCGCCAGTTTGCACAGGCGACGCACCGGGGGAGGCGTGTTCATGCCCTCCTCGACGATCCGCAGCGCCCCGTGGCGGGCAAGCGTGCGGCCCCACCGCAGCAGCCGCAGGATGTGGGTGGCGGAGTTGGTCATGCGGCAAGGAGCACCGCTTCACTCCCCTCCCGCAGGCGGGGGGAGCCGGGGGTGGGCGCGCAGCCCGAAAGGGCACGCCCGAACCTCGCCGTTGCGGGCCAACCCCCAACCTCTGGCGCCTGCGAGAGGGGAGTAGAAGCGGCGCGCATCATCAAGCCTTCCACCCCGAATGGATCGCGACCAGTCCACCGAGGATCGGCTCGACCTTGGTCCGAGTGAACCCCGCCTCGCGGATCATCCGGGCGAACTGCGGCATCTGCGGGAAGCGGCGTATCGATTCGATGAGATAGCGGTAGGACTCCGCATCGCCGGCGATCATCTGGCCCAGCCTGGGCACGAGATGGTGTGAATAGGCGTCGTAGGCTTCCTTGAAGCCGGGCCATTCGGTGGTCGAGAATTCGAGGCAGAAGAACCGGCCACCGAACTTCAGCACCCGGTGCGCCTCGGCCAGGGCCGCATCGATGCGGGTGACGTTGCGGATGCCGAAGGCGATCGTATAGGCATCGAACGAGCGGTCGGCGAAGGTCAGCGTCTCGGCGTTCTGAGGGCTCCAGGTGAGGCCCTGGATACCCTTCTTCGCCGCGCGTTCCATGCCGACGGAGAGCATGTCCTCGTTGATGTCGGAAACGGTGACCAGCGCGCCGTGGCGGGCCATGCGAAAGGCGATGTCGCCGGTGCCGCCGGCCATGTCGAGGATGGACTCGCCGGGCCGCGGCTTCACCCGGCGGACGAACTTGTCCTTCCACAGGCGGTGGAGGCCCGCGCTCATCGCGTCGTTCATCACGTCGTACTTCCTGGCGACGCTGGAAAAGACCGCGCCGACACGCCGGGTCTTCTCCTCGGGAGAAACCTCTTCGTAGCCGAAGGAAACCTGATCGTGGGAAAGCTGATCGTTCATGGCGCGTCCTCTAGCGGCGCGGCGCTCCGCGCGCCAGACGGAGTCTTGCCACGCTCGGCGTGGACGCCAAAGGCGATGCCTGCAAGGATCACCGCCATGCCCCACAGGTGATAGAGGTGCAGCGGCTCGGCAAGGATCAGCGCGGAGAGCGCCGCGCCGAACAGCGGCAGCAGGGTAACCGCCTGGCCGGCCGCCTGCGAGCCGGTCCGCGCCGCAGCGGCATTGAACAGGAAGTAGGCGGCTAGCGAGGCCATCAGCGCGACATAAGCATAGGCGCCCAGGACCGCCGGGCTCCAGTGGACGCGCAGACCGGCGTGCCATTCGGCCCAGGCGAAGGGGGCAAGGACCGTCATGCCGGTGGCGAAGGTCAGGGCGACAAAACTGATCGGCGAGACCGGCGGACGCAGCCGCAGCAGCGCGGTATAGAGCGACCAGACCGCCGCCGATGCGAGGAGCAGGAGGTCGCCCCGACCGAAAACCAGCTGCAGTGCGCGCGCCGGGTCGCCCTGGAACACGATCACCGCCACCCCGAGCACTGCCAGGATCACAGCTAGAAGTTGCATCGGGCCGGCGCGGTCGCCGAACAGGACCCGGTTGAACCCCAGCACGAAGGCGGGAACGCAGGCCTGGATCAGCATGGCATTGGCTGCCGTGGAATGGTGCAGGCCGGTGTAGAGCAGGCTGTTGAACATGGCGATGCCCAGCACGCCCAGCAGGAGCAGCATCCGCCAGTGCTTGCGCACGACAGGCCAATCGCGCCGGACCGAGCGCACCGACCACGGCAGCAGCAAGACGGTGGCGATCAGCCAGCGCCCGAAGCTCAGGGTCACCGGCGGAATGTCGAAGCGAACCGCCCGTCCGACGATCGCATTGCCCGCCCACAGCACCATGACCAGCGCCAGCATCGCATAGGCGCGGACAAGTGCGCGGGAATCCTCTGAACGGGCGGTCATGCGGCGGGGCCATAGGGGGGCGTGGCGGATCTGGCGAGAGGACCGTGCGGTGACAGGCCGGCGCGTGACGGCTATGCCCGGCCCCATGCCCGAGCTTCCCGAAGTCGAAACCACCGTGCGCGGCCTCGCCCGCTTTCTTGATGGCGAGCGGCTGGAGCGCGTCACCACCCGCCGCGGCGACTTGCGCCGCCCCTTCCCC
>JGI24751J29686_10000459_pt1 | contig 12292 bp, 8 predicted proteins | sample KBSSwiS6_FD_29686 | JGI IMG/M metagenome (IMG submission 29686)
CGCCCGCCGATGCGGCAGGCGCTGGCGCGCGACGATCCACCGGGCCAGTTGCAGGGCGTTCTGCGGCGTCTCGTCCTCGGCCGAGGCCAGATGGGAAAGCAGCACGTCGATCTCGAGCGCCGCGAGCCGCGGATCGTCCAGGGCGTCGAGCGGCAGGCCTAGCCGGTTCAACCCGGTATCGACCATGACGTGGCAGACACCCCCGCCGGCGGCCAGCCAGCAGTCAACCTGCCCCAGCGAATTCAGGACCGGCCGCACCCCGGCAGCTCTCGCCCACTGCGCCTCGGCCGCGGTGAGCGGGCCGTGCAGCATGGCCAGCGACGACGCCGGAACGCAGTCGATCAGCTCCTCCGCTTCCTGCCAGTGGGCAACGAAGAAATCGCGGCACCCCGCCTCGGCAAGCACTTTCGCCGCGCGCCTTGCGCCCACCCCATAGGCGTCGGCCTTGATCGCCGCTCCGGCGCTGGCCTCGCCCGAGAGCCGGTCGAGCGCTCGCCAGTTGGCCGCCAGGGCCGCCGGATCGAAGGCGAGGCGCAGCGACGGCGCAGGGGCGCACCCCGCGAGGTCGGGATCAGCCGTCATCTTCACCGAAATCACGGGGCATGCCGCCCTTGAGCCCCCAGGCCGCCACGACCAGTCCCATCAGGACCACGGCCCAGGTATACCAGAGCCCGCTGTAGGGATCGCCCGTCTTGGCGACCATATAGGTGGCGATCAGCGGCTGGAAGCCACCGAAATAGCCGGTACCGATATGATAGGGTATCGACATCGAACTGTAGCGCACCCGAGGCGGGAACATCTCCGATAGCAGCGCGGCAACCGGCCCGTAGGTCATGGCCGATAACACCATCAGCAGCAGCATGGCGCCGACGATCTGTACGACCTGCCAGATCCCCGGCTTGACCTTCGGGGCGGAGAAGACCGGGCTTCCGGCCCGAGCTTCGATCTGGGCCTTGCGCGCCTTGGCGTCCTGCCAGTCCAGCCCGGCCACATCCAGCGGCCTCCCGCCAACGGCGAGGCCAAGCGTTGGGGCATCGACCAGGGTGTAGGCAATGCCCGCGCCGGTGAAATCACCCATCAGCTTGCCGCAGTCGGACGCCTGGACCGTGGCAAAAGCATCGTAGCTGCACTTGGCGCCCGAGATCGTCCACGGCTCGCTGCCGCCCGCGCGTTCGCCCGAGGCGCCCATGATCCAGAAGGCGGGGAACAGCAGAAGCAGTGTCAGGGCATAACCAATGACGATGGGCTTCTTGCGCCCGATGCGGTCGGAGATGTGGCCGACAAGCAGGTAGAACGACATCCCGATCATGGCGGCGGCACCGGTCATCAGCTCGGCCGCCGTGTCGTCGAGGTGCATGGTCGACTTGAGGAAGCTCATCCCCGAGAACATGGCAGTGTAGAAAATCACCGTCAGCGCCGCGGCCACGCCGAACAGGGCGACGAAGATCCGCCGCTTGTTGCCCGGGTAGGTGAAGCTCTCCACGAAGGGATTGGCGGCGATCTCGCCCTCTTCCTGCATGGCCTTGAATACCGGGCTTTCGGACAGCTTCAGCCGCATCCACAGCGAGATCGCCAGGAGGGCGAAGCTGAGCAGGAAAGGCAGGCGCCAGCCCCAGGCCAGCCAGGATTCGGTCGAAAGCGCCGCCTTGCAGCCTAGCACCACCACCAGGCTGAGGACGAAGCCGCCGACCACGCCGGCCTGGATGTAGCTGGTGAAGTAGCCGCGCCGTCCCGGAGGGGCATGTTCGGCGACATAGACCGCCGCGCCGCCATATTCCCCGCCCAGCGCCAGTCCCTGCAGCACGCGCATCAGGATGACGAGGCCCGGCGCCCACCAGCCGATCGCCTCGGCCGACGGCACCATGCCGACGCCCGCAGTCGCCACGCCCATCAGCATGACGGTAACCAGGAAGGTGTACTTGCGTCCGAGCCGGTCGCCGAGGAAGCCGAACAGCACGGCGCCCAGGGGCCGGAAGCCGAAGCCCACCGCGAAGACCAGCCAGAACAGCAGCATTTCCAGAGTGGCGTTGCCGCTCGGGAAAAAGGTCTTCGCAAGGATCGCGCCCAGCGTGCCGTAGATGAAGAAATCATACCACTCGAACACCGTGCCGGCGGAGGAGGCCGCGATGATCAGGCGCATGTCGCTGGCGCTGGGCTCGACATGCTTGGCTGCCTGGCCGGGCGGCTGGGCAATGCTGGCGTTCATCGGCGGTTTCTCCCCTGGCCTCTTCCCCCGCCTGTAGCGAGGGATTCAGCCGGGTGGAAGGGCGTCGAGCGCGGCCTTCCACGGGAGCAGGATGGCGCCGTGCCGGGCGGGGTAATCGCGTGCCGGCGCGATGGTGGAAAGGCCGGGCCAATCGGGCATCGGCGCTTCATTGTGGACCAGCCAGTCCGCCAGGGCGACGGCGCTTGCGGCGATGCTGTCGCGCGTGCGGCCCGGCGCGCCGGCAGCGAAGAGGGCGGCGCTGGCCTGGCCGATGGCGCAGGCCTGCGAGCGCAGGCCCAGGGCGGCGATCCGTCCGGCCGCGTCGAGCCCGAGGGAAATTGCCAGGGTGGAGCCGCAGCTGGGCGAGCGCGCCTGCCCGGTGAACGGCAGGGCCGGGTCGAACGGATGGGAGGCCAGCGCCGTCGCGAGGGCGAGGACTTCGGGAGTGTAGAGTTTGGCGGCGGAGGCCATGATGCGCCTCGCGCCTACTTCTCGTGCAGGCGCTTGCGTTCGGCGGCGGCGGCCTCGGCCCGGCGCTCACCCAGCAGCCTGACAAGGCCATCGCTGCTCGCATTGATGAAGGGATAGGTACGCGACTGGGTGATCCAGTCCGGACGGCCGTCCACTCCCCAAGCGGTATCGTAGCCCAGCACAAGGATCGAAAAGCCGACCACGGCGATCAGCATGCCTTTCACCGCGCCGAAGCCCATGCCGATCACCCGGTCAATCGGGCCCAGCACCGACGCGCGACTGACGCGACCCAGGCGGTTGGCCATCAGCCGGACCAGGGCATAGGGGACCAGCAGCAGGATCGCGAAGGCGAGCACCGCGGCAGTGCCCATGTGATTGCCGATGAAGCCCTCAAGCATTTGGGTGACGGCGGAATGAGCATAGTGGATCGCGATGAGCGAGACAGCCCAGGCGAACAGGGTCAGCACCTCCTGCACGAACCCGCGCAACAGTCCGGTGATCGCACCGGTGGCGACCAGCACCAGAACTCCGATATCGAAACCCGTCACTTTGTTCCCCGAAGCAGCGGCGCGGCCCGCCACGTCAACAGGACGAGCCGTGCTGAATCCAGCATGAATGTCCTTGCTCTAGGACTCGCCCACCACCCGGTCAACGAGCCGCCCGAGCATGGATATGGCGTGCCGCCGCACCCCGGGAACGTCCGGCCCGCATTCAAGCGGGGCGTAAGCCTCCTGGAAGCCGAGCTTGCCTGCTTCGCGCAGGCGGATGCCGGCGTGCGCCACCGGCCGCACCTCGCCTGCCAGCGACACTTCCCCGAACCAGGTGGACCCGGAAGGCAGCGGCTTGTCCGCCAGCCCGGAGACCAGTGCGGCGGCCACGGCAAGATCCGCGGCGGGATCGGCCAGCCGATAACCGCCTGCCACGTTGAGATAGACCTCGGCGGAGGAGAAATTCAGCCCGCAGCGCGCATCGAGCACGGCCAGCAGCATGGCCAGCCGGCCGCTGTCCCAGCCGACCACGGCGCGGCGCGGCGTTGCCCCGCTCTGCAGTCGCACGATCAGCGCCTGGATTTCGACCAGCACCGGCCGCGTGCCCTCCATCGCCGGGAACACCGCGCTGCCGGGGACCGGATCATCGCGGCCCGAAAGGAACAGGCTGGAGGGATTGCTTACCTCCTCCAGCCCCGCTCCGGCCATGGCGAAGACCCCGATCTCGTCGACGGGGCCGAAGCGATTCTTGAGGCTCCTGAGGATGCGGTACTGGTGGCTGCGCTCCCCCTCAAACGCCATGACCACGTCGACCATGTGCTCCAGAACGCGCGGGCCGGCGATGGTGCCGTCCTTGGTGACATGGCCGACGAGGACCAGCGCCGTGCTGTTTTCCTTGGCATAGCGGATCAGCTCGAAGGCACAGCCGCGCACCTGGCTGACGGTTCCGGGCGCACCCTCGATCTGATCGGAATGCATAGTCTGGATCGAATCGATCACCAGCAGCGCCGGGGCGTCCATCTCGCCCAAGGTAGTCAGGATGTCGCGCACGTTGGTGGCCGAGGCGAGGCTCACCGGCGCCTTGCCGAGCCCCAACCGCTCGGCCCGAAGCCGCACCTGTCCCGCCGCCTCCTCGCCGCTGACATAGACCACCGCCCCACCGGCGGAGGCGATCCGCGCCGCGGCCTGGAGCAGCAGGGTGGACTTGCCGATTCCCGGATCGCCGCCCATCAGGATCGCCGATCCCGGCACCAGCCCGCCACCCAGCGCGCGGTCAAATTCCGCCAGGCCCGTGGTGCGCCGCTGGAGCACCTCGCCCTTGCCGTCGAGCGGCTCGAAGGAAATGGTCCTACCGCCGCTGGAGAGATCGTGCCTGGCCGAGAACACCGTCTGCGGCGCATCCTCGGTCAGCGAATTCCACTCCCCGCAATCGGCGCACTGCCCCTGCCAGCGCGAGGCGACGGACCCACAGGCGGAACAGACATAGCGGCGTTTGGGCTTGGCCATGCCCATCGCCTAACAAGAACGAAATGAGAACGCAATTGCCAAGACCACGAATTCTGTCCACACCCGCGTCATGAGGCAAAAGGAACTGCGGATCGCCCTCGTCTGCTATGGCGGCATCAGCCTCGCCGTCTACATGCACGGGGTGACGAAGGAGCTGTGGAAGCTCGTCCGCGCCAGCCGCGCCTTCCATTCGGGTGAGCCTTGTCCGGACGAGGCTGCGGCCAATGACACCGAACGGGTCTACCAGCGCCTGCTGGAACACGCCGCCCGGCACCACGGCATGCGCCTGCGCGTGCTGGCCGACATCGTCGCCGGGGCCAGTGCGGGCGGGATCAACGGAGTGTTCCTCGCCCAGGCAATCCATTCCGGGCAGAGCCTCGAACCGCTGACCAAGCTGTGGCTGGAAACGGCGGACGTAGACGTGCTGATCGATCCTTCGGCCAAGCCGTGGTGGCGATTTGCCAAGTTCTGGGCCGCGCCGATCATCTGGTTCGTCCTGAGCCGGCCCGGCAATGTCGTGACGCAAAGCGTAGCGCGCGAGACCCGCAAGGAGGTGCGGGCCAAGCTCTCGCGTCTGATCCGCTCGCGCTGGTTCGAACCGCCCTTCGGGGGCATCGGCTTTTCCCGCCTGATCGCCGATGCGCTCGAAGCCATGGCGAAAAGCGAGCCCTGCCCGCCGCTGCTCCCGCCGGGCTACCCGATCGACCTGTTTGTCACGGCGACCGACTTCAAGGGCCACATCGAGACCGTGCGGCTCCATTCCCCGCAGCTGGTGGAAGAGAGCGAGCATCGCCTGTCGATCGGCTTTCGCTCGCTGGTTCCCACGGAGCCGGGGCGAGACCTGGCCGATCCGCTCGAGCTCACCTTTGCCGCCCGCGCCACGGCCAGCTTCCCCGGCGCCTTCCCGGCCCTGCGCTTTGCCGAGATCGACGAGCTGGCGCGCGAGCGCGGCCGCACCTGGCCCGGCCGCACCGCCTTCGCCCGCCGCACCATGCCCGAACACCACGCCATCGGCGAAATCGAGCAGGTTTCGCTGATCGACGGCTCGGTGCTGGTCAACGCTCCCTTTGCCGAGGCCATGGCCGTCCTGCGCGATCGCCCGGCCCAACGCGAAGTGGATCGCCGCTTCGTCTACATCGACCCCCGGCCTGACCGGGTCGGCGGCCTGGAGCGCAACGACCCGCGCCCACCGGGCTGGTTCTCGGTGATCTTCGGCTCGCTGTCGTCGATCCCGCGCGAGCAGCCGATCCGCGACAACCTGGAGGCCCTCTCCCATCAGTCGCGCGAGATGGCCCGCCTGCGCAGCATCGTCGGCGCCCTGCGGCCCGAAGTGGAAGCTTCGGTGGAAAAGGCGCTGGGCAACACCCTGTTCCTCGATCGCCCGACGACCAAGCGCCTCAAGGCCTGGCGGGACAAGGCGCACGAGGCTGCCAAGCGCAACGCCGGCTTCGCGTGGCACGCCTATCTGGAAGTCAAGGTCGCCGGCATCGTCGAGACCATCGCCACGCTCGTCTGCCAGGCTGCGCCCGACCAGTCGCACGAGGCGGTCGTCGCCGCGCTGGAAGGCCACCTCCAGCGCCAGGGCCTCGGCCGGCTCGCCTCGCCCGAAGGCCTCGTCAGCCCGGAAGCGGTCGCCTTCCTGCGCAGCCACGACCTTGCCTTCCGCATCCGCCGCCTTCGCCTCCTCGCCCGCCGCCTGAGCCAGGACTGGGACGGCGATCCCGAAGTCTCCGACATGGCCCGCCACGAGGCACGTGACGCGGTCTACCGAGCCCTCTCGCTCTATTTCGACAGGGAGCCGGTGCCGCTGCTCGGCGAGGATTTCGCCGAAGCCGCCGCGCGAGTGCAGACCAACCCGGCCGCCCTGCTGGACATGCTGGAAAAGCGGCGCCAGTTGCCGGCCACGGACCTCGTGGTCGATGCCATCCTTGCCGAGGCGCTGGGCAGGATGGTTCCCAGTCTGCGCCGCAAGGTCCTGCTCTCCTACCTCGGCTTCCCGTGGTTCGATGCGGTCACCCTCCCGCTCCTGCGCGGCGAAGGGCTGACCGAGTTCGACCCGGTGAAGGTCGATCGGATCTCCCCCGACGATTGCTCCGCAATCCGCCAGGGCGGCACCCATGCGACCCTGCGCGGAGTTGAGTTCTACAATTTCGGCGCTTTCTTCTCACGCGTTTACCGCGACAACGACTACCTGTGGGGCCGCCTCCATGGCGCCGAGCGGATGATCGATCTTGTCGCCTCGGCCCTCCCCGGGGCCGAGCCCATGACGGGGCAGGAGCTGAAGGTGTTCAAGCGCGACGCCTTTCTCGCGATCCTTACGGAAGAGGAAGGGCGCCTGGTCGCCGATCCCGGCCTGATCGCCGGCATCCGGGCCGAGGTCGAGAAGGCGATGGCCTAGGCCACGAGCCGCAGGCTGGGCCCGCGCTTGGCCGACAGGCTCACCGCGGCGATCCCGGGAATGGCCGCCACCTGTTCGGCAAGCTCGCCATCAAGGTGGAAATCGCGCCCGAGGCGGACCAGCGGCTCTTTCGCCCCGCCGGTGCGCAGCCGGGCGATAACCTCGCCCCTGCCCGCGGCCCCGGGCTGGAGCAGCAGCGCGAGCTCGGACAGGGCCTCCACCGTTGCGATCTCGAGCGAAAGCTCCATCCGCGCCGCCTCACGCACTTCCGCCAGCGGCCGCCCGCCGCGCACGGTGACGCGGGGCGGCTCCTCCGGGCTGGGGCTGTCGAGTTCGACGTTGAGGAGGATGCAAGTGCCTTCCTTCGCCCACTGGACAAAGCTTTCCACCAGCGATTCCTCGAAGCAGGAGGCCGAGAACTGACCCGAGCTGTCGGAGAAGTCGGCCATGACGAAGTCCTTGCCGCGCTTCGTCTTGCGGCGCTGCACGCCCTCGACCATCGCCGCCATCACCGCCATCTGCCGCCCGCCGCCCACCGATCCGCCCGACGCCATCAGGCTGCCATAGGTCCGTGCGCCGTTCGCCGAGGCGATCGCGCGCCATTGCTCGACCGGGTGGGCGGCGAAATAGAAGCCGAAGTTCTCGCGCTCCTTGGCCATCTGCTCGGCCCGGCTCCACGCCGGCGTCTCGACCAGCCGTACGGCCTGATGGTGGCCCTCGCCGCCGAACAGGCCGGCTTGCCCGCTGGTGCGGGTGCGCTCGGCCTCGTCGGCCACGGCGAGCAGCATGTCGGCATTGGCGAGGACCTTGGCGCGGTTGGGCTCGAGCCCATCGAACGCACCGGCCGCAGCCAGCCCTTCCAGCGCCCGACGGTTGAGCGCGCCGTAGGGCACCCTGCCGAACAGGTCGTCAAGCGACGTGAACTTGCCCTTGGCCTCGCGCTCGGCGACCACCTGTTCCATCGCCTTCTCGCCGACGTTGCGGATACCGGCGAGGGCATAGCGCACCTGGTGCCCGTCCTCGGTCTGCTCGACGGTGAACTCGGCCTCGGACTGGTTGAGATCGGGCCCGGCGATGACCAGCCCATTGCGGCGCATGTCGTCGACGAAGACCGAGAGCTTTTCCGACTGGTGCATGTCGAAGCACATGGCGGCGGCGTAGAATTCGTGCGGGTAGTGTGCCTTGAACCAGGCGGTCTGGTAGGCCAGCAGGGCATAGGCGGCGGCGTGCGACTTGTTGAAGCCGTATCCGGCGAACTTGTCGATCAAGTCGAACAGTTCGTTGGCCTTCTTCGCGTCGATTCCACTATCGCTCGCGCAGCCTTCGACGAAGCGCTGGCGCTGGGCGTCCATCTCCGCCTGCACCTTCTTGCCCATGGCGCGGCGCAGCAGGTCGGCATCGCCGAGCGAATAGCCGGCGAGGATCTGCGCGGCCTGCATCACCTGTTCCTGGTAAACGAAGATGCCGTAGGTTTCCGAGAGTATGCCGGCGAGCTTCTCGTGCGGATATTCGATCGCTTCGAGGCCGTTCTTGCGGCGGCCGAACAGCGGGATGTTGTCCATCGGCCCCGGCCGGTACAGCGAGACGAGCGCAATGATGTCGCCGAAGTTGGTCGGCTTCACCGCCGCCAGGGTACGGCGCATGCCTTCAGATTCCAGCTGGAACACGCCCACAGTATCGCCGCGCTGGAGCAGCTCGTAGACCTGCGGATCATCCCAGGCGAGCCCGCCCAGATCGATCTCGATTCCGCGCCGGGCCAACAGATCGACCGCCTTGCGCAGGACCGAAAGGGTTTTCAGGCCAAGGAAGTCGAACTTGATGAGGCCGGTGTCCTCGACATATTTCATGTCGAACTGGGTCACCGGCATGTCGGAGCGCGGGTCGCGGTAGAGCGGGACCAGCTGGGCCAGCGGCCGGTCGCCGATGACCACGCCGGCGGCATGGGTGGAGCTGTTGCGCGGCAGGCCTTCGAGCTGCACCGCAAGGTCGATCAGCCGCCTCACTTCGTCGTCGTTGTCGTACTCGCGCTTGAACTCGGCCGAGCCGTTAAGCGTGCGCTTCAGGTCCCAGGGGTCGGCCGGAAGATTTGGAACCAGCTTGCACAGCCGGTCCACCTGGCCGTAGCTCATCTGCAGGATGCGCCCCGTATCGCGCAGCACGGCGCGGGCCTTCAGCTTGCCGAAGGTGATGATCTGGGCAACGTGATCGGCGCCATACTTGCCCTGCACGTAGCGGATCACCTCGCCGCGGCGGGTTTCGCAGAAGTCGATATCGAAGTCGGGCATGGAAACGCGTTCCGGGTTGAGGAAGCGTTCGAACAGCAGGCCAAGCCGGATCGGGTCGAGGTCGGTGATGGTGAGCGACCACGCGACCAGCGAGCCTGCGCCCGAGCCACGCCCCGGCCCCACCGGGATGTCATTATCCTTGGCCCACTTGATGAAGTCGGCCACGATCAGGAAGTAGCCGGCGAAGCCCATCCTGTTGATGATGCCGGTCTCGAAATCGAGGCGCTCGGCATATTCGAGGAATTCCTCCCCCACCCCACTCGGCCTGAGCCGGTCGAAGGCCGCCACGCGAGCCTCGCCCTCGGCGCGAAGGGCTTCGACAAGCTCAGCCTGGGCAGCGTCAGGATAGTACGGCTCCAAGCGGCGCGCGAGGCCAAGGCGCGCGTCCTCGACCAGCATCCGCGCCTCGCCTTCCTTGTCGCCGGCCAGGCTGGGAAGGAGCGGCTTGCGCTTGGGCGGGGCATAGGCGCAGCGCTGCGCCACGACGAGGGTGTTGGCGGTGGCCTCCGGCAGGTCCTCGAACAGCTCGGCCATCATGTCGGCCGGCTTGACCCAGGCCTCGCCAGAGGAACGCGGCCGGTCCGGCGCATCGATGTGGGTCGAGTTGGCGATGCACAGCATGGCATCATGGGCAGCGTAAAACTGGCTTTCGGCGAACATCGCCGGGTTGGTCGCGACGAGCGGCAGGTCGCGGGCATAGGCCAGCTCGATCAGCGCCTCCTCGCTCGCCTCTTCCACCCCGTCGCCGCGGCGGGCGATCTCCACGTAGAGCCGCCCGGGAAACAGCGCGGCGAGGCGTGCGGCGAGATCATGAGCGGCCTCGCTCTTGCTTTCCGCCAGCAAGCGGGCAAGCGCCCCCTCCCCCGCTCCGGTCAACGCGATCACGCCTTCGGTATGACCCTCGAAATCAGACAGCAGCACGTGCGGCTCGCGCTCCAGCGGGCGCTCGAGGTGGGCGCGGCTGACCAGGTGGCACAGGTTGAGCCAACCGGCCTCGTTCTGGGCATAGAGCGCCAGCCAGTCGATCGGCCCGCTGTCGCGCGGCTCACCCTCGCGGGCCACGGCCAGCAAAGTGCCGATCAGCGGCTGGATACCCGCATCCTTGCAGGCCGAGGCAAAGGCCGGTGCGGCATAGAGCCCGTTGCGATCGCACACCGCGATGGCCGGAAATCCGCGCTCCCTGGCCAGCCTGGCGATCGCCTTGGGATCTATCGCCCCCTCCAGCATCGAGTAGCTGGAGAAGACCCGCAGGGGCACGAAGGGATTGTACGCGGCCATGGCTGGAAGGTAGCGGGTGGCAGGCTACTTATGAAGGCCGGCGGGCTGCTCGCTTGGGGAAAAGGATGTGTAGCGGTCAGAGCAGACGTTCGATATCCGCGCGCAGCGCCTCGGGCTTGTCGGTCGGCGCATAGCGGCGGACGACCTTGCCTGTCCGGTCGATCAGGAACTTGGTGAAGTTCCACTTGATCGCCTTGGTCCCGAACAGGCCCGGGGCTTCACACTTCATCCACTGGTACAGGGGCGGGGCGCCATCGCCGTTGACCTCCACCTTGCCCATCAGCGGGAAAGACAGACCGAAGTTCACGTGGCAGAACTCGGCAATCTGGTCCGCCGAGCCGGGCTCCTGCCGGCCGAACTGGTTGCACGGAAAGGCCAGCACCTCGAACCCGCGCGGCCCGAACTCGCGCCACAGCGCCTCGAGCCCGGCATATTGCGGCGTGAACCCGCACTGGCTTGCCGTGTTCACCACCAGCACGACTTTGCCAAGCCGGTCGGCAAGGCTAACCTCCTGGCCGCCTGGCAGGGGGCTGCGGAAATCGGCGATAGTGCGTGGATCCATGCCGCTCAGCCTAGCGGTAGATCGCTCCGCTTGGCCAGCTTCATGATCTCGTGCTGGAGATACTGCCGGTCACCGGCCTTCTCGATCATATAGTGGCTGCGCTCGGCCTCGGGGACAGCCGCTACGTAGCGCACCAGTTCGCCAAAGGTGCCTTTGCGGATAGACTTGAACCCATGGAGCAATCCGCCCCCATCCTCGCGGCGGTGGAGCGTGGCGCTGTCATCCCAATGGATGATGCCGGGAGCGTCTCCGGAGGACTCTGCGGCAAATGTCGTCGGATGGTGGCTCACGGACGGACCTCCTTTGCTCCCGTTCTACAGGCCTCGGTAAAACGGTTGCCCTGCAAGGCCGGTTCCCTGAACATTCCGTCACGTTGCGCTCGACCACACGCCCAAGGCGGGTTTGCATCGCTGATAGGAGGGATGGCTTGGCTCGGTCGCCGCAGGATGGCAATTCTCGGCCACGGTTTCCTGCTCAGGATCAGTGACTGCGATGTCGCGCAAGACTGCCCTCATCATTCGCCACGTGCCCTATGAAGGCGTTGCCGGCTTTCGCGCGCCAATCGAGGCCGCGGGCTACGAAGTTGACCGGATCGATGTCAGCGACCCGGAGTTCGCCACGCTCGACCTGCGCGAACACGACCTGCTGATCATGATTGGCGGCCCGATGGGGGTTTACGAACAGGACCGCCATCCGTGGATCGCCTGCCAGCTTCGCCGGCTCAAACTGCGCCTCGATGCGGACCTGCCGACTCTCGGCGTCTGCTTCGGGGCGCAGATGATCGCCGCAGCGCTGGGCGCGGAGGTTTACCCCGGTCCGGCCAAGGAGGTCGGCTTCCACCCGGTGACGGTGCACGACCACGCGCTGGACGGCCCCTTGCGCCACCTGGCGGAGGTGCCGGTGCTGCACTGGCACGGCGATACCTTCACGCTCCCGAATGGAGTCGACCTGATCGCCTCCAGCCACGTCTATCCGCACCAGGCCTTTCGCCGCGGGGCAAACCTGTTGGCCCTGCAGTTCCACGCCGAAATGGGCCTGGATCCGCGGTTCGAGGCCTGGATCGAGCAGTCACCCGATTCCGTGGTCGAGGCGGGCAGC
>JGI24751J29686_10000467_pt1 | contig 12201 bp, 17 predicted proteins | sample KBSSwiS6_FD_29686 | JGI IMG/M metagenome (IMG submission 29686)
CAGGCCGGCGAACATGGCCACCCGAATCAGGATGCCGAGGCGGGGGTCTGTCTTCGCCAGCCGGTCGGCCGCTTCGATCATGGCGCGCAGGTGCTGCTTGGGCGGGATTAGGACCTTCTTGCGATCGCGCCCGCTGATCTCGACCTTGACCGAGGCAGCGACGTTCTGAGCGACCTTCCCCGCTTCCATGGCGACGTTCAGGATCATGGAAAGCGCCCTCACCGCCTTTCGCGCCATCGCAGGCGAGCGAGTTTGGAGCAGGGCATCACGGAAGCGGACAACATCGGGCGTGGTCAGGCGGGAGAGTTTCTCCTTGCCGATCAGTGGCGCGATATGGCGGTCGCGCAGTTCGCAGTATCCCTTGATTGTACCCCGGTCGCGCTTTTTCAGTTCGGCCTTCTCGATCCAGAGGTCCGCCGCCTTGGCGACGGTGATGCTTCCACTATCAGGGGTGTGGACGCCGGCAGCGACCTGGCCCTCGGCCTTGATCCGGAAGGCCTCAGCATCGCGCCTGAGATTGAACTGGCGGCTCACCCGCTTGCCGTGCTGGTCGAGGTAACGAACGCGCCAGGCTTCGTGCTTCACGCCTTTGGCGTCAGTCCATGAGCGCTTGCGTATCGTGGCCATTAGTTGCCCTCCGGATCGATGAAGCCGCTGACAGGGCCGACATGGGCACCTTGGGTCAGGATGATCTCTTGATCGTGATCGAGGCTCGCGCCGAATGCGTCCATGTCCACACCGGCCAACGCCGCGAAAGCGGGAATGCTGTTAAGCAGGGCAGCGGGGTTGATCACGACTAGGCGCGGTGTGCTCAGCGCCAATCCGCCATTCGCCAGCCGCTTGGCGAGTGCCTCGCCCGTCTCTGGCCGGAATGCAAGCAGCGGTTCAGTGAGGGACCGAGGCTCGGCGACGAGATAGAGCGCGATGGGGCTCTTGCCCTGGAGAGCCTTCCGGACAGCAAATATCTGCTCGACCGCTTTGGGCCAGTATCGGGCGACTGAAAGGGCTGCTTTCTCAGGCGGCACACCAGCCTGGAGCAACTCCACCGCGAAGGCCAATTTGAACAGGTCGGCAGGGTGATAGTTAGCACGCCTTCCCCGCCCGCCGCCCGGCAAGTCGATGCCCACCCGCAGGAGATTGCGCAGGCGAGCACGAAATTGGGTCTGCGCCTCACTGGGGATGCCGTGCAGTCCGCACAGGGTTTGCTCGATCTCGCTGAAGCTCAGTTTCATGGCTTTCTCCACAACTTCAGCAAGGTTGCACAATTTTTCCATTGCACGCAACCCCCTTGGTAAATTATGCAATGTTTCTGAACTAAGGAGGTCTGCATGTCCCTTGCTGACGATATGTTGATTGGTGCGAAGGCCATCAGTGATGAGAGCGGGTTCAAGCCTCGGCAGGTTTATCGCCTCGCCGAACTGGGCGAGCTGCCGGTGCAGAAAGTGGGCGGGACGCTGATCTCGCGCCGCTCTTGGCTGCGCGACAAGTTCTCGAACCCGGAGGCCTGAAATGCGAAACCCCCGCCAGGAGGGTGGCAGGGGTCCGGTTCACGCCAGCGAACAGAACCTCTGTACCAAATCCGCTCTTCCCCGTCCACCAGCGGACGAAATCGTCGCTGTGTTGGGCCATATCCCCGCCGACGAGCACGAGCAGCGGCGTAACATCAGGGCATGCCACGTGATGGCTGGCCGCCTGATCCACCGCCCTTGCGGCCCGAATGCGAGAAGCCTGTTGTGGATGGCGCTGGACTGCGCGACCTTTCATTACCTGTCCGGCCACGACACCGACACGCTCGGCAAGGCGGCGCAGTTCTGCAAGGACCTGATCCTGCTAGCCGATCGGGCCGCCGCGCTGGAGGTGCCCGATGGCCTTGCCTGATAACTGGCAGGATTTCCGCGCCGCCGCCGAGGCAGCGCCGGACCCCTTCGAAACAATGGAATACGACAACAATGGCAACCTGGTCCCGATCGCACGGGACATGCTGCCGACCATGGACCTCGCCGCGCTCGCTCCAGTGCTTCCGCAGCGGAAGCAGTTCGCGATCGAGCGGGTGGCCCCGGCAGCCGAGGTAACACTGTTCACCGGGGCCGGAAGTGCCGGCAAGAGCCTCTTGGCACAACAGTTCGCCACGGCGGCAGCGGCGGGCCTGCCCTGCCTTGGCCTGGGCGTGCAGCCGGGGCCGGCGATCTACCTGACCTGCGAAGACGATCCCGATCAGCTCCACTGGCGGCAACACCATATCTGCGCTGCCATGGGCGTGCCGATGGCCAGCCTCGCCGGGAAGCTGCACCTGGTGAGCCTCAGGGGCGCGCTGGACAACGATCTGGGCACGTTTGACCCAGGCGGCACCCTGAAGCCTGCTGATGCCTACAAGCGGCTTGTGGCGACGATCAGGGCCACCGGTGCGAAGCTCGCCTTTCTCGACAACGTGGCGCACCTGTTCACCGGTAACGAGAACGACCGGGGCCAGGTGACTAGGTTCGTCAACTTGCTGAACCGGCTTGCCGGCGAGACCGGAGCGGCGATCGTGCTGCTAGGCCATCCGAACAAGAGCGGGGACTCCTACTCCGGTTCAACCGCCTGGCTGAATGCCGTTCGCTCGCAGTTCACGATCGACCATGATCGCGACGGTGACGGCAACGTGCTCGACCACGACGCGCGGGTGCTCTCGATCGGGAAGGCCAACTATGCGCGCAAAGGCGATGCCGTGCGCTTCCGCTGGCACGATTGGGCCTTTGTTCGCGAGGATGATCTGCCTGCCGACAAGCGGGCTGAGATCGAGGAGGTGGTGAGGGCGAACGGCGAGAATGCCGCCTTCCTGCGCTGCCTGGACGTGCGCAACGACCAGGAACGGCCGGTCTCCGAAAGCCCTGCATCGCGGACCTACGCACCCAAGGAATTCGCCACCATGGCCGAGGCGAAGGGGTTCAAGCGGCACCAGTTGGAATCCGCCATGGATCGCCTGTTTCGCACTGGCGAGATCGAGATTGGGCTGGTCTGTCGCACTGGTCGGAAGGACCGTTTTGGCCTTCGCCGGAAGTGCGCTGACCTCTGCGCCGACCCCGCGCTGACAGGGTGCGCCGACCCCGCGCCGACCCCGCGCCGACCCGCGCTCTCACACACCCCTAGTACTACGTACTATCCGGGCGCGGCCTCTTGGCCCGCCACGCCCGATGATGATGACCTTGACTGGGGCAACGATGGCGAGGGGCACGACTGATGTGCACCCGCCCACACTTCACCAGCATGACGGGGGGAGCCGACCAACCTCCCCGCCTAGTGCTGGAGGACCGACCGCCTCCTGCAATTTTAACGCTAACCCAGCTTTTTGCCGAGTGCGCCTCATGCGCGCGCCCGCGCACGCGCAACGCGCGCGAGGGGGGCCTGTGCATACTCCCGGCCTACGCCGGCAGGACCGCCGCCGAACCACAACTTCCACACTGCCAGTTCAGACTTCAGGGGGGCACCTGCATTCTCTGCCGAGGCGATCGGCCACGGACCGTCCGTCCTCTCACGCAACGATTTTTTCCGCTGCAGAGGGTGCGCAACATGACTGACTGGCCTGAGATCGAACACGCATGGCGCACTTCCGGCGCTTCAACCCGCCGCCTGGCTCGCCGGTATGGCGTGGCTGAGTCGACCCTACGCCATCGTGCCCGCGTCGGCGGCTGGGTGCGCGAACAGCGCCCGCTAACCCTACACGTCATCACCAGCGAGGCGGCCACGGCGCACCTGACGCCGCTCGAATACCTCCTGGCAGTGATGCGCGACGAGAACGCCCCCATGGACCGCCGCATGGACGCCGCGATCATGGCTGCCCCCTACTGCCATGCGAAGGCCTCCGGCAACTGATGGCCAGCGCGGCGGCCCTTCGGATGCGCCGTTATCGCCAGCGCGGGCCGACCACATGGGTTGTCCCGGTGGAGGTCGATTTCGACGGCATCGACTGGCTGATCGAGTCCAACTTCCTCGACGCAGCGCTGAGCGAGGACCGGCAGGCCATTGGGGCGGCTCTCGCCCGCCTGCTCCAAAAAAACCGTTACGCGTAACGCCGGCTTGCCGGAGGGCGGTGGTAATATCGCGGCAACAGGAAGGAAAAGCCATGCAGGTTGTCGACCAAATCTCCGCCAAGATTGTCCCCACCAGACTGGAGGCCGAGCGCGACGACATCGAAACCACGCTGGCCACACTTGCCGCTGAACGCGAGGAGCACCGGGTGGCGGCTGGTCGCCTGTTCTACGCCCAGAGTGACGGCCGGGACGCCATCACCGAGCGCGAGATGGCCAAGCACCACAACCGCATCGCCGAGATCGACACCGAGGTCCGCAGGCTTCGTGGCCGCCGCCGCCAGCTCGCCGACCTACTCCGCCCCGAGCCGGAGGCGAAAATGGCCCTGGTCAACGTGCCCATGTCGGCCGAGCTGGTCCGCGCCATCGACGACCTGGAGGACGCCCGCGCGAGGCGCCAGCGCCTGATCGCCGAGCGTCACGAGGATCTGAGCGAAGCGGCCGAAAAGCGGCTGGCGGCCAAGATCGAGGAAATGGAAAACCGCATTCGCGACCTGCGGGTGAAGCGCGCCGAATTGCTCAAGCCCTACAACGCCGCCGTCGCCGATACCCTTGCCCCGATGATCCACGCTGCCGCGTCCCGGTTGGACCAGGCTGCTATCGCCTTCACCGCTGCGCTTGATGAACTGCGCGAGATTGCCGCGGTGCTGCCGCCGGCCGGCGCAGGTCTCGGCAATGGCCTGGAGCCGGTCGCTGCGATCAACACCCAGCCCGCTGCCGCTGCGCGCATTCTGGCCGCAACCCTGATTGCCGCAAACCCCGGTGTGGAGGCCCGATGCGCCGCCTGACCATCCGGGGCTATGCCTGCCAGTTCAATCGGCAGTTCCAACCGGACGGGCCGAGCGCGATGATCGTGCGCCCCGGAGCGTTCCGCCTGTCGGCATCCATTCCGGTCCTGCTCGATCACGACTATAACCGCTTCGTCGCGACCGGTGCCATGCAGCTTTGGCAGGACACCACCGGCCTCGCCTTCGAACTGGACGCCACCGACCCGCATTTCGACTTCCTGGTGGATCAGGTCGAGACCGGCAAGCGCGCCGCGCTGTCGGTGTGCTTCCCCGCGAACCGGATTTCCAGTTACCGGATGGTCGACGGCGAGAACGTGGAGGTGGTGGCCCGCACCGACATCGAAGAGATCAGCTTCCTCGAATGCGGCGCCTGCCCCGGTGCGGTCGCGTGGACCACCGTGGACGGCTACGATCTGGCCCCGCCGCATATGGCAGACGAGCGGCTGCGCTGGCGTGCTGGTTATCAGGCAAACATTCTCAACTCGCGTGGCGTGGGTGCGGCGCGCGGGATCGGGCCGCAGCTTGGTTGCTCGCCGGCGGCGGCCCGACTTTCTTCCAATCGGCGACAGGCCCCGTCGCCGGGCCCGGCAGTCTCCATGATGCCGGGCCACCCCTCCAAACCGCGCCTGCTCGACAGCGTGAGGGCCCTCCTGGCCCATCCTGATTGGGAGCGCTGCGCCGCAAACCATCGGGCAACTACTGCGATATGGGCCGAGGCCCACCGGGCCATCCGACAGGGTGTGGCCTGATGCGCCGGCGCCTGAAAGTCATTGAGAATCGACTCTCTGCCAGCTCCGTGCTGAATAGTCCCCTCGGAATGGGGAATCGAGATGACCGAACAGAACAAGCAGGACAAGAAAAAGCAAGGCGGCGGCGACCGGGGGGTTAAAAGCGGCGAGGTTGTATATCACCGCGTTGAAAAGAGGGACCTGACGGTCTCGCGTGATCGCCCAGTCCCTGAAGAGAAGCCGAAGCCAAAGGAAGAGTGAACAATGGCATCACGCTCAGATCTGCTTTTCGATGCAGCCATGAGCATCAAATACCACCGGCGCCGAGGAACTTTCCTCGAGCGAGCGAGCGGGTTGATCTCTGCCTGCATATTGCTGAGTGGGGCAGGCGCCTTCGCTAGCGTGGTGGGCGATCAGTCCGAATTGGCAAAGCTATTGACGTTGTTCGTCGCTGTGATGGGGATTATTCAGATTGTCTTCCACACCGACCAGTGCGCAGCGGAGCACAAGGGATGGCTTCGCCGCTGGACCGAACTCTTGAAAGAGATTGAACGAACGCCCTCGCCATCTCCGCAGCAGCTACAGAGGTGGAATGACACCAAACTCGACATCGAGGGCGAATGCGTCGGGGAAATGCGGGCCCTACAGGAAGACTGCTACAACCGGACTATGGCCGCGTTAAATTTGCAGGGAATGCCTACTCGCCTTCGGTGGTGGCACCGGTTGTTCATGCAGGTGTATTCGTTCGAGAACGGATTCCAGGGCACTTAGCGCAATCAGCAAGCCCTAGGTCCGCTTGAAAAGGACATGAGTTGCATCACCTATACTTGTGACGACTCGCCACCTGCGAAAGGCTGATGCGAGGTCATCCGGACCAGTGAAGTCTGCTTTGCCAATCTTTAACGTCGTAGGTCGTCCGATCGGCGAAGGAGTGCCAATGCGCACCTCGCCGCGAGCGAAAATCAGTGCGCCGATCGTACTCGGGGCATTAGCGAAGGGCGTGTAACTGGCTGGGTCCACCTCAAATCGGATATCTGCAACGAAGCAGCCATTGCAGCCCATCGCCCACGTTGCGACGCTAGTGACACCTGCGTCACTGATACCAACTGCCATCGGGCCAGAGGTGTCTTCGCCGATTAGGAATGTTTCGTCGGGTCGATCAGCAGCCCACCCGATCGAACCGAATGGTGCTTGGTCGAAATGGCCGACCGAGACCATGTTGAATGGAAGCACTCAGGATCTCCGTTCAGGGATTTGACGCGTTGGCAGCGCGCATTGCGACCAGCCGCAGGATGCGCCGCATTGCTTCCGGTCGGCTCAGCTCCGGATCATTCGCCTTGATCCACAGGTCGAGCAATTCGAGGTCGTCCGGTTCAATCCTCACGTGAAGCGAAATTGCGCCGGTCGCTGGGCGCCCTCTTTTTCTCGTACCGGATATTGCGTTACCCATGATTAACGCGTACCAGTAAAGGCGAGCCGAGGGAAGGGTGCAACCTTCCGCCCGGCTCTGATCGCAACCCTTGATGAGAAGGGCACGACTATGAGCGCGCATAGCAATGCGGCGGCGGCGACGCACGCCTTCAATCCCCAACAATGGCTGGATGACTTCGAAGCCTGCGGCGGCTACTGGATCGTCACCGCCGGCCGCCTCGCCAGCTTCGGCTTCTATCTCGATGGGAACGAGGAACACGAACAGCGCGCCGCTGCCACGTGGCGGGCCCTGCGGGACAACCCCGACCGTATGGCTGCCGTCAAAGCCTTTCTTGAGGGGAGGGCATGACCATGAGTGCCACCCCCAAGGACATCCTCGATCTCCGCGTGAACGGCACAACACCGTTCCTCAGCCATGGTGACGGCGTCAACGATCGGCTGCGAGAGGCCCGCGCGTTGCTGCTCTTGCTGGAGAGCGCCTTCAGGACCGCACACGATGCCCGCAACATCGTCGAGGTTGATACAATCCACAACCTGAACCCGGTGATCGTTGCTGATGCGATCGAGGGCATCGCCACGTTGCTCGCGCTCGGGCAGTTCCACGAAGACCACCGGAGGGCGTGACATGGCGACCACTCACCCAGCCGCGCGGCCGCCCATGGCAGCTGTGAGCCGCATTCTGGCGCAGTATGACCGCGAGAAGGTCGAAGCCTTCGTGGAGGTCGCAATCGGCCTACTGGACACGCTTGATGGTGATTCAGACGTCGAACTCAATGGCGACGAAGAAGACAGCGACGGGGACGAGAAGGGCGATCAGGCCTGGATCGAATGGCACACCATGCGAGCCGCTGACCGTCGCGGGCCGAACCGCACCGGCACCAATCTGCATGGTGCGCCGCTACAAGAGGATGACGAGGCGGACGGTGACGAGCAGGACGGAGACTGGGCCGAGGACGAGTTCCCGGCGAGGGGTACGAGCTTTCAGCCCAGCGCCAGCGCCCCCGGCTGCCCTGTAGCCGATCCCGACTACTGCCTCGCTGGCGACGATCGCGTGACCAGCGGCGCTATTGGAGGGCCAGGAGTCTACTTGCCCAGCGACGGCCCTGGTGATGCCGACGACGCCGAAGACTGGCGGCAGACCAGTAACGTGCCGATGCCGGCGGTGGTGAGTGCGGACCACAATCTGTTCACTGACGAGCGGGTTTCGCTGGGTATTGCCAACCTGCAATCCAGCTTTCGGACCAATGGCCGCGAGGTTCGCTCGGCGGACAGCGGCAAGATGCTTCGGACCACTGCTCTCGATGACGAGCGCAAGCCCGGCTCGCCAGTTTGAACCGCCGGGCATATGCCTGCGAGAGCGGACGCCACTACTGGAGATTTGTTGAATGCCAATCGAACTCACCGGCCGACAGGAACACCTGATTAAGAAGGCACTCGCCATCGCGATCGGAACCATCGACCGCGCTGCCGAAAGACACCAGCCCGCCTCAGATCGAGAGGATATGCGGTCTTTGCTCGAAACCATGGTGCCGAGCGATGTGGAACTCGAATCGCTCGCGAACTCAGTCGGTTGTATCTTCGAGGGGGGCTTAGACCTCCGTCGATGATCCCCAGGCGGGCGCGCCGAAAAGCATAGCGCCACTTCACCTTGCCCCGCCAGCACCATGCCCCGGTGCTCGGTGGGGTTTCTTCATCATGCTCCCGCGAGTGCGTTCCGCAGCGCTCTGCCAAATCTCTTTTGGATGAACCGCTCTTGGCGGCCATCTATTGCTGCCACGAACTCACGCGCTCCCCCGACCGTGGACTCATTCAGGCCACGAAACAGGTCCTTCCTTCGCATTGTATGAAGATGGTCCGCGAACTCAGGCGTGTGAGTTCCGACCAGCATCCTAGTAGGGGATAGCGGTATAGCGAGGTGCCCGTCAGGTCGATGCAAACCGTTAGTGCGGGTCACCGGATCATCCGACAGCAACAGCGTTGGGCAGCTATCGTCCGCGTCGACAGAGAACCACGTCATTTGCCCCATGTAATCTAATATGTTCCGATTGAAGACCAACCTGGGGAATGTTTGGAATACGGAACGCTTTGGGTCGCTTGCGTCGAGAGTGTCGACGTATTCCTCGAACGTCTCTGGGTCGCTTTCCTTTCGAAGGTCGTTGTAGCGCTCCCTGAGGTCCTGAAGTGCAATCTTGTAATGCTCGGTGCCCGCCCGCTGGACGCTCTCGAAGTAGGCGGGCGAGCGATGAAGCAATGACAAGATGAAATGCGCCCAGATGCCAACCGCTCTCTCCGGGAGTGTCGGAAGCGTGACATCGGTCAACACTGCGAGGGCTTTGGCGGCAGCGTTGTCGAGCCGAGAGAAAAATCTAAGCTCCAGCGCCTGAGCCCGTCTCTGATCCTCGTATGGGGCGCGGTAAAGATCATCGCGATAGCCAAATGCTGCCGGCGCCAACCGCTTCGGCACGACCAGACCACTTGGCAGTCTCCGATAGCGGAGCACCTTACGATCGTCTCCTGTGGCCCACTGCTTGGAGTAGAATTCCGGGATGTAGTGGTGCTTCATGGTCGGCAGGCTGCTGGAGTATGTTGGACAGCCGATCCCAAGAGGAGCGACTGTTCATGTACCGCCGTGTACCAACCATGTACCGGGGAAGGAAATGTAAGGCTCTGAAAATGGCGGAAAACTGCGGGAAAATCGCGAACAGATGAACATGGCGCTCCGAGCAGCTGTTCTCCGGCGGGCAATGGTCCGGAATGGCAGAAATCTGCGATAAAGCCGGGTGGTGGACAGGGCTAGATTCGAACTAGCGTACGCTTGCGCGGGCAGATTTACAGTCTGCTGCCTTTAACCACTCGGCCACCTGTCCACACCAGCATGCCGGTGGCGGTACCCCGCCTCTGTGTGGCCCCCGAGGGAGCCGTCCGGCCGAGAGGCGGCCCCAATGGCGAAGCGAGGCTTGCCTGTCAATGGGGGCTCGGCCATGAGCGCGACAAGATTGCGCAAACAAGGATTACGACGGACATGGCGAAGCGCCGGGGCGGCCAGCACGAGCGGGGACAACCGAGCGAAGATGGTGGTGACGACCGCCCCACCCGCGCGCTGCGCGGGCGCGCCGGGCGGATGAAGGGCGGGCGCGGTTCGGGCCGGGGCTCGGCGGGCGCCGTGCGGTTGTGGGGACGGCACGCAGTCGAAGCAGCGCTGATGAATCCGGAGCGCAAGCACCGCAAGCTGTGGGCCACACGCGAAGGCGTGGCTTCGCTGAATGGTGAGCTTCCGGCGGATTTCCCGGTCGAGTGGGCAGACGTAGCGGACTTGGCGCGGCTGGTGGCGCGCGATGCGCCACATCAGGGACTGGTGCTCGACTGCGAGACCCTGCCTGACCTGTTCCTCGACGAGGTGCTGACCAGCGATCCGGCGCGGCCTCTGGTGGTGCTCGACCAGGTGACCGATCCGCACAACGTCGGCGCGATCCTGCGCTCGGCCGCGGCGTTCAACGCCTGTGCGGTGGTTACCCAGGACCGGCACGCCCCGCCCGAATCGGGCACGCTCGCCAAGAGCGCCTCGGGCGCGCTGGAAGTGGTGCCGTGGGTGCGCGTGGTGAACCTCGCCCGCGCGCTCGATGAGGTGGCCGAAGCGGGCTACTGGCGGATAGGGCTCGACGGCGATGGCGAACTGACCTTGGGCGAGGCCCTGCCGACCGGACCGGTGTGCCTGGTCCTGGGAGCCGAAGGCGAAGGCATGCGCCACAACATCGTCCAGCATTGCGACGCCCTGGCACGGTTGCCGATTGCCTCGGCGATCGAGAGCCTGAATGTGAGCAACGCGGCGGCGATTGCGTTGTATGCTGTGGCGACTCGGCCGGAAGGGGACTAATCCGGCCCGACAGCACGGGGGCAGTGATGAACGTTGCAAAGGGACGACAGCTGGCAATGGCCGCCTTGGTGGCGGGGCTGGCCCTGCTGGTTTCAGCCTGCCTGCTGCTGCCGGGCAAATTCACAGCGAGCCTGGACCTCAGGCAGGACGGGCGCTTCACCTATACCTACACCGGCGAGATCCGGATGCTGGCGCTGAGCAAGATGGCGCAGGCCGGGGCAAAGAAGAGCTTCGCGGCCGAAAAGTGCTACGACGACGAGATGACGGAGCGCAAATGCACGGCCGCGGAACTGGCCGAGCAGAAGCGCAACTGGGAAGAAAGCCAGCGCGCCGCGGCAGTCAAGGCGAAGAAGGATGCCGAAGCGGCGAGGGCCATGTTTGGCGGGATCGATCCGTCAAGTCCGCAGGCGGCCGAGGAACTGGCCGCGCGGCTGCGCAAGCAGGTTGGCTGGAAGAGCGTGGTCTACAAGGGCGACGGGCTCTACGTGGTCGACTTCGCGCTGACCGGCCGCCTGGACCACGACTTCGCCTTCCCGACGATCGAGCGGTTTCCGATGGCCAATGCCTTCGTCCAGCTTTCGCGCCGGACCGACGGATCGGTGCGGGTGGATGCGCCGGGGTTCGGCCCGTCGAGCGGGACCAATCCCTTCGCGGCGATGATGGGCATGGGGGGCATGGCCGAGGCCGGTGACAGCAAGGACAGCGCCCTGCCCTCCCCCGCCGAAGGAACGTTCACCCTGACCACTGACGGCGCGGTGCTGGCCAACAACACCGACGAGGGACCACAGCCGGACCCCGCCGGACAGAAGCTGACCTGGACGGTCAACGTGCGCAGCGCCGGTGCGCCGACGGCGCTGATTCGCCTCGGTAACTAGGCAAGGCTTTCCCTGCTTTCACAGAGACTTAAAGCGAAAAAGCGGGATTGCGCACGCGTTGGGCAGGGGTGACACCGGCGACACGGTGTCACCCGCCATTTCCGGGACATATCCACGCCGTTTCAGCGCCTTGGCTGGACAAGTGCATGAGTGACGCTTTCCCAACTCATTCTTTCGCGACGCGGGCTCAACCAGCACGGGGTCGAACATCCCGCGAGGACCACGACAGGCTCGCCCGATGCAGGAAATCTCGCCATGCTGCGGGACCACCGCCAGTCTGCGGGGGGATGGCTTAGACGCAAAACGGTCCAGGTGGTCTTGCCGACCGCCTGGACCGTTCCGTGACTGGTTCCGTCACTCCCCGGGTGTTCCCGAAGGAACACCCGGAGCAGGATCAGAAGTTGTAGCGCGCCCGCACACCATACATCCGCGGCGCCT
>JGI24751J29686_10000473_pt1 | contig 12068 bp, 12 predicted proteins | sample KBSSwiS6_FD_29686 | JGI IMG/M metagenome (IMG submission 29686)
GGCCCACTCCCCCGCCCGGCCACCCACGCAAGTATACTGAATGCGTGGCCGGGCGGGGGAGTGGGCCGGTGCCGCGCGCTGGCGGCGGAGGCCGTCAGCGCGGCTTGCCGGCGGGCAACCCCAAACGAAAAGGTGACGGGACCACCATGGGCCGTTGCCGTGAAATCCTCTGACGCCTCAACGTCAGGTGGGGACCGTGTATTCCGGACCAGGGTCCAGATAGGGACAGCCCCCTAGGATTGCTTATAGCCTCAGGGATTTTCGAAGGCTCGCACCGGGCAGTACCCGTCGCCTCCTCACTTAGGCCTCGTCGGCGAGGGTCTCAAGGGCGGCGGCGCATTTTTCGAGCGCCGCGGCCACGGCTTCGAGCCGGGCGGCGAGTTCGGGATCCTCGACCGGTTCGGGCGGCGGGGGAGGAGGGGGCGGCGGCGGCGGNGGGGGGGCACCGGGGCCGTGGCGCGCTTCGTGTAGCTCGTCGGCCAGCACCACCGCGGCGAACAGCAGCATCCGCGTCTCGTTCTGGTTGGCGCCAGGGCCCAGGGTACGGACCTTTTCGTCGATCAGGCGGCCGAGGCCGAGGATATGCTCTTCCTCTCCGGGCGCGCAGGCGACGGTGAAGGTGCGGCCGCCGATGTGGAGGTTGACGTTGCTCATGCCCCGCCCTCCTGTTCCCCGATCAGCAGGTCGAGATCGTGCAGGGTCTGGGCCACGGCGGCGCGCAGGTGGTCGTGCTTGCGGGCCAGTTCGCCCGTGCGCGAGCCCACCCGGGCCGAGGCGGAATTGATCCGCGCCAGGGCGGAATCGATCCGCGCCAGCGCCGTTTCGGTTCGTTCACCCGTCATGCGCGCTTCGCTAGCGCAATTTGGGCGCATATCAAAGCGCGACCGGCCCCGAACTTGACGCGATGCACCCCGTCCGCAAAAGGGCCGCAATCCCGAATCGACGCGCGCGTGAGGCGCGCCGACCTGCTGCGCTGGAGCCGTTACCGCATGAGCATCGATCCGTCCCGCCTGGGGCCCATGGCCAACGCCATCCGCGCCCTCTCGATGGATGCGGTCCAGGCGGCCAATTCCGGGCATCCCGGCATGCCGATGGGCATGGCCGATGTGGCGACGGTGCTGTTCAGCCAGTTCCTCAAGTTCGATCCCGCCGAGCCGAAGTGGGCCGACCGCGACCGGTTCGTGCTTTCGGCCGGTCACGGCTCGATGCTGGTCTACTCGCTGCTCTATCTCACCGGCTATGCGAGCCCGACGATCGAGGACATCCGCAAGTTCCGCCAGATCGATTCGGTCTGCGCCGGCCACCCGGAGAACTTCCTCATCCCGGGTATCGAATGCACCACCGGGCCGCTGGGGCAGGGCTTTGCCATGGCGGTTGGCATGGCGCTCGCCGAACGCCACCTGAACGCCAGTTACGGCGACGATCTGGTCGATCACCGCACCTGGGTGATCGCGGGCGATGGCTGCCTGATGGAAGGCATCAACCACGAGGCCGTAGGCCTGGCCGGCACGCTCAAGCTCGGCCGCCTCAATGTCCTGTGGGACGACAACAAGATCACCATTGACGGGGACACTTCGCTTTCGACCTCGGAAGACGTGCTCGGCCGCTATGCCGCCTCGGGCTGGCACACCACTTCGTGCGACGGGCATGACTTCGCCGACATCTCCCGCGCGCTGGCCGAAGCTGCCGCCGACCCGCGTCCGTCGCTCGTCGCCTGCCGCACGGTGATCGGCAAGGGCGCGCCCAACAAGCAGGGCGGCCACAACGTTCACGGCTCGCCGCTGGGCGCCGACGAAATCGCTGCTACCCGCGAATACCTCGGGTGGACCGCCGCGCCGTTTGACGTTCCGGCCGGGATTCTGGACGACTGGCGCTCGCTCGGCGCCAAGGGTGCGGAAGACCGCGCCGCCTGGGATGCCCGCGCCGCCACCTCGCCCAAGGCCAAGGAACTGGCGGCCCGCATGGCCGGCGAAATCCCCGCCGACACCGGCTTTGCCGCCTATGCTGCCGAGATCGCGGCGAGCCAGCCTAAGGTCGCCACCCGCAAGTCGAGCGAGATGGCGCTCGAAGCCTTGACCGTCGGCGTTCCCGCCATGGTCGGCGGCTCGGCGGATCTCACCGGTTCGAACAACACCAAGACCAAGGCCACGGGCCCGCTGACTGCCGTCGACTATTCCGGTCGCTACGTCTACTACGGCATCCGCGAATTCGGCATGGCCGCGGCGATGAACGGCATGGCGCTGCACGGCGGCGTGATTCCCTACGGCGGCACGTTCCTGATCTTCTCCGACTATGCCCGCAACGCGATCCGCATGTCGGCGCTGCAGCACGCTCAGGTGATCTACGTGCTGACCCACGATTCGATCGGCCTCGGCGAGGACGGGCCGACGCACCAGCCGGTTGAGCAGACCATGTCGCTGCGCATGATCCCCGGCCTCAACGTGTTCCGCCCGGCCGACGCGATGGAAACCGCCGAGGCCTGGCAGCTCGCGCTTCAGGACAAGCACCGTCCCTCGGCGCTGATCCTTACCCGCCAGAACCTGCCGGCAGTTCGCTCGGACACCGAGATGAAGAGCGCGCGCGGGGCCTACCGCCTCAAGTCCGCCGAAGCCGCGCGCAAGGTCGTGCTGCTGGCCACCGGTTCGGAAGTCGAACTCGCGCTCAAGGTCGCCGCCGACCTCGAAGGGAAGGGCATCGGCGTTGATGTCGTCTCGATGCCGAGCTGGGAACTGTTCGACGCGCAGGATGCTTCCTACCGCGCCGACCTCCTTCCCGACGGTGCGCTCAAGGTCTCGATCGAGGCCGGGGTAACGCTGGGCTGGCAGAAGTATGTCGGCGACGGGATCACCATCGGACTTGACCGCTTCGGGGCCTCGGCCCCGGCCGAAGTGCTGTTCGAACACTTTGGTTTCTCGGTCGAAAAGATCGTTCCGCAAATCACCGCCCGCCTCGGCTGATCGAGCAGGGCTAACGAAAACAGGCAGGAGAATTCACATGGCGATCAAGGTTGCGATCAACGGTTTCGGGCGCATCGGGCGCAACGTGGCGCGCGCCATTCTCGAGCGCACCGACCACGACCTCGAGCTCGTCTCGATCAACGACCTCGCCGACGCCAAGGCCAATGCCCAGCTGTTCAAGCGCGACTCCGTGCACGGTCCGTTCAACGGCACGGTCGAGGTCGACGGCAATGACCTTATCGTCAACGGCAAGCGCATCCAGGTGACCGCCGAGCGCGATCCGGCCAACCTGCCGCACAAGGCCAACGGCATCGACATCGCCTTCGAGTGCACCGGCTTCTTCACCAACCGCGATGGCGGCCAGAAGCACCTCGACGCCGGCGCCAAGCGCGTGCTGATCTCGGCTCCCGCCAAGAACGTGGATCTCACGGTCGTCTTCGGCGTCAACAACGATAAGCTGTCGGCCGAGCACGTGATCGTTTCCAACGCCTCGTGCACCACCAACTGCCTCGCTCCGCTGGCCAAGGTGCTGCATGAAGCGATCGGGATCGAGCGTGGCCTGATGACCACGATCCACTCCTACACCAACGACCAGAAGATCCTCGACCAGATCCACTCCGACCCGCGCCGCGCCCGCGCCGCGGCGATGAACATGATCCCCACCAGCACCGGCGCCGCCGTTGCCGTGGGCGAGGTTCTGCCGGACCTCAAGGGCAAGCTCGACGGTTCGTCGATCCGCGTGCCGACCCCGAACGTCTCGGTGGTGGACCTCACCTTCACGCCGAAGCGCGATACCACGGTGGAAGAGGTCAACAACCTGCTCAAGGCCGCGGCCGACGGCGCGCTCAAGGGCGTGCTCGGCTACACCGACGAGCCGGTCGTCTCGATCGACTTCAACCACGACGCCCACTCGTCGACGATCGACAGCCTGGAAACGGCCGTCCTTGAAGGCAAGCTGGTCCGCGTCCTGTCGTGGTACGACAACGAGTGGGGCTTCTCCAACCGCATGCTCGACACCGCGGGTGCGATGGCGAAGTTCCTCTGAGCTGACCTGATATGACGACCGGCCGTCTCCTCGGCATCGCGCGGCACGACCGCCCGCGCGGCCCGATGGAGACGGTCGAGCGCGTTTCGGTTACCCGCGAACTTGGCCTGCAGGGCGATTTTCGCGGGGCCATCAGGCCAGGCAAGAAGAACTGGCGGCAAGTCTCTCTGATTGAACAGGAATCCTGGTCAGAGGCCATGGCCTTGCTCGGCGCTCAGGTGCCTTGGCAGGAGCGCCGGGCCAACCTGCTGGTGGGCGGCCTCAAGCTGCCGCGCCGCACGGGGGCGGTAATCGCCATCGGCGCATCCCTGAGAATTGAAACAACCGGCGAGTGCGATCCGTACAGCCGGATGGAGGAAGTGGTCCCTGGCCTCAAGGCCGCGCTCATGCCGTACTGGCGGGGCGGGGTGCTGGGCCGGGTGCTGGATGACGGTGAAATTTCCGTCGGCGACGAAGTGAGGATCGAGACATGACTTTCAGGAAGCTCGACGACCTGGGCGATGTGACCGGCAAGGTCGCGCTGGTCCGCGTGGACCTCAACCTGCCGATGCAGGATGGGGCCGTGACCGACGACACCCGCGTCCGCGCCGCCGCGCCGACGATCCTCGAGCTGGCAGCCAAGGGTGCCAAGGTCCTGCTGCTGGCGCACTTCGGGCGACCCAAGGGCGAGCGGGTCTCGACCATGTCGCTGTCGATGGTGACCGATTGCCTCGAGCGCGTGCTCGGCAAGGAAGTGATGTTCGTGCCCGAGATCGCCGGTCCGGTCGTGGCGCAGACGATCGGTATCCTGCGGCCTGGCGACGTGGCCGTGCTGGAGAACACCCGGTTCTGGAAGGGCGAGGAAAAGAACGATCCGGAGCTGGTCAAGGCAATCGCCGCCAATGGCGATTTCTACGTCAACGACGCCTTCTCCGCTGCGCACCGCGCCCATGCTAGCACCGAAGGCCTCGCCCACGTGCTCCCGGCCTATGCGGGCCGCTCGATGCAGGCCGAGCTGGAGGCACTGGAGAAGGCGCTGGGCAGGCCGGTGAAGCCGGTGACCGCCGTCGTCGGCGGGGCAAAGGTTTCTTCCAAGCTCGACGTACTCAAGCACCTCGTCACCAAGGTCGATCACCTGATCATCGGCGGCGGCATGGCCAACACCTTTCTCGCCGCGCGCGGAGTGGATGTCGGCAAGAGCCTGTGCGAGCATGACCTGACGGCCACTGCCGAGGAAATCCTCGATAATGCCGACAAGTCCGGTTGCACCGTCCACCTGCCTTACGACGTGGTCGTGGCCAAGGAATTCCAGGCCAACCCGCCGAGCCTGCGCACCTGCAACGTCCATGAAGTCGCCGCGGACGAGATGATCCTCGACGTTGGCCCGCAGGCGGTCGAAGCCCTCGGTGATGCGCTCAAGACATGCCGCACGCTGGTGTGGAACGGGCCGCTGGGCGCCTTCGAGATGGCGCCGTTCGACGCTGCCACGGTCGCGCTGGCGAAAATCGCCGCCGCGCTGACCAAGGAAGGCTCGCTGGTCTCGGTCGCCGGCGGCGGTGATACCGTTGCCGCGCTGAACCACGCAGGCGTGGCCGAGGATATCAGCTACATTTCGACCGCCGGCGGCGCTTTCCTCGAATGGATGGAAGGCAAGGAACTGCCCGGCGTGGTCGCGCTGGAGCAGTGATTCACATCGCATCGTCATTGCGAGGAGCGAAGCCACGAAGCATTTCAGGGCGGTAGTGCGCTAGTTGGCTACCTCACCGCCAGCTAGGCAACCACATCCACCATTCGAAGCTGGGCTTGCCGCAGCACAGCTTGGCCGCCGAGAGGATCGGCCAGAACGTAACGAACAGGGCTAAGGCTACCACCACCGCGCCCGGTCCCAGCCAGCGCCAGCGGTCTTCCCGTCGCCATAGCGCATCCAGCGCCAGGGCCAGGCAGGCCATCAAGAAGGCGCCGGGCAGCAGGTAGTGGTAGTAGAACTGGATCGGCTTGCCGTTCGCCACCCACATGCCGATCGAGACGAAGTAAAGTACGGCGGCGGCGAGGCAATCACGCCGCTTGTGCCTCCAGCCGGCCCACAGCGCCCAGCCGAGTGCCGGCAAGCCCGCCCACATGGCGAAGGGGTTGCCGAGCATCACCACGCCGCGCTGAGCCCCGTCAACGTTCTCGTAGAGGAACCAGATCGAGCGGGAATCGAGCACCCATTGCCACCAGACCGACTGATAAGGGTGATGCTTCACCACCGAGTGCTGGAGCTTCAGCATGTAGCCCTGGTATTCGACGATTTTGAGCGGATCGATCGGCTTCGTCTCGTAGAAGAAGGCGGGCAGGAAGGAGGCGAAGTAGACCAGCAGGGGCAGGGTCCCAAGCCACAGCCCCGCCTCGGCGAGGCTGATCCCCGGTACCGGCGCGCCCTCGGCCGCCAGCATGAAGTTCCGTCCGTGCCGGCGCAGGCGCATGACCAGGAAGGCGAGGCCGGGGGCCGCGGCCACCGACAGGGCATTCCACTTGGCGCCGAGCGCGAGGCCGATGAACAGGCCCGCCAGGATCAGGCGCCACCGGCCTTGGGCCGGCGAGCGTACTGCGCCTGCCAGCATCCACATCGCCAGCATGACGAAGCTGGCCATGAAGATGTCGAGCATGGCAATCCGGCTCATCACGAACCAGGAGAAGCTGGTGGCGAGGAGGACGGTCCCCGCGATCGTCGCGAAGCGGAGCTGGCTGGCGAGCCACAGCGCGCGGCTGAACGCATAGAGGCCGAGGGTGCCGAACAGGGCGGGCATGATCCGCCAGGCCCAGGGCTCGTCGCCGAACAGGCGGATGCCCAGCGCAATCAGTTCCTTGCCGACCAGCGGGTGCTCCGGATTGATCGGCTTGGCCATGGACAGCAGCACCCTCGCTGCCTTCACGTAGTGGACCTCGTCGAAGTAGATCCGCTCCGGTACGCCCAGCCGCAGCAGGAGCAGGCCGAGGAACAGCGCCGCGATCCCCGCGCACCAGGCCCGTGGATCGCTGTCGCGCGGCGGGTAGGCGGTCGCGGCGAGGAATCTCGCGCGGGCTCTGTCGAGAAGCTCCCTCATCGGCCAGCGCGATAGCCGCAGGAGCCGCCCTGCCGCAATGGCCTGCCGCATCTGCCTTGCCCGCGCGTCTTGTCGCTTCTAATGCGACCCCCATGAAGAAGACCACCGGACAGGACCGCTCGATCACACGCAACTGGCGCCCGGCCACCCAGGCCCTGCGCGGGGGTACCTGGCGGTCCGAGCATGGCGAGACGAGCGAGGCGCTGTTCCTCACCTCGGGCTATACTTACGACGACGCCGCCACAGTTGCCGCGCGCTTTGCCGGTGAGCAGGACGGGATGACCTATTCCCGCCTGCAGAACCCCACCGTGGCCATGCTGGAAGAGCGCATCGCCCTGCTCGAAGGGGCGGATGCCTGCCGCGCCCAGGCCAGTGGCATGGCAGCGATGACTGCGGCCCTCTTGTGCCAGCTGTCCGCCGGGGACCATATCGTCGCCGGCAAGGCCGCCTTCGGCTCGTGCCGCTGGCTGGTGGACAGCCTGCTGCCGCGCTTCGGTGTCGAGCGCACTGTGATCGACGGGACCGACAACTCCGCCTGGGAGGCCGCGATCCAGCCCAACACCAAGGTATTCTTCTACGAGACCCCGGCCAACCCCACGCTCGAACTGGTCGACATGACCTTCGTCAACGGGGTGGCGCGGGCCCATGGCATCACCACCGTGGTCGACAACGCCTTCTGCTCGGCTGTGCTCCAGCGCCCGCTCGATTTCGGGGCGGATGTCGTAGCCTATTCGGCCACCAAGTTCATGGACGGGCAGGGTCGGGTGCTGGCCGGAGCGGTGTGCGGGACCGAGCAGTTCATCAACGACAAGCTGCTTCCGTTCCAGCGCAACACCGGGCCGAACCTCTCTCCCTTCAACGCCTGGGTCGTGCTCAAGGGCATGGAGACGCTGGACCTGCGCCTGAGGCAGCAGAGCGCCAATGCCCTCGAAGTCGCCCGGTTCATCGAGGCGCGGGTTCCGCGCATCATGTATCCGGGGCTGGAGAGCCATCCGTCCTATGCCCTGGCCCAGAAGCAGATGAAGCTGCCCGGCGCGATCTTCTCATTCGAATTGGCGGGCCGCGAGCAGGCCTGGGCCCTGCTCGACGCGCTGCAGCTGATCGACATCTCAAACAACATCGGTGACACCCGTTCGCTGATGTGCCACCCGGCCACCTCGACCCACCACAACATGGGCCCCGAGGGCCGCGCCGAAATGGGCGTGAGCGACGGGATGCTGCGCCTCAACGTGGGACTCGAAGACCCGCAGGACCTGATCGAGGATCTTGACCGGGCGCTGTCCGCCGCTGGGCTCTGAACTCCGCCCGCGCGGGCTCTCTCTTGGGAACGTCCGCGACCTGACGCCGTTGGGTTTCGACTAGGGCGAGGGGCGCGGGACTCCTGTGCATTGACGAAAATCCACCAAGACCAGAGCCATTCACCTGCCGTAGGCGCTCCGGCCGATGCCGCCGGGCTGCTCGCCGCGATCGTCCAGTCGTCGCATGACGCGATCGTCGGCAAGAGCCTCGATGGGACCGTCCTGACCTGGAACGCGGCGGCCGAGGAAATCTTCGGTTGGCGGGCGCACGAGATGGTCGGCGGCACCATCCGCCGGATCATCCCTGACGACCGGCAGGCCGAAGAGGATGTGATCCTCGCCTCGATCCGCGCGGGCGAGCGGGTCCCCAGCTTCGAAACGGTCCGCCTGCACAAGGATGGCCGCGAGGTTCACGTCGCCGTTACGGTTTCCCCGGTCTACGATGGCCTGGGAAAAGTGATCGGCGCGAGCAAGATCGCCCGCGATATCACCGAGCCGCGGCTGGTCCAGGCCGCGCTCGACGAAAGCGAGATGCGCTTCCGGCTGATGGCTGATAATATCAGCCAGCTCGCCTGGATCGCGGAGCCAGACGGGGCGATCACCTGGTACAACCGGCGCTGGTACGACTATTCCGGAACCGACTTCGCCGCGATGCGCGGGTGGGGGTGGCAGGCCATCCACCATCCCGATCACGTAGAGGCGGTGACGGCCAAGTTCGTCGCCAGGGTCGCCGATGGCGAGCCCTGGGAAGATACCTTTCCCCTGCGCGGAGCCGATGGCCAGTACCGCTGGTTCCTCTCCCGGGCCCAGCCGCTGGTCGCGGCTGACGGCAAGGTGCAGTGCTGGTTCGGCACGAATACTGACATCACCGAGCAACTCGAAGCCGAGCGGCGGATCGAGCTGCTGATGCTGGAGGTCAACCACCGGTCGAAGAACATGCTCGCGATGATCCAGTCGCTCGCGCGGCGGTCGGCCAATCACGCGGCGCGCGGCGGGGACGGGCACGGTAACGATGACTTCGTTCGCCGGCTCGAGCAGCGGATCGCGTGTCTGGCAGCCAATCAGGACTTGTTGGTGCGTCGCGCATGGTCCGACGTGCCCTTGGGCGAACTGGTAGAGGCGCAGCTGGCGTTCCTCGGCGACGCCCTTGCACAGGTCGATTGCGACGGACCGGAATTGCCGGTCACCCCGGGCGCTGCCGAGACGATCGGCATGGCGCTACATGAACTCGCCACCAATGCGCTGAAATATGGCTCACTTTCCGTTACCGCGGGTCGGGTGCGGGTCGCGTGGAAGAGGGGCGAGGCGGGCGGGCTCGAGATGGGCTGGACGGAATCGGGTGGACCGCCGGTGGTCGAACCGGTGAAGCTTGGCTTCGGCAGCCGGCTGATCACCGACATGCCCCGCGGCAAGCTGCGCGGCGAGGTGCGGGTCGACTATGCGCGCGAAGGTTTTTCTTGGCGCCTGTCCTGCCCGGCGGAGAAGGTTCTGGCGTAGTCGCTAGATGCGCCTTCCACGTCCGCGGAACGCTTGTGCGGACGGGGCCGCGAGGGTTCGGGAGATGCCTGCCCCACTTACCGAAACGTGGAAAAAGGAACCGGACACCGGCGAAGGGGGTTCACCCGATGCAGGGAAAGGATTACTCATGCCTTCCATGAAGGAACTCTTTCAGCATGCCGCGCTGACGGACGGAGTCACCGTCCGGGTGGCGGTCAATTTCCTTCCGGAGCAGTCACGGATCGAGGCTGGGAAGTGGTTCTGGGTCTATCACATCCGGATCGAGAACGATTCCGCCCAGGCTGTCCAACTGCTCACCCGTCACTGGCGGATCACTGACGGGACGGGCATCGTCTCGCTGGTGGATGGCGATGGCGTCGTCGGCGAACAGCCGGTCATCGCGCCCGGAGCCAGTCACGACTATGTCTCCGGCTGCCCGCTGTCGACCCCCCATGGCTCGATGGAAGGCCACTATGAATTCCGCCGTGCCGATGGCACCCGGTTCGAGGCGGCGATTCCTTTTTTCCCGCTGGCCGCTCCCGCAACCGCGGGGTGAACCGCGTCGGAGCAGTCGGAGCATCTCTGCCTGACCTTGCTCCCAAACCGCCCCCGCACTAGACCGCAGGCATGAAGCGTACCCATCTGCCGCTGAACGCGCTGCGCGTGTTCGATGCCGCCGCGCGGCACCTCTCGTTCACCCGTGCGGCTGACGAGCTGGCGGTGACCCCGGCTGCGGTCGGCCAGCAGATCCGGGCGCTTGAGGATCTTCTCGGCGTGGTTCTGTTCCGTCGCACGTCGAAGGGGCTGGAGCTGACTGACGAGGCGACAGCCGGGCTTGAGCCGCTGCGCACAGGCTTCCTGCATTTCGAGGATGCGGTGCGGGCAATGCAGGCCGGGCAGGCCAGCCACGTGTTCACCATCGCGGCCCCGCGCGACGTCCTCGCCACCTGGCTGGCGCCGCGGCTCGCCGCCTACCGCGCCGCCAATCCCGACGTCCGCTATGCGCTGGTCGATTCGGAGGACGCCGACTTCACCGAGGCCAACCTCGATCTGGCGATCCGTTGGGCCGAAGGACCGGGCGATCTCGAGGGGGTGCAATTGGGCGCGGCGCGGCAGGTGACGGTGGGCGCGGGTCCGTGGATCGCCTGGCCGGGGGATCCCGAGCCAGGTGGGGAAGGGGCAGACGAACCGCCGGTCCATGTCGCAGATGCAGGGCTGGCGCTGAGCGCGGCCGCCGCTGGCCTAGGCAAGGCGCGTGTGCCGGAGCTGCTGGCGCGCGCCTGGCATGATAGCGGGCGGATCGCCCAGCTCGGCGTGGCGGAAGAAAGTCGCCGGGGATATTGGCTTGTCGCCCCCCTCCCGCAGTGGCGGCAGAAGAAGGTCAAGGCGCTGGTTGCCGCTCTTTCTGTTTAGTGCGCCTTCCACGCCGTTCAAGGACTGCGGTACCGACCCGCTGATCACCAGTTGACAGTCATCGATGGGCGGCCACGGAGCGGGCCGGTCCGCCGGGAAGACCGAAGGGGCCTTCCCGAGGGCGCTTTAGCGCCGATAATAACGCCGGCAGTTCTTGTTATACTTGGTCCGGGCGATCTCATGGCCGCCGACACCACCTACGGCGGCACCGCCCAAGACCCCAGCCGTCGATCCGCCGGTCAGCACGGCGCCGAGCACGCCTCCGGCAACGGCACCAACAGCGGCGCCTTCGGTTTTGTTGAGACGCTTGCACTTGCGCGCTTCCGCAGGGCTGGCGGTGAGCGCAAGGGCGGCGATGGCCGAGGCCAGGGCAGCCTGCCCGAACAGGGTCTTCTTCATGTGGTGCATTCCTCCGCTGTGGTACTTGCCCCCATGAACGCTGATTGCGCCTTCCAGTGCCAGTAGCAACCCCTCATGCGCGAAGCGGCGCCTCCCGCAAGGGAAGGCGCCGCCGCTTTGGGCTCGTTCACGAGGGGAATGACGAGCCTAGCGATCCTTGCTGCTGGATGAACCGCGATCGGCGCTGCGCCCGTCGGTATCGTTCATCCCGCCCTGCTGTCCGGATCTGCCGGACTGCTGATTCTGCTGGCCGCCGCTAGTGGAGCCGCCCTGCTGCTGTTGGCGGCCGCCTTGCTGGCCTTGCTGACCTTGCTGGCCCTTGGAGCCTGACTGGCCCTGCTGCGGCTGGAGCAGGTCATCCTGGCTCGGCTGTCCTGCCTGGCGGCTCTCGCCC
>JGI24751J29686_10000475_pt1 | contig 11985 bp, 10 predicted proteins | sample KBSSwiS6_FD_29686 | JGI IMG/M metagenome (IMG submission 29686)
GTGTTCAGTATTTATAATATCTATAGTCGTCTTAATCCCTATTTTATTTACTTCGATCAAACCGGCAATCCTTACAATGGAACACTTGAGGTTGATGCAAGACAAGTTTCTTTATTCCCCATCCTCCCTGCAGTGACCTGGAACTTCAGGTTGTAAAATAAAGTTGAGCTTAGAGAGAATATTTTAACGAAATTTTGAATTTTGGCTTACAAATTGTGGATGGTCAAGCGATTTTAAATATTGACCAGTGCGATTGCTGAATCCTCCTTTTGAAAACACTCCCTGGGCACAAGATTACGAAGCAGCTTAATATAGTTCCTCTTCCTTGTAAAACCGTTTTTGCTTTCAATACCCTATGGAAGGACCGCAATTCCCTAATTCTAAAAATTTAACGGTTATGAAAAAATTTTTCCTCAGGCAAGGGCTTACCATCTTTACGTTTTTATTCATCTTCTATTGTCGGGTTAATGGAACCACTTACCCTATCAATGTAACTTTTAGCGGTTCGCAGGAAGTGCCATCTAACAATTCTACTGCCACCGGTACTTTTGTTGGGACCTATAATGATGCAACTGATTCTTTGATTTATACGGTTACTTTCAGTGGATTGTCGTCAAACACAACCAATGCACATTTTCATGCATCGCCTCCGGGCATATCCGGGGGAGTGTTAATACCCATCACCGGGATCCCGTTTCCGTTGGGTGTAACGAGCGGAACTTTTAAAGACACAATAGTATTAACCGCCACCCAGGAGGATTCTTTAAAGAAAGGGTTATTGTACTTTAATATCCATACTGTGAATTTTCAAAATGGTGAGCTCAGGGCTCAAATATTTTTGCAGGATGCAACATTTGTTATTCCTGATATTATTTGTCCAAGAGATACAACGGTAAGTGCGACTGCTGGAAGTTGTTCAGCTTCCATAACGTTCGGAGCCGACACCAATACAGCCGTTCCTACTGCCACCTTATTTTACCGGATAGGGAACACAACGATCACATCACCCTTTAGTTTTTCTGTAGGTACTACAAGAGTTGTTGCTACAGCGTTGAACGGAGCCGGCTTTGATACCTGTTCATTCAGCGTAATAGTAAGAGATACTCAGCCACCTGTGATCACATGTCCCCGGGATACAACGCGTCCTAATGATCCGGGTAAGTGCGGTGCAATTGTAAACTTCCAGCCGGCAACAGCTACAGACCTCTGTTCAAAGAATGTAACGATTACGTATAGCCAGAATCCCGGAACATTCTTCCCTGTTGGTACTACTACGGTTACAGCCACAGCTAAGGATTCATCAGGTAATACGGCAAGCTGCTCATTCCATGTTACTGTGAATGACGTTGAACCGCCCGTTATTCATGACCTTACTTTAGATCCGACTATCATATGGCCGCCTAATCATAAAATGAAAAATGTTTCTGTTAATTATACGTCTACAGATAATTGTCCGGGACCGATCACTTGCCAATTGACTGTTACAAGTGATGAATCTGGGAATGGAACAGGAGATGGTAATTCATCGGCTGATTGGGTTCTCGTGAATGATCATCTTGTAAAAGTGCGTGCAGAAAGATCAGGAACAGGCGACGGCAGGGTTTATTCAATTATAGTTGCCTGTACAGACGCACATGGAAATACCGGCAAGGACACTGCAACTGTTTTAGTGCCTCATAATAGAGGCTTGTTGGTAAGAGGTATTCCACTGGGATGGACAAATGGACATGGAAATCCTCATGGAACAAATACGGCCGTTATAATGGATGAAGAAAATTCTGAAAGAGCAACATTTGTGAGTATCTATCCGAATCCAAGTGTTGGCTACTTTAATATAGAGATCCAAACGGGTAATTTTAAAGATAAGATNTCCGTTCGCATCTTCGATGTATCAGGCCGTGTATTGGAAGTTAAAAATGAACTGGCCGGAAATCAGATCATCCGGATGGGCGATAACCTGAAAGCCGGTTTCTATATCGCAGAAATAAGACAAGGTAATGAGACAAAACAAATTAAACTTGTAAAACAATAGAGACACTAAGGATAGTAAGTTCAAAAGCAGCAGAGTTATCTGCTGCTTTTTTTTTGTCAGCTATTGAACGATTTTTTTGAAATTGTTAAGAGCCGTTAATCCGAGGTTAAGCAGGCTTGAAAATTTGTTCCGCGGTTTTTTGTATATCACCTTAGCAGTATAAATTTTAAAAATAAGTTTTATGAAAAAAATCGTTCTATTTTCATTTGTTGCATTGCTCTTAGGCGGTGCAGCAAGTGCACAGACAACTCCGCAAAAAACAACAAAGGCCCCGGCGAAAACAACAACAACAAAGACCACCAGTAGTAATGCTGCAAAAGTTACTACACCTGCAAAAACTTCAACCGCATCTGTAGCAGCTAAACCNGNAACNACTATTCGTAAAAAACATCATCATCATCCGGCAAAAAAAGCTAAGAGTAACTAAAAGGCTGTTGGGTTTGTGGCTATAAAAAGACGGTTCCGTGGTCAGGGCCGTCTTTATTTTTATACCCGTTCAATTAACGTTCAATTAACTAATGTTAACAAAATGGTTTTCTCCGAAGAAACAAACTTTGCGGTTGAATAAATGGAAATCGTTTATGATCCGCTCGGCAGTTATCAGGTGGGGAATATTTTTAAGCACATTGATCATTGTTACGATCATTATTTTTCAATTGGTATGGCTGAAGAAAACCTATCGTTTTGAACAAAAAGAATTTGACAGGAATATTGTAAAAGTAATAAGAGGTCTTTATGAAGATCTCGATATGAATACGTATTACTCCACTCATTTGAATGAACTCATTGAGAATCCTGAACCACACCTGTACATGTTCCGGCTGCATGCACAGATCACGAATGATACCTTAAAAAGTTATTTGCAATATGAACTGGAAGATTTTGGTGTATTCACGGATTGCCAGTATGGGCTTTACGATCCCGGTTCAGCAAAATTCATCTACACCGATGTGCTTACATCGGTAAAGACAAATAAAAAAATACTTCCTGCAATACCACACCCCGCAAGGCCATTTACGTATGTGGCGCTTTATTTCCCTAACCGGCAAGGCTATATTTTATCGCAGATCAATATCTGGATCATCAGCAGCGTATTGATGATGCTCATACTCATTTTATTCAGCGCCGCCATCTTTTATTTTTACAAACAAAAATTTTTAGCGGAAACACAGAAAGATTTTGTTCACAATTTTGCGCATGAATTTAAAACACCTGTATCCGTTATAAGCCTTGCGGCTGATACCATCCTGGATAAAACAAATGGAAAGAATGATAAGCTGAGCACTTACGCAGGTATTATTCGCTACCAGGGTAATTACCTGGCCAGCCAGATCGAAAAACTTTTACAGTTTGCCTATACCGAATCAAGACATTTGCAGTTGGACAAAGGGCCTGTCGATATGCACCGGGCGATCAACGAGGCGATCAATCATCTTTCACCGCTCATTGAAGAAAGGAACGCATTATTAAAACTGGAGTTAAATGCGGAGGACCCGGTTGTGCAGGCCGACAAAAATTATATGCTTATCGTTCTCATGAACCTTATTGATAATGCAATAAAATATTCCCGGCATCCCGAAATCATCATAACAACAAAGCGACAGCACAATAGCTTTAGTTTTTCGATACAGGATAATGGTATTGGTATTGAAAAAAAACAACTGCATAAAATATTTAAGAAATTCTACAGAGTTTATCACGGCGAGGTTTATTCTTCCAGGGGGTTTGGTATTGGTTTAAGCTTTGTCAAGACGATCCTGGAAGCGCATCATGGCGGTATCACGGCAGAAAGTGTTGTCGGTAATGGCAGCATATTTAAAGTTCAACTGAATGCTTAAAAATAAAACTATGCGATCAAAAATGAAAATATTACTCGCAGAAGATGACCTGCAATTGGGATTTATAATCAAAGATAACCTGGAGGAGAACGGCTTTGATGTGATCAATTGCCCCGATGGAGAATCGGCCTGGGATTTTTATCAGAAAAAAAGTCCTGACCTCTGTATCCTCGATGTGAACATGCCTTACCGGGATGGTTTTTCAGTAGCCAAAAAGATCCGGCAAAAAAGTGATACGATGCCCATTATTTTCCTTACTGCTAAATCATTGGAAGAGGATGTTATAAAAGGATTTGAAATCGGAGCTGATGATTATGTTACAAAACCATTCCGGATGAAGGAACTGTTGATGCGCATCAATGTTTTTTTAAGGAGAAACAAAATGCTTGTTAAGGATTCGCCGTTATCCTATCAATTAGGTTCTGCATTATTCATACCCGAGGAACTAAAACTTGTTTATGATGATGAGACGGTTGTGCTGACAGTAAAAGAAAGACAATTACTGGAATTTCTTTGCCAGCATCCTGGTGTTCTTTTAAAAAGGGAGGAGGTGCTTTCAAATGTGTGGGGCAAGAATGATTTTTTCCTGGGAAGAAGTATGGATGTCTTTGTAAATAAATTGAGGAAACATCTCAAACGCTCCGATGAAATATCTATTGAAACGATACATGGCGTAGGATTCAGATTCTCTATTTCGGAAAAATAAAAAGTTCCGTGGAAACGGAACCTTAATCGAATACTCTTTAAATATTGTTGACAGGGCAATATTAAGGAAGAAAAAAGTTTAAACGATGTTCAACAGCATTTGTTTTTTACTATCCTGTATAATTTATTATTGCCTATCAGTTTTTATACTTAGTTTATTAAGTAAAAAAACCGGGCTGTCGGCCCGGTTTTTATATCATTCAATGCATGTATCAGTTTTGAACAAGGATCTTTGCACTGGTTGAAACCTGGTTAGCTTCATTAGAAACTTTTACCAGATAGGTTCCTGCCGTAAGTGATCGTGGAAGTCTGAGCTCAGTTACCTGGCCTTTTGTTGCTACGTTCACTTGCTGATTGCTTACCAGCTTACCGGCTAAGTCAAGCACTTGCACCTGGTATTTACCGGCAGGAATATTATCAAATGAAACTTTTACGCGGCTATTTGTAACCGGGTTAGGGAAAACAGATATGGCATGATCACTGATTACTTCATCAGGAATAACCTGCTGTGTCTTTTCAGTCGCATCAGTTACTTCTTCTTTTACAGGCTCAACAGCTTCTTCTTTTTTATCTTTCTTTTTCTTCTTATCAAAAGCTAAATTACCATTGGCAAGATCTGAAGCATTGAAAACATTTGGAGAGGTGGATACTTTTTCAGCCTGCATGGTTAAAAGGTCAAAACGATAATAGCCAACAGTTGATTCGGAGCTGGCAATAATTACTTTGCTGCCCTCTTCAACCATAGCGCCGTTTGTTGAAAAACCCTGGGGCAAACCTTTTATTGTTCCCAGGTATTTTGCTGTTTTATTTTCAATACCAAACCTGAAAACATTTCTGTTTGCCTGGATCAGGTAGAGATTACCATCTTTATCTGCGATCATATCACCGCCAAAACCACCGCGGCTATGTACAGAAAATTTTGCATTGGCTGCATCATCAGTCAACGCACCCAGATCTGTTATTACTGGTTTTTTACCGGTAGTAAAACGGATCAAGTGATTGCCATCATTCGTTAACGCATAGCCGTTGCCATCGGAAGCAATTACCATTCTTGTGATCTGGTTAGGAGCATCGCCACTGTTTGCAACAGTTCCAAAAGCTTCATCTTCAAAATAATAAACCTTGGGTGATTTCGCATTAAGCTCAATATAACGAAGCTGGTTGATACCCATCGGGGTGTAGTAAAGACGTTCGTGTTTTTTATCGTAAGCCATCGCAGCAGAGTTCGTGGCGAAGGGCTTATCGGACTGATCGATTACACCTGATCTATAGATGACCACATTATGCACTTCTGTTTTTACCAGGGTCCTGACGTGACTATCGTCAAAGTGGTAAACCTGTACTTTCTCCTGCGGACGTGTACTGTTTAATTCCTGGTCGAGATTCACAACTTTTTTCTTTTGCACTTCCAGATTCGTCTTTGAAAGATCATTTGATTTTTTTGCGATGGGTTTTCCTGTTCGTGCATTTAAAGCTTCAATTTCCTGTTTGCTGTTGTAAACAGATTGAAGTTCTTCGCCGGTAACAATATTTACCAGCTTTACTTCTTTCCAGCTATGCCCGCCTTTTTCGGCTGCTGTAATTGCATAACCAAAATTGTTTTCTTTGCTTTCTTGTTTACGGTTTCGTTGGCCAAATGTTGTGGTAATGAGAAGGATCATTACAAAAAAGAGTAGAGTTTTTTGTTTCATGGCAAATTGATTTTGTTGATTCAAACTACGATTATTTTCGTTGTTACCAAAAAAAATTTGATGAAAGGCAATTCGGGCGGGACGGCAAATGAAAAGACCGGCGTGCATGAGAGACCAATGCTCTATAGCTTTTAAGGTAAAAGATTAACTTGAGCCGCAAATCATGGCTAATTTCTTATTTTCATTTTATGCATGCTCTCACGTTTAATGGCACTGAATCCATTTTATATAAGCAGGTAAACGACCCGGTCCTTCTTGATCCTTCCGATGCTATTGTGAAAATATCACTCGCTGGTATTTGCGGATCTGATCTGCACGTTTATCATGGAAGGGAGACCGGGATTGATGATAGTACCGTAATGGGGCATGAGTTCGCGGGAGAAATAGTAGAAATTGGTTCAGCAGTAAAAAATTTTTTCAAAGGATCTAAGGTATTAAGCCCGTTCACGACTTCATGTGGTGAGTGTTATTATTGCATGATAGGTTTAACATGTCGCTGCGAAAAAGGAAATCTTTTTGGCTGGGTTGAAAAAGGAAAAGGATTAAACGGTGCGCAGGCACAATATATCCGCGTACCTATGGCTGATAATACTTTGGTGCCCCGGAGTAATGATCTGTCAAACGAAAAAGGATTATTATTGGGAGATATTTTTTCGACCGGCTATTTCTGTGCGGAAAATGCAGGCGTGAATAGTAAAGGAGCCTATGTTGTGATCGGTTGCGGACCAGTCGGATTAATGGCTATCATTGCAGCAAAACATTTAGGTGCTGAAAAACTATTTGCAATCGACAGCGTGGCCAACCGGTTAGAATATGCAAAAAACTTTGGAGCANTCCCCTTGAATTTTATAGTAACAAATGTAAAAGAAGAGATCCTTCAACAGACCAATGGCCGCGGAGCCGATGCCATAATGGAAGTGGTGGGAAGTGAGAATGCACTGCGGCTTGCATTAGATGTAGTAAGACCTGGCGGAACAATTTCTTCGGTGGGAGTACATACAGCAAAGCAATTTTCATTTTCACCCGGGGAAGCCTATGATAAAAATCTTACGTATAAGATCGGAAGATGTCCGGCAAAATATTATGCAGATAAATTATTGCGTGAAGAAGTAGTGCAGCGTTATCCAATAGAATCGATCATTACACACAGGCTTAAGCTGGAAGATGGAGCGAAAGGCTATGACATCTTTGATAAAAAACTGGATAACTGTATAAAATCTGTTTTAATGCCCCATGACTCGCAGGAATGATAAAAGAAATCCGTCCTAATAAAGACAATTGCTTAAAAATGCCAGTTGCGTATTTTTAAATGAACTGCTTTAATTTCATAGCTGATTTCAAACTCTTAAAATTAAAAACATGAGAAAAACTGCTGCCTTGGTTTCAACTCTTTTTGCTTTCACTTTTTTATCTGCCCAGGACAAACCTGATATGGATGCGGTAAAAAAAATAAGAGATGAAGGTTTGAATAAATCAAGGGTAATGGACTTTGCACATCACTTAACCGATGTAAGCGGCCCGCGGCTCACCGCATCACCCGGTTTTATGCGTGCTGCTAATTGGGCAAAAGATGAATTAACAAGAATGGGTTTGGTAAATGCACAACTGGAGCCCTGGGGTGACTTTGGAAAAGGATGGGAACAACAGAAATGTTATGTGGCCATGACCGCTCCGTATTACCAGCCGTTCATTGCAATGCCCCGTGCCTGGTGCGGCAGTACACCGGGAAAAAAATCGATCAAAGGAGAAATCGTATTGGTAAAAGCAAAGGATACGGTTGAACTGATGCAATATGCCGGTAAACTGAAAGGTAAAATAGTGATGACCTGGTCGCAGGCCCAATTAAAACCATCATTCGATCCTGATGGCAATCGTTTTGCTGACACATCTTTGGATAAAATGGCAAAAGCTGAGCTCCGTCAGCCCGCACAAGGACAAGGGCAAGGTGGCAGACCACAAGGCCAGGGAAATTTTGCCAGCCAGTTTGCCGTACAGCGAAGAATGAATGAAATGATCAATAAAGAGAAACCGGCTTTATTACTTACAATGAGTGCAAATGGAAATGACGGAACTATTTTTGTAAGCAGTGGTGGTTCCTATTTAAAAGATGCCGAGATCGCTCCTGCATCTGTTGTTCTTTCAAGTGATGATTATTTACGTATTCAAAGATTGATAGAAGGAGGAACACCTGTGACCATCGATGCAGACATAAAAACAAAATTTTACACAGATGATATTAAAGGATATAATGTAGTAGCAGAAATCCCTGGCACTGATCCCAAATTAAAAGATGAGATCGTGATGCTGGGCGGGCATTTGGATTCATGGCATGCAGCAACCGGTGCTACAGATAATGCAGCCGGTTGTTCAGTAATGATGGAAGCAGTAAGAATATTAATGGCGAGCGGATTAAAACCACGCCGCACCATTCGTATTGCGTTATGGAGTGGTGAAGAAGAAGGTTTATTTGGCAGCCGTAATTATGTCAAAAATCATTTTACGGATTCCATTGCAAAGAGTAAAGTATCTGCTTACTATAATTTGGATAATGGTACGGGTAAAATAAGAGGAGTGTACCTGCAATCAAATCCGAATGTAAAAGATCTGTTTGCGGCATGGCTTGAACCATTTAATGACCTGGGTGCAAAAACGATTACGATCAATAACACCGGTGGTACCGATCACCAGGCTTTTGACGGTATTGGCATTCCCGGATTCCAGTTCATACAGGATCCAATCGAATACAATACAAGGACACACCATACCAATATGGACACGTATGATCACCTGATAGCTGATGACCTGAAACAAGCTGCGACGATCATTGCATCGTTTGTTTATAACACAGCACAACGGGATGAGAAGTTGCCGAGAAAAGCGACAACACCAAGAGCATTCTGATAAAAAGATAAATAAGTCACGCAACGACGCTAAGACGCAACGATAGTTTATGATTTATAACATTGTGCCCTGGCGGCGTTGCGTGAAAATATCTGTGAGATGTTTTTAAGGCAGGTTTATTTAGGGGCTTCATTCAGCATTTCTGCAAGCGACAATAATTCGATTTTTTTATAGCTGTCTTTATCCGTATCAAAACATTTTGAATACTCTTCGAGCATGAATTGGATAATGCGTTTATTTTTTAGCGGCTTAAAATAAGTGCCGACAGGAGGTACCGCAATTCTTTTAAAATAACTCTCTACATCGTTATGTGTAAAGACCTGCCCGGAAGAAGGATCAATAAAAAATTCGATTTTATTAATTGGATTAGGAAGATTTTCATCTGAATAACCCGGCTTGAAATAAGCAAGTACGGATTGTTTTGGAATGTTTATGGCTTTCACGGGGATATCCAGCAACTCACATAATACCAGGTAAAGAATTCCATTAGCGGCCTGGTTACCACGTTTTGTTTCCAAAACTTTATGAATCAGAAAATCATTTGGTTCTTTATAATTGACCTCGCTTCCTTTTAAACCAAAATAACTATACAGGATACTTGATATGATATTGATCTGTTCTAAGGGAGTAAGATAATTATTCAATTCAAGCCAGATATTCCGCCTGATCTTTTCCAGTTCCTGGTAGACGGGTGTAGTGCTCAATTCAGGGAAATTAAACCGGCTTACTAACAGGGCGCCGGCCATCAGGTCGTGATGCCCTGAAACTTTCCAGGTATGAAAATCATCCGTCAGGTCGCGATAATGCAACTTGTGAATGATGAGTTCTATTCTTGTCTGTGTGATCTCGTCGGGCGTAGTCTCCCAAAGATGTTCAAGATTAGGGATGATCGGCTTACCATAATCAACGATCTTTTGCGTGACAGCATCAAAGACTTCCTGGTCAGGGTCATCGATTAAATGCAACAGGGCTTTGATCTCTTTGGTGGTTTCCATGGTATAGATATTGGCACAATATCTAACGTAGAGACGATATTAATTAGTATGTTTTATCCACAGATGGGGAGAAGGCTATCTTTGAGTTTCAGGTTTGAGGTCTGATGTTCAATTGAATATTGAACATTATTTTTTCTTTGCCAAAGCCATCCAATCCCATGGTTTTGGTTCTTTCAGCCATTTAAGTGGTTTTAGAAATTCAGTGCTCCAATCATATTCTATTTTTTGAAACTCTTGAGCCATCAATCCGGCATTCGTTAAAAGTATTTCNAATTCTTCTTTTAGATAATGTTTATGCAATACCTCGTCAATCGTTGTATTGCCTTCCAGCAAATGTTTCAATTGTGCTACAGGTCTTTTTTTACTTATTATCTTTTTTGCATCTTTATCAGGATCCCATTTTTGACGAATGATAGATGTAAGCATAGCCGATTCCAGGGAGGGAACAACCAAAATAATATGTCCGCTTCTTTTTAAACTTTTACTTAGGTTTTCAAAAAATATTTTTCTTTTTTGTTCAGTCCCGGTAAGAATAGCATTGATGCATAGAGCAAAATCACATCCAGGTATAACTGGATTTGCAACGGACATATCCACTCTTTTATAAACAATATTTTGAAGGCCTGGAAAAGTTTGACAGGCTATGTCAAGATTTTTTTGAGAAATGTCAATCGCATATACTTTTTTAAAAGCAGAAGAAAGAATAGGAAGCCATTTGCCAATTGCACATCCAATATCTATCGAAGATTTATTTTTTGATGCAAACCGCCTGATCGTTTTTTGTATGATTTTCTTTTTATCATTTGCAAGCACATCAAATATCTCTTCATTATAATCGGGAGCAATTTTTTCCCAGTAATGTCTGTTCATTGGAAATGAGTTAGTAAGCGGGCTAAAGATAAATGATTTGCGAATTTAATGTTGACTATGATTTTTTGATTGTTATCGCTAATGCTTGTAACTTAATCCAAAATTCTTCACATGAAAATGAATCGCCTGTCAAAACAAAAGTCACGTCGCGATTTTATTAAAAACACTTCGCTGCTTGCCGGTGGTTTCTTTATCGTTCCGCGGCATGTGTTGGGCAAAGGGTTTATTCCGCCGAGTGATAAACTCAATATAGCAGGGATTGGATGCGGCGGTAAGGCTGAAGTGAATTTGCCTTATGCATGGAATAAAGGCGCAGAGAATATCGTGGCACTTTGTGATGTAGATGATCGCATGGCTGCCAATGCAAGAAAGAACTGGCCCGGCGCACCGTATTATAAAGACTTCCGTGAAATGCTTGATAAAGAACATAAAAATATCGATGCAGTGATGGTAACGACGCCTGATCATATGCATGCAGTTCATGCTTTGCCTTGTATGCAGCTCGGTAAACATGTTTACGTAGAGAAGCCTTTAACGCATGATATTTATGAAGCAAGAATTTTAACGCAGGCAGAAAAAAAATATAAAGTAGTTACGCAAATGGGGAACCAGGGCAGCAGTGGTGACGATACAAGAAATGTAGAGACATGGATACAGGGCGGTGTGATCGGTGATGTGCATACGGTTCATGTATGGACCAATCGACCTGTATGGCCATCCGGTGTTTCATTACCTGAAGGAAAATTTGAAGTGCCTAAAGAACTGGCATGGGACCTATGGTTAGGCACTGCACCTTATCGTGATTATAATCCTGCTTATTTACCTGCCATTTGGAGAGGCTGGACAGATTATGGAACAGGTTCATTGGGTGATATGGGTTGCCACTTTATCGATGTTCCTTATCGTGCATTGAAACTGGGTTACCCAGTTTCCGTTGAATGCAGTGTTACTTC
>JGI24751J29686_10000476_pt1 | contig 11948 bp, 11 predicted proteins | sample KBSSwiS6_FD_29686 | JGI IMG/M metagenome (IMG submission 29686)
TTTGATGCAGGCCTCCTCGCCATGCTCGACGCCTACGAGGACGTGCGGCCCGACGCGAGCGGCGAGTACCGGCGGGAGACCTGGTCGGTGAGGACGCAGATCGGCGAAGTCAGCGCCGACCTCTACGTCTACAATGTCCCGCTCCCGCCCGGCAGCCGTCCCGTCACCGGGGGCGACTTTCAGGCCTTTCTCGTCCGTCATGGGCTCCCACGGTTCGGCTGACCCGCGCGAATCTGTTGCCTTGCCGGCCGATCCCCCCTAAGGGGCCGCCCTTCATTGACACGGAATCGATGATCGGCCTGGCTATCTAGGGCTGCCTTGGCGGATCGGACGTGTCTCTATCAAGGAGACGAAAATGCCCAAGATGAAGACGAAGAGCGGCGTGAAGAAGCGCTTCAAGCTCACCGCCACCGGCAAGGTGAAGCACGGCGTCGCCGGCAAGCGCCACCGCCTGATCAGCCATAACGGCAAGTACATCCGCCAGAACCGCGGCACTGACGTGATCTCCGACGCTGATGCGAAGGTGATCAAGAAGTGGGCGCCCTACGGGCTGAACTGAGGAGCGCTGAACCATGAGCCGTATCAAGCGGGGTGTTACCACCCGAGCCAAGCACAAGCGCATTCTGGATCAGGCGAAGGGCTATCGCGGCCGTCGCAAGAATACGATCCGCGTTGCGCGCCAGGCGGTCGAAAAGGCTGGCCAGTACGCCTATCGCGACCGCAAGGTTAAGAAGCGGACCTTCCGCGCCCTGTGGATCCAGCGCATCAATGCTGCTGTCCGCGAGGCGGGCCTGACCTATTCGCAGTTCATCCACGGCGCCAAGCTGGCCGGCATCGAGCTGGACCGCAAGGCCATGGCCGATCTCGCCATGAACGAAGCCGGCGTGTTCACCGCCGTCATCGCCCAGGCGAAGGCTGCCCTTCCGGCCGCCTGATCTTCCGGCATTGCCGAACACAAACGGGCGCGGGCGCAAGTCCGCGCCCGTTTTGCGTCAGGCACTTGCGGCGGACGCGGCAAGTGCATACCTCCTGGGACGTGACGGGGCGCATCCAGGACCAGGAACGGCAGCCTGCGACGAAGGGCGCGGTACAGGCGCGCTTCTTCGATCCGCCGGCCGGCCTGCGTCGCTATTTCACCAGCTTCTATGTCGTCGAGATCGACGGACACGTGGGCGATGCCGACTACCTTCACCCGGAGTGGGCCAACCTGCGATTCTTTTCGGGTTCTCGCCCCACTGCCGAGGGTGCTAACGGCGACCGGGTCGAGCACGCGCGTTTCTGCGCAACCGGCCCGAGCAGCCGCGCGGTGCGCTTCTCTCTGGGGCCGACGCGGATGTGGGGTATCGGTCTGCTGCCCCTGGGATGGGCCATGTTCTTCGACAAACCCGCGGCGACGCTCGCCGATCGCGTGGTCGATGGCGAAGCCCATCCGGCGTTCGCGCCCTTCGCGCCGCTGGCGCGCAACCTGTTCGGCGCGGTGGCGGACGAGCAGGCGGAACTGGCGCGGATCACGGCCCACTTCACCGTCCTTGCCCGGCCCTCGATCCCTCGCGAGGCGCAGATCGTCACGCTCCACGCCGCCCTGATCGATGCCGACGTGACCACCGCGCGAGACCTCGCCCAGCGTACTGGCCTGAGCCAGCGGACGGTCGAGCGGATCGCGCAGGCAGCATTCGGCTTTGCCCCCAAGCTGCTGCTGCGACGCCAGCGTTTCATGCGCAGCCTGGCGCAATACATGCTCGACCCCTCGCTCAGGTGGATCGGCGCGCTCGACGGGCATTATCATGACCAGGCCCAGTTCGTGCGCGACTTCCGCGAGTTCATGGGAATGAGCCCGCGCGAATACTCGGCGCGCGATAAGCCGGTGATCGGCGCGATCCTGCGCGAGCGGGCGCGCATCGCCGGACAGGCGGTCCAGGCGCTGGACTCGCCGGAAGGCGGCGCACCCAAGCTCGCGGCCTCTGTTGCTCCCGCGGTTGCGAGTGGCGAGGCCAGTCCCTAAAGGGCGCACCAACCTTTCCTTGCGGCCCGAACGGAATTTGCACCAGTGGACTATGCGGCAACCGGACTAGCAGCGCGCGACCGCATCGCGGCGGCGACTGATCTCGATGCGCTCGAGAAGCTGCGGGTCGAGTTTCTCGGCAAGCAGGGCTCGATCTCGACCTTGCTCAAGACGCTTGGGGAAATGAGCCCCGAACAGCGGCAGAGCGAAGGGCCGCAGATCCACGCCCTGCGCGAGGATGTCACCGCCGCGCTGGCCGAACGCAAGGCCTCGCTGGAAGGCGCCGCACTCGATGCGCGCCTCGCCGCCGAGACGGTGGATCTCACCCTGCCCGCGCCGGAACTGCCGCGCGGCACGGTCCATCCGGTGAGCCAGGTCATGGACGAGCTGGCCGAGATCTTCGCCGACCTCGGCTTCGCTGTCGCCTCCGGCCCGGAAATCGAGGACGACTGGCACAATTTCACCGCGCTCAACATGCCGGAAAGCCACCCGGCCCGCGCGATGCACGACACGTTCTACTTCCCGGATGAGGGTCCTAACGGGACCCGGATGCTCCTGCGCACCCACACCAGCCCGGTGCAGATCCGCACCATGCTGGCGGAAGGCGCGCCGCTGCGGATCATCGCGCCGGGCCGGGTCTACCGTTCAGATTCGGACGCGACCCACACGCCGATGTTCCACCAGGTCGAAGGGCTGGTGATCGACAAGGGCATCCACCTCGGCCACCTCAAGTGGACGCTGGAGACCTTCCTCAAGGCCTTCTTCGAGCGCGAGGATATCGTCCTGCGCCTGCGCCCCTCGTACTTCCCGTTCACCGAGCCGTCGGTGGAGGTTGATGTCGGCTTCGCCATCGTCAACGGCAAGCGGGTGCTCGGCGGCTCTGGCGATGCACCGGGCCACGGCTGGATGGAGCTGCTCGGCAGCGGCATGGTCAATCGCAAGGTCATCGAATTCGGCGGGCTCGATCCCGACGAATGGCAGGGGTTCGCCTTCGGCATCGGGGTCGATCGCCTCGCCATGCTGAAATACGGCATGGACGACCTTCGCGCCTTCTTCGACGGCGACCAGCGTTGGCTCGCCCACTACGGTTTCTCCGCGCTTGACGTGCCGACCCTGTCGGGCGGCGTCGGCACCCCCGCTTGAGGAGCGCGCACTCATGAAATTTTCGCTCTCCTGGCTCAAGGACCACCTTGATACGCAGGCTTCGGTCGCGGAAATCGCGGCGACGCTGAATGCGATCGGCATCGAGGTCGAAGGCATCGAGGATCCGGCGGCAAGGCTGGCGGGCTTCCGCATTGCGCGGGTGCTGACCGCCGCACCGCACCCCAACGCCGACAAGCTGCAGGTGCTGACGGTCGACACCGGCGAAGGCGATCCGCTGCAAGTCGTCTGCGGCGCGCCCAACGCGCGGGCGGGCCTGGTGGGCGTGCTCGGCACCGCTGGTGCGGTCGTGCCGGCCAACGGGATGGTCCTGAAGGTCGCCGCGGTGCGCGGGATCGACAGCAACGGGATGATGTGCTCCAGCCGCGAGCTGGAGCTGGGCGACGATCACGCCGGGATCATCGAACTGCCCGATGATGCGCCGGTCGGCACCGCCTTCGCCGAGTACCACGGGGCCGACCCGGTGTTCGACGTGGCGATCACGCCCAACCGGCCGGACTGCATGGGCGTCTACGGAATTGCCCGCGATCTGGCCGCGGCGGGGATCGGTGCGCTGAAGCCGATCTCGCTGCTGGCGGTTGAGGGAGCCTTCTCATGTCCGACCGAGATTCGCACCGAGGATGCGGCAGCCTGTCCGGCGTTCTACGGCCGGGTGATCAGGGGCGTGACCAACGGACCTTCTCCGAAATGGCTGCAGGATCGGCTGAAAAGCGCCGGACAGCGGCCGATCTCGGCGCTGGTGGATCTCACCAACTACCTGATGCTGGGCTTCGGCCGTCCGGCCCATGCCTATGACCTGGCGCAGCTGAAGGGCGCGGTCGTTGCCCGTCCGGCGCGTGACGGCGAGACGGTGCTGGCACTCAACGGCAAGGAATACAGCCTCGAGGCAGGAATGACGGTGATCGCCGACGAGGCCGGCGTCCACGACATTGCCGGGATCATGGGCGGCGAGCATTCCGGCTGCACCGAGGCAACGACCGACGTGCTGCTGGAGATCGCCTATTTCGATCCGCAGGCGATCGCCGCCACCGGGCGCAAGCTCAACCTCACCTCGGACGCGCGCAGCCGGTTCGAGCGCGGGGTCGATCCGCTGTTCCTGGACACCGGGCTGGAAATGCTCACGCGGATGATCATCGAGACCTGCGGTGGGCAGGCGAGCGCGGTTATTCGTGCCGGCCACCCGCCGCGCGACACGGCGGTCGTGGGCTATGACCCGGCGCTCGCGGAAACGCTAGGCGGCGTGGGCGTGCCCGCGGCCGAGCAGCGGCGCATTCTCGAGGCGCTCGGCTTCACTGTGGGCGACGACTGGACCGTGACCGCCCCCGGCTGGCGCCCGGATATCGCTGGCGCGCCCGATATCGTCGAGGAGGTCGTGCGCATCTGGGGGCTCGACAACATCGCGTCGGTGGCGTTGCCGCGGGTTGATGGCGTTGCCCACCCGAGCGCGACCCCGGCCCAGAAGCTGGAGCGCCGCCTGCGTCGCTCGGCGGCGGCGCGCGGGCTCAACGAGGCGGTGACCTGGTCATTCCAGCCCATGGCCGAGGCTGAGCGGTTCGGCACCTGCCTGTGGGTTCTGGAAAACCCGATCAGCGAGGACATGAAGGCCATGCGCCCCTCGCTGCTGCCGGGGCTGCTGTCGGCCGCGGCGCGCAACCTGGCCCGTGGGACCGGATCGCTGCGGCTGTTCGAGATCGGCCGGCGCTACCTGAGGGGCGAGAACGGTGCGAGCGACGAGCGGCTCTCGCTGGCCGTGGTTCTCGCGGGCGACCGACTGCCCCGCGGTTGGGCAACTGGCAAGGCCCAGGGCTTCGATGCGTTCGACGCCAAGGCGGAAGCCCTTGCGCTGCTGGCGGAAGCCGGCGCGCCGGTGGACAGCCTGCAGGTCATGGGTGAGGCCGGAGGCCAGTTCCATCCGGGCCAGTCGGCCACGCTGCGGCTGGGGCCCAAGACGGTGCTGGCACGGTTCGGAATGGTCCACCCGGCGACGGCCAAGGCCTTCGATCTGGATGGCCCGGTCGCCATGGTCGAGCTGTTTCTCGAGGCCATTCCGGGCAAGCGCGGTGCCACGATCTTTGCGCGTTCGGCCTATGCGCCGCCTGCATTGCAGGCGGTGACGCGCGATTTTGCGTTCCTTGTCCCAACCGACAGACCGGCGGGCGACCTGCTGCGCGCGGTGCGCGGGGCGGACAAGGCGAACATCGTAACGGCCCGGCTGTTCGACGACTTCCGCGGGGCAGGGGTGCCGGAAGGGCACAGGTCCCTGGCCGTGGAAGTCACGCTCCAACCGGCTGAGAAGAGCTACGCTGAGGCAGACCTCAAGGCGATTGCCGACAAGGTGACCGCGGCGGCGGCGAAGGTCGGGGCGCAGCTGCGGGGATAGGCAGCGCACCGGTTCCGGATGGACCTGAAGGCGATCCCCGGCTAGGCGCCGGGGCGCCATGACTGCTCACGCTTCCCGCCGCACCTTCGCCATCATCTCGCACCCTGATGCGGGAAAGACCACCCTGACGGAAAAGCTCCTGCTGCAGGGCGGGGCGATCCACCTCGCCGGTGAGGTAAAGGCTCGCGGGCAGGCGCGCCGGGCGCGGTCGGACTGGATGAAGATCGAGCAGCAGCGCGGCATCTCGGTGACCAGCTCGGTCATGACATTCCAGAAAGATGGCATTACTTTCAACCTGTTGGACACACCGGGCCACGAGGATTTCTCGGAAGACACCTACCGTACGCTGACCGCGGTCGACTCAGCGATCATGGTGATCGACGCCGCCAAAGGCATCGAGCCGCAGACGCGCAAGCTGTTCGAGGTCTGCCGTATGCGTTCGGTGCCGATCATAACCTTCGTAAACAAGGTGGACCGGGAAGGCCGCTCGCCATTCGAGACGCTGGACGAAGTGGCCAACGCCCTGGCGCTGGACGTTGTGCCGATGTCGTGGCCGGTCGGAATGGGCGGGACTTTTCAAGGGGTTCTGGACTTCGCCTCGGGCAAGGTCAGCCGGCCCGAGGGAGACAGCCGCGAGTTCCTCGGCAAGGTGGAGGCGATGGAGCTTCCGCAGGAAGTGACCGAGGAAGTGGAGCTGGCGCAGGGCGGCTATCCCGAGTTCGACCTTGCCGCCTATCGTCATGGCGACCTGACGCCGGTCTATTTCGGATCGGCGCTGAAGAACTTCGGCGTGGCCGAACTGATTGACGCCATTGCCAAATTTGCACCACCGCCGCGCCCGCAAAGCTCCGATCAGGGCGAGATCAGCCCCGAGCGGGCGGACGTGACCGGGTTCATCTTCAAGGTCCAGGCCAACATGGACCCGCAGCACCGCGACCGGATCGCCTTCATGCGGATGGTCTCGGGGACCTTCAAACGGGGGATGAAGCTGACGCCTTCGGGGCTGGGGAAGCCCATTGCGGTGCATTCGCCGATCCTGTTCTTCGCGCAGGACCGGGAGATCGCGGACACGGCGGAAGCCGGTGATATCATCGGGATTCCCAATCACGGGACGCTGCGCGTCGGAGATACGCTGAGCGAGAAGAACGACGTGCGCTTCACCGGTCTGCCCAACTTCGCGCCAGAAATCCTGCGGCGGGTGGCGTTGAAGGATCCGACCAAAACCAAGCAGTTGCGGAAAGCTCTCGACGACCTCTCGGAAGAGGGGGTGATCCAGGTGTTCTATCCGGAGATCGGGGCACAATGGATCGTGGGAGTTGTCGGGCAACTTCAGTTGGATGTGCTGATTTCACGGCTCGAGGCGGAGTACAAGGTGGAGGCCGTGCTCGAAGCCTCCCCGTTCGATACGGCGCGCTGGCTCAAGGGAAAAGATGCGGCGCTGAAGGGCTTTGCCGAGATCAACAAGTCCAACCTCGCCAAGGATCGGGACGGCGATCCGGTGTTCATGGCGCGCTCGGCCTGGGACGTGTCGTATCAGCAAGAAAAGAACCCGGATCTTACCTTCAGTGCAACAAAGGAACGCTGAGGCCGATTTGCATCGGCACTGCGACGGGGTTGCAACGTCGGGGCAAGACCCCAGGATGGCTCCATGGAACTAACGGTCGCCAGCTACAACATCCACAAGGCGGTCGGGCTCGACCGACGGCGCGATCCGGAGCGGATCATGGCCGTGCTGCGCGAGATTGATGCCGACGTGGTCGCGCTGCAAGAGGCCGACCGGCGCTTCGGCGACCGGGTCAGCGTGTTGCCGCGGCATGTGCTGGAGGACCACGGGCACTGGCAGGCCGTGGCGCTGAACCAGCGGCCGGATTCGATCGGCTGGCATGGCAACGCCCTGCTGGTGCGCAAGGGCGTGGAGATCGTCGAGGCCGACATCGTCCCTCTGCCGACCTTGGAGCCGCGCGGGGCAGTGCGGGCCGACGTGGTCAAGGACGGGCAGCGGATCCGGGTCGTGGGGATGCACCTCGATCTCTCGGGGCTGCGGAGGCGACAGCAGATCCGCGCGGTGCTGGCGCATGTGGCGCTCTGTGACGGGGCAGGTGATGGAGAGAGGGCACCGGCCGTGCTGATGGGCGATTTCAACGAATGGTCGCGCACTGCCGGTTGCCTGCACGAGTTCCATCACGACCAGTGGCGGGTGCTGGCCCCGGGACGCTCGTTCCCCAGCCGTCGCCCGGTGGCCATGCTAGACCGTATCGTGGCCTCACCCGAATGGGACTGCGGCGATTGCGGCGTGCACCACTCGGCGCTCGCGGCACGCGCGTCGGATCACTTGCCCGTGTTTGCCCGCCTGCAGCTGCCTAAAATTTGAGCAGATGCACAGGATTCGAGCGGCGGGCCAGGACGCGGAACAGTTGCTCCAAAATGACTCCATCGGAATCCTAACGAAAAGCTAAACTGGCACGCTCCTTGCGACTGCACTACTGCCGGCGACGGGTCCGGCAGGCTCCAGGGGGCAAGGATGAAATTCATCATCGCCATCATCAAGCCGTTCAAGCTGGACGAGGTTCGCGAAGCCCTCGGCGCCGTAGGCGTTGCGGGCATGACCGTTTCCGAGGTCAAGGGTTTTGGGCGGCAAAAAGGCCAGACGGAAATTTACCGCGGCGCCGAATATTCCACCAACATGCTGCCGAAGGTGAAGATCGAGATTGCAGCGGCCGATGACCTCGCGCCGCAGATCGTCGAGACGATCCAGCAGGTCGCCAGCACAGAGGCGATCGGTGACGGCAAGATCTTCGTGCTCGACCTGGCCGAAGCCGTGCGGATCCGCACCGGCGAGGCCGGCGACACCGCACTGTAACGGCAGGAGGGAAACCATGATGCGTAAACTCGCTTATGGTGCTGGCGCGATCGGAGCCTCGCTCTTCGCCGCCACCACCGCATTCGCCCAGGAGGCGACCGAGGCCGCGACGGAAGCGGCCGCTGCCGTTGCCGAAGCGGCCACCGAAACGGCTGCAGCCGCCGCTACGACCCTGATCAAGGCCCCGACCGTCGAGCAGATGGCGACCATGACCGACAAGGGCGATGGCGCCTGGATGCTCGTTTCGGCCGTACTCGTGCTGATGATGAGCATTCCGGGCCTGGCGCTGTTCTATGGTGGCCTGGTGCGCACCAAGAACATGCTCAGCGTACTGATGCAGGTGTTCATGATCGTGTCCGTCGCGGGCCTGGTCTGGGCAAGCTGGGGCTACTCGCTGGCCTTCACTTCTGGCTCGACGCCTTACGTGGGCGGCCTGTCGAAGGCCTTCCTGGCGGGTGTGACGAGCGGCAGCTATGCCGCGACGTTCTCCAACAACGTCTACATTCCGGAACTGACCTTCGTGGTCTTCCAGATGACCTTCGCGATGATCACTCCGGCGCTCATCGTCGGCGCCTTTGCGGAGCGCATCAAGTTCTCGGCGCTGATGGTCTTCGTGGTCCTGTGGCTCACGGTCGTCTATTTCCCTATCGCCCACATGGTCTGGTACTGGGCCGGTCCGGACTTCCTGCCTGACGCGCCGACCGATTACGGCCTGCTCTGGGGCATGGGCGCGCTGGACTTCGCCGGCGGAACCGTGGTCCACATCAACGCCGGCGTCGCGGGCCTGGTGGGCTGCCTCATGATCGGCAAGCGTCTCGGCTTCGGCAAGGAAGCCACCCCGCCGCACTCGCTGACCATGACCATGATCGGCGCCTCGCTGCTGTGGGTGGGCTGGTTCGGCTTCAACGCCGGCTCCAACCTCGAAGTCAACGGCGTGACCTCGGTGGCCTTCATCAACACCATGCTGGCGACCTGCGCGGCGGCGGTGAGCTGGGCGATCATCGAGCAGATCCACCACGGCAAGCCTTCTATGCTGGGCGCCGCCACCGGTGCGGTTGCCGGCCTCGTCGCGATCACCCCGGCTTCGGGCTTCGGCGCGCCGATGACCTCGATCGTGCTCGGGCTGCTGGTTTCGCCGGTGTGCTACTTCTTCGTCAGCATGGTGAAGAACAAGCTGAAGTACGACGATACCCTCGACGTCTTCGGCGTGCACTGCATCGGCGGGATCTTCGGCGCCATCGCGACCGGCGTGGTCGCGGACCCGGCGCTGGGCGGCCAGGGCTTCCTTGACTACACCGTGTTCCCCTACGGCGTCGGCGAATACGCCATGGGCGCCCAGGTGGTCACCCAGATCAAGGCCGTGCTCGTCACGATCCTGTGGTCGGGCATCGGTTCGGCCGTGCTCTACTTCATCGTCGACAAGACTCTGGGCCTGCGTCCGACCGCCGATGCCGAGCGCGAAGGGCTCGACATCACCGAACACGGCGAACGCGCCTACAACATGTGACCAGTTTGGCGGGGCTGGAGACTTCCTCTCCTCCCTCCGGCCCCGCCATCCGACGTTCCTCCTGCGAACGACAAAACTAGCCCGGAGCCAGCCGCTCCGGGCTTTTTTTGTGGGTGGAGGGGGGACGGGTTGGCATCGACCGCATTCTACCCCCGTCGGGGAGAGAAACGCAGGCTTGTGCGCTTGCCGGTTAGCCGGAGTTGAGAGGGGCTTTGAGGGAAGTGTGGGCGGGCTTTCGCTCCCGACCCGCGCACCTGGGGGGCTCGGCTCGGGCTATAGATGCCACGACCGTTGGCGAGCTCCCAGCTTCGCAATGGCCGGCGATCCCGGGGCGAGCCCGGGACGACGGCAGCTGGCGAGGCCTTGTCCGTCAGCCCGCGCGCGCGGCGAGAATGTCGATGAGGGGGCGGATCGGGCCGACGTCGTAGCCGGCTAGAGCGGCGGCTTCCGAGATGTCTTCCGGATCGGCGCCCTTGCTGGCCTCGGCGAGCGCCCAGAGAAGGGTGGAGCGGGTGCCGGAGCGGCAATATGCGAGGACCGGGCCGGTGGCGCTGTCGAGCGCCTTGACCATTGCGGTGACCTGGATGTCGCTGAAGCCGGCGTGAGTAACAGGAATCGCGACGTAGGCGATGCCGGCAGCACGGGCTGCGGCCTCGATCTCGGCCCCCGCCGTCTGGTCGGGCGACTCTAGTTCGGGGCGGTTATTGATGATCAGGCTGATGCCCATGGCCTTGGCCAGCTCCACATCGGCGAGGTCGATCTGCGGGCTGGCGTAGATGCCCTCGACGATCTTGCGGAAGTGCTGGGTCATGGCGGTTCAGCTCCTTTGCGCGAGCGCTTTCGCGCGGCGGTTTCGGCCGATCATGTTGAGGATCTCGACGCCCGCCGAGAAGGCCATTGCGGCATAGATGTAGCCCTTGGGCACGTGGACGCCGAACCCATCCGCGACGAGAACGACGCCGATCATGAACAGGAAGGCGAGCGCCAGCATCACGATGGTGGGGTTGCGGTCGATGAACCGGGAAAGCGGATCGGCCGCCACCATCATCACCGCAACGGTCACCACGACCGCGGCGATCATGATCGGAACCTCGTCCGTCATCCCGACGGCAGTCAGGATCGAATCGATCGAGAAGACGAGGTCGAGCGCGATGATCTGGGCAATCGCGGCGCTGAAGGTGATTTGGGCGATGCCCTTCTTGTGATCGAGCAGTTCACCCGATTCGGCCTCGCTGTCGATGTTGTGATGGATTTCCTTGGTTGCCTTCCACAGCAGGAACAGGCCTCCCGCGATGAGGATGAGGTCTCGCCCGGAGAAGGCGGTTTCGAAGGTGGTTGCGCCATGCGGACCGGGCGCGCCCGACAGTCCGAGGTCGAACAATGGGGCCTTCAGAGAGACGATCCAGCCGATCAGGAGGAGCAAGGCGATGCGCATGCCGAGGGCGAGGGCAAGCCCGATCCTGCGAGCTTTTTGCTGCTGTTCAGGCGGCAACTTGTTCGACAGGATCGCGATGAACACGAGATTGTCGATCCCGAGGACGATCTCGAGCGTGATAAGGGTGAGCAGGGCCGCCCAGGTAGCAGGCTCGGCGAACAGGGCAATGAATTCCATCCCGGCCTTTTGCCAAGGGTGCGGTGCGCTGGCAAGGTGAACTGGGCAGACATCCTGCCCGTGCCCTGAAAGACACGCTTGACGCGCGGCGCACACGCTGAGTCGGAATCTGTTCGCGCTTTGGCATCTTTTACGATATGCCGGATGATGCAGAGGATAGGGTCGCGTGCGTGGGTGCGGCGGCTTGCCCTGTCGTCCGGTGCGTTTCGTCCGCGCCGACCGGGCGGTTCCACGGGGGCGAAGCGAAGGTAAGTTCGGGTTTATGGGTTTCGATAGAGGACGTCGCGGCAAGGGTCGTGACAAGCGGGACGGCGGTTTCGGCGAAGAAGGTTTCGATCCGGGCTACGGTGGCGGCGGCTTCGGCGGCGGCGGCTTTGGTGGCGACCGCGGTGGTTTCGGCGGCGGTGACCGCGGCGGTTACGGCGG
>JGI24751J29686_10000478_pt1 | contig 11936 bp, 12 predicted proteins | sample KBSSwiS6_FD_29686 | JGI IMG/M metagenome (IMG submission 29686)
CTGCTCGCCGATCCGGGCGAGAAAATGGCGGGCGAGGGCGGAAATGTCCTGCGACCGCTCGCGCAGCGGCGGCAAGACGACGGCGACCGTCGCCAGCAGCTCTTGCAGGGCAGGCAGGAAGTGCCCCGCCTCGACGAGTTCGGCCAGCGGGTAGTTGCTGGCTGCGATCAGTCGAACGTCGATCCGGAAGGAGTGGCGCGCGCCGATCGGGCGAACATCGCCGCGCTGGAGGGATTCGAGCAGGCGGTCCTGTACCGAGGGGGGCAGGCGGTCGATCTCGTCGAGCACCAGGGTGCCGCCGTCGCAGTTCTGAAGCGCGCCGACATGGCGGTCAAAGGCGCCGGGGAAGGCTCCCTTCTCGTGACCGAACAGCAGCGATTCGATCGAATTGGCCGGCGTCGCGCCGACGTTGATGATCCGCAGCGGGCCCTTGGCGCGGGGGCTGGCGGCGTGCATCGCGCGCACCACCATTTCCTTGCCGGTGCCGCTCTCGCCTTCGATCAGCACGTGGCTGTGGCTGCGGGCGGCCTTGGCGGCAACGGCGAGCGCGGCGCGGAAGGTGGGGGCGGCGCCAATCATCGCGTCGAAGCTGGGCGGTCCTGGCATCTTTTCGGTCAGCGGCGCCAACTCGTCCCGCGGGGCCTCGCGGGTGGTGGCGGCGCGAAGGGCATGCATCAGCCGTTCGGGCGCGACAGGCTTGATCAGGTAGTCCGTCGCCCCGGCGCGCATTGCCTCGACTGCCAGCAGCGGCGAGGCGCTGGTGGTCAGCATCAGGATCGGCAGGGCAGGTCGGCGGGCTTTGAGTTCGGCAATCAGGGCGCAGGCTTCGTCACCTGGGACCCACTGGTCGAGGATGATCGCCGAAAGCTGCATGCCCTGGCGCGTGCCGAGCGTGGCGATCGCCGTTTCGGAATCGCGCACGACAAGCGTGCGCCAACCCTCGCGCCCGGCCAAGGCCGAGACGAGGCGGCTCTGGGCCGGTTCGTCGTCGATCAGCATCAGCAGGCGCTGGTCGCTGTCTGCGATCGGAGGGCGGGTCTTCACTTCCACCCGGACCAGTTAGCAGCGAACGGTAAAGGCCAGCTTAAGCCTGATCCTCCGCTCATCGCGCCGTGGCTGTGCACGACACGCAACTGTGCGCTTGAGTGAAGCGGCTGCGCACGATAGAGGCGGCGCGGAAAGCACCGCGCGCCAGTCCTGCGCCGTCAGTTCGAAGGGTTTGTCCGAATGTCCTCCAACCATGACATTAAGTCCTCGCAGCAGACTTACACCGGCTTTCTCGGCGCTGCGAAGTGGGGCACCATCGCGGCCATCCTGGTCGCCGCGCTTGTCGTTTTCCTGATCACTCGCTGATCTTTCCCGAGCAGGGGGCCCCATGCGGATAGCAGTCCTGCGCGAACGCGCGGCGGGGGAGACGCGCGTTGCCGCCACCCCCGAGACAGTCAAGAAATTCACCGCGCTGGGGGCAACCGTGGCGGTCGAACCGGGCGCGGGAGCCTGCGCCTCGATCGCTGACGGGGACTATGCGGCCGCCGGTGCGGAGTTGACGGCGGAGCCCACGATCGGCGCGGGCATCGTGCTCGGCGTCCAGGGACCGGAGGCTGATCTCTTGGTCGGCGTTGCGCCAGGCGCATGGGTTGTTGCTGGCCTTGATCCCTTCGCGCGGCGTGACCGGGTGGCCGCCTACGCCGCTGCCGGACTTGAAGCCCTGGCGATGGAATTCATGCCGCGGATTACCCGCGCGCAGTCGATGGACATCCTTTCCAGCCAGTCCAACCTCGCCGGTTACAAGGCCGTGCTGGAAGCGGCCAACCTCTATGGCCGCGCCTTTCCGATGATGATGACCGCGGCGGGCACGGTTTCCGCCGCGCGCTGCTTCGTCATGGGCGTGGGCGTTGCCGGCTTGCAGGCCATCGCCACCGCCCGCCGCCTCGGCGCCCAGGTTTCGGCGACCGACGTGCGCTCGGCCACCAAGGAACAGATCCTGTCGCTGGGCGCCAAGCCGATCTTCGTCGAGAGCGTGGCCGGCATCGAGGGTGAAGGCGCCGGTGGCTACGCCACGGAAATGAGTGAGGAATACCAGAAGGCCCAGGCCGAACTGGTCTCCAGCCATATCGCCAAGCAGGACATCGTCATCACTACGGCCCTGATCCCCGGCCGCGCCGCGCCGCGCCTCATCACCGACGCGCAGATAGCGAGCATGAAACCCGGCAGCGTGATTTTCGATCTCGCAGTCGCCCAGGGCGGCAACGTGGAAGGGTCCGCGCCCGATCAGGTGGTCGAGCGCCACGGTGTCAAGATCCTCGGCTACAGCAACACCCCGGCAAAGCTCCCGGCCGACGCCTCGGCCCTGTTCAGCCGCAACCTCTACAACTTCCTCTCCGCCTTCTGGGACAAGGACGCCGGCAAACCCGTGCTGGATGAGGAAATCGGCAATGCCGTGCGCCTGACGCAGGGCGGCAAGGTCGTGAGCGAGAGGCTTGTGGGGTGAAAGGTGCGCTGTTCAAAGCTTGGCTCAAGACCAACTATTCCCCAAATTCTGCGGCAACGCACTACTCGCAGGCCAAGAAGGTTGAAGAGTGCTACGGTGACCTGGACGCCTTGTACGACGATGGTCGCGTCGAAGAGGTGGCAGCTGAACTGAACTACTCGACTCAAGACACCAAGCTGTCGAAGCCGAACCCGTCGAAGATGCCTACGGGCAGCAACCTCTATGCGAACCTTGCCGGCTACAAGAGTTCGCTGCGTTGTTACGCTAAATTTCGCGATGCCGAGGAGGAGTTCACGGCAGAGCAGGCAATTGAAATTGCCGGCGACGCCGTGAAGACCAAAATCGAGGGCAAGCAATTCGAGTTGGAGCGGCATTTGCAAGCTGAACTCCGCCGAGAGATTGCGCAGCTTGAGCCAGGTTTGGAGATTATTGACGGCGGTATTGAACGTAGCGTTGAATCCGGCTTCATCGACATTCTCGCGCAAGATCGGTCTGGTGCACTGGTCGTCGTCGAACTCAAGGCAGGTCAGGCTCGCCGGGAGGCGGTTGGCCAAATCGCAGGCTACATGGGTGACCTGATCGTCGAAGAAAAGGGAATTCCGATCCGAGGTATTCTCGTCGCAGCCGAATTTGACAAGAGTTGCATAAGCGCCGTTCGAGCGATCCATTCTCTGAGCTTGAAGCGCTACCGTTTCTCCTTTTCCTTTGAGGAGGTCTGACATGGACTTCATCTCGATCCTCTCGATCTTCGTCATGGCCTGCTTCGTGGGCTATTACGTCGTCTGGTCGGTGACCCCGGCTCTGCACACGCCCTTGATGGCCGTGACCAATGCGATCTCATCGGTGATCGTGGTAGGCGCCCTGGTCGCGGCCGCCGCGAAGGGGGCTGCTGCATCCTCGGGGCTCGGACTCGTGGCGGTGACCCTCGCTTCGATCAACATCTTCGGCGGGTTTGCGGTCACCGCGCGGATGCTGGCGATGTACAAGTCGAAGAAGAAGGGCTGAGGGGCAGATGGAACACGTCATTCTGCCCGCCTGGGCCCTGCTGGCCTATCTCGCCTCGGGCGTCCTGTTCATCCTCGCACTGCGCGGGCTGTCCTCGCCCGCGACCAGCCGCGCGGGCAACCGCTACGGCATGGTCGGCATGGCCATCGCCATCGCCACTACCATGGCGACGCAGGCTCCGATCCCCGAGGGTCACTGGTGGCCACGGCCGACGCCCGAGGACCTCGTCATCCTCGCCAAGATCTGCGCGGCGATCGGCCTCGGCGCGGTGATCGGCCTGACCACCGCGCGCCGCATCCAGATGACGGCTATGCCGCAGCTGGTCGCCGCCTTCCACAGTCTCGTCGGCCTGGCCGCCGTGCTGGTGGGCCTTGCCGCCTATCTCAACCCGCATGCGTTCGGAATCCTCCTGCCCTCGGGCGCGATCAGTCCGGACAGCCGGGTCGAGATGGGCCTCGGCATCGCCATAGGCGCGATCACCTTCTCGGGCTCGGTCATCGCCTTTCTCAAATTGAACGGCAACATGAGCGGCTCGCCGATCCTGCTGCCGCTTCGCCACGTGATCAACCTTGGCACCTTGCTGGCGATCCTCGGCCTCGTCGGCTGGTTCACGCAGGACGAAAGCCTGTGGGTGATCGCCGCGATCACCGTGCTGAGCTTCATCATCGGCTTCCTGCTGATCGTGCCGATCGGCGGGGCGGACATGCCGGTGGTCGTCTCGATGCTCAACTCCTACTCGGGCTGGGCCGCCGCAGCGATGGGCTTCACCCTGCACAACACCGCGATGATCATCACCGGGGCGCTGGTCGGCTCGTCGGGCGCGATTCTCTCGTACATCATGTGCAAGGCGATGAACCGCAGCTTCATCTCGGTCATTGCCGGCGGCTTCGGCGCCGAGGCCAGCACCGGCGGCGGCGCGGCCAAGGAGCAGCGCCCGTGGAAGCGCGGCAGCGCGGAAGACGCCGCCTTTTTGCTCAAGGAAGCCGAGAACGTGATCATCATCCCGGGCTACGGCATGGCTGTCGCCCAGGCGCAGCACGTGCTGCGCGAGATGGGCGACCTGCTCAAGAAGGAAGGCGTCAACGTCAAGTACGCCATCCACCCGGTTGCCGGCCGCATGCCCGGCCACATGAACGTGCTGCTGGCCGAGGCCAACGTCGCCTATGACGAGGTGTTCGAGCTGGAGGACATCCAGGGCGAGTTCGCGCAGTGCGACGTCGCCTTCGTCATCGGCGCCAACGACGTGGTCAATCCCGCCGCCAAGACCGACAAGTCATCGCCGATCTACGGCATGCCGGTGTTCGATGTGGAGAAGGCCAAGACCATCATGTTCATCAAGCGCTCGATGGGCGGCGTGGGCTATGCCGGCGTCGACAACGACGTGTTCTACATGGACCAGACCATGATGCTGCTGGCCGACGCCAAGAAGATGGTCGAGGATATCGTCAAGGCACTGGCGCACTGATGCGCCGGTCGGTGCAGGGGGCTTGCATGGTCGTTGCAGGGGCCCTGCTGCTCTCCGGTTGCGTCGAGAAGATCGCGGAAAGCCGGGTGCGCTCGGCCCTCGTCGATTCCGGCCTGTCTGAGCGGACCAGCGCCTGCATGGCCAAGCGCATGGTCGACCGGCTGACGATCTCGCAACTCCGCAGGCTCCAGGCGCTGCGCGGACCCAAGCGCTCGCTGGCGGACTATGTCATCGCCGTGCGCAAGGTGGGCGATCGCGAAGTGCTCGAAGTCACCGCCAGTGCCGCGGCTCTGTGCGCGACCGGTTTCGGCTGAACCGCGCACTTGGAGCGTGGCGGCGCTGGACCTCGCCGCCCGTGCTGCTAAGGGCAGCAGGCAAGGGGTCCTCACACTTCTCGGGAGATAGCGACCTTGCGCAAGCTCGGCCTCATCGGCGGCATGTCCTGGCTGTCGACACGCACCTATTACGAACACCTCAATCGCCTGGTCCAGGCGCGCATGGGTCGGCAGGCTAGCGCGCCGCTGCTGATCGAGAGCCTCGACTATACCGACCTGCATCGCCTGCAGAGGGCCGAGGAATGGCAGCGCGCTGCGGGAATTCTCGCTGATAGCGCCAGGCGCCTCGAGGCGGGCGGGGCCACGGCGCTGATTATCGGCTCCAATGCCATGCACAAGGTCTATGACGAGGTGGCCGGGGCCGTTTCCGTCCCGGTGCTCCACATCGCCGAGTGCGTCGCCGAGCGCATGGCCAAAGCCGGCGTCCGCAAGGCCGCGCTCATCGGCACACGCAACGTGATGGCGGACAGCTTCTATCGCCAAAAGCTGATTGCGCAGGACATCGAACTGCTGCCGCCCGAGATGCGCTTCGTCGAAACACTCGACCGGATCATCTATGACGAGCTGATGCTCGGCAAGCCGACCCGGCAAGCCGAGCGCGAACTGAAGACCATGATGGTTGAGCTCGACCGCGCCGGGGCCCACGCCGTGGTGCTCGGCTGCACAGAGCTGGAGATGGTGGTCGACGTAGACGCCAATGTCCTGCCGATCTACGACTGCACCCGCATCCATGCCGAATGCGCGGCTGACTGGATCATCGGGGGCTGATGGACCTGGCCCGCGCCCCCTACGCCTGCGATCCCGCGCAGAGCCGGGGGCGCGAATTCGCGGCGGACGACACCGTTCCGCGCGGTCCGCGCACCGCCTACCAGCGCGACCGCGACCGGATCATCCATTCGATCGCCTTCCGCCGTCTGCGCCACAAAACCCAGGTCTTCATCGCGCCCGACGGCGACCATTACCGCGTCCGCCTTACGCACAGCCTCGAGGTCGCCCAGATCGGGCGGGTCATTGCCCGCGCCCTCGGGCTGGACGAGGACCTGACCGAGGCGCTCTGCCTGGCCCACGACATCGGCCACCCACCCTTCGGCCATGCCGGCGAGGAGGCGCTCGAAGCGGCCTTGGCGGGGCATGGCGGTTGGGATCACAACGCGCATTGTCTGCGCTCCCTGATGCGCCTGGAAAGCCCTTACTGCGAATTCGACGGGCTAAATCTCACCTGGGAACTCCTGGAGGGCCTGGCCAAGCACAATGGGCCGGTCACGGATCCCAACTGGGCCCTGGCCGCACTGGATGCCGCCTGGCCGCTCGACCTGGGCGAGTGGTCGTGCCTCGAAGCGCAGGTCGCTTCGCTGGCTGACGACATCGCTTACGACAATCACGATATCGACGATGGCTTGCGCTCGGGATTCCTGAATCTCGACGAACTGCTTGCGCTGGATTTCGTGGCCGAGCAGTGGCGGACGGTAGAGCGGCGCTTTCCCGGCGCACCGCGCGACCGGCAGCTGCGCGAACTGGTCCGCGGCCAGATCGGGCTGATGGTCAACGACCTGCTCGGCGAGACCCGCGCCCGACTTGTGGGGATCGGCTCGCCGGCCGGCATCCGTGCCGCAGGCCAGGCGACCGCCGCCTTCTCGAGCGAACTGGCCGCCAGGGAGCGCCAGCTGAAGGCCTTCCTCTACGACAAGGTCTATCTCCACGCCGAGCAGCGGGCCACGGCCGAGAAGGCCCGCGACGTCATAGCCACCCTGTTCGCGGCCTACTCCGCAGAACCCGAGTTGATGGGGCCGGGCTGGGCCGAGCGTCTGCGCAAGGCCGAGCCCGACCGCAGCCGCCATATCGCCGACTATCTCGCCGGGATGACTGACCGGTTCGCCATCTCCGCCTATGCCCGGATCACCGGCATCACGCCGGAAGGGCTCAGCAATGTCTGAGCGGGTGCGAATCTGCCTCGTCGGCGCCAGCGGGCTCGTCGGCTCCGCGCTGATCCGGGCCTGTGTCGGCCGGGATGATGTCCGCGTGGTTGCCGTCGCCCGCCGTGAGCTGGACTTGCCGCCGGGAGCCCGGATGGAGGTTCTGCTCGCCGATCCAGCGAACTGGGCCGATGCCATCGCCGCGGCCCGGCCGCATACCGTGGTTTCGGCGCTCGGCACCACCTGGGGCAAGTCCGGGAAGGACGAGGCTGCCTTCCGCGCTGTCGACCAGGAGCTGGTCATCGCCTGTGGCCGCTGGGCGTGTGAAGCGGGCGCGCGGCAGTTCATCGCCGTCTCGTCCGTCGGTGCCGATGCCAAGGCGCGAGGCTTTTATCTGCGGGTAAAGGGCGAGACTGAGGATGAGCTCGTCAAGCTCGGCGTTCCTCGCATCGACATCGTTCGCCCCGGGCTCCTGCGCGGGCGACGGGCCGAGAGCCGGCCGCTCGAAGCCCTTGGTCAGGTCATCGCCCCGCTGATCGATCCGCTGCTGGGCGGCAATCTGGCGCGCTATCGGTCGATCCGTGCCGATTCGCTGGCCGAAGCGATCCTCGCCCTGGCACATGAGAGGGCCCGCGGCCGCTTTCTCCACGAATGGCCTTCGCTTGACCGTGCGCTCAAGCGGCAGGCCTTTCAGGCCTCGCTGCGCCAGCCGGTTGCTGTGGAATAGTCAGGGCGGGCAAATTGACTTCGCCGGCATGAACGGCCAGCACAACTGGTGACGCTGACCGCGCGGGAGAGTCCGTTGCGCAGGGCCGCCCTTCCATTCGGGGCTGGCACTATGCACCGGCGCCGAAGGAGCAACCGCCCCGGAATCTCTCAGGCATCAGGGACCGCGTGGGGTCAATAGCGTCGCTCTGGAAAGTGCCACTTCCTTCGGGAAAGGGCCGCCGAAGGGGTAACCCGGTTCTCGCCTCGCCGCAGCGGGGGAACGGGGGAAAGCTCTCAGGCTTCCGTGACAGAGGGGGCACGTGAACCGTGTGCCAATTCTGCGCGGAGAGACGCCGTGTCTGCTGATGATGCCTCGATCGAGGCCAATGACAATTTTGACGAGTCTCCGCTTGAGCCTGAGGTTCTGCCGGTCGACGCATGGCACCGCGCGCACGGAGCCCGCATGGTGGAGTTCGCCGGCTACTGGATGCCCGTTCAGTATGAGGGCATCATCGCCGAGCATTTATGGACGCGCGACCATGCCGGCCTGTTCGACGTCAGCCACATGGGCCAGCTCATGGTCAGCGGGGAAGGCGCCGCCGAGGCGCTGGAAGCCTTGCTGCCGGGCGACATTTCGGCCCTGAAGCCCGGCCGCCAACGCTATTCGCTGCTGCTCGACGAGGCCGGCGGGATCCTCGACGACCTTATGGTCACCAACCGCGACGATCACTATTACCTGGTGGTCAACGGCGTGACCAAGTGGGACGACATCGCCCACCTGCGCGAGCATCTGCCGGACGAGGTTACCCTTAACCTGCTGGATGAGCACGGTCTTCTGGCCTTGCAGGGGCCTGAATCAGCGGCAGCACTGGGATCATTAGGCCTTCGTCCGGCTTTCGATGGCATGCCTGAGGTTACCGATCTCAGGTTCATGCAGGCCTCGGCTTATTATAGGGGCGACGTTCCGCTCGGGGTCAGCCGCTCAGGCTACTCCGGAGAGGACGGCTACGAGATTTCGGTGCCCGCGCAAGACATTGCCGCGCTGGCTGATGCGCTTTGCGCCCGGCCGGAGGTGAAGCCGACTGGCCTCGGCGCGCGAGACAGCTTGCGGCTCGAGGCCGGGTTGCCGCTCTATGGGCATGATTTATCGCCGGAAACCGATCCGGTCAGCGCGGGGCTTGGGTTTGCCATCAGCAAGCGTCGCCGCGCCGAGGGCGGGTTCATGGGCGCAGAGCCCGTGCTTGCTGCCCTGGTGAACGGTACGCCGACCACGCGGGTCGGCCTTGCCGTTCAAGGGCGGCAGGCCGCTCGGGAAGGGGCATTGGTCTTCTCTGGAGATCATCCGGTTGGAAGGGTTACTTCAGGTGGATTCTCACCAAGCCTGAACCATCCGATCGCCATGGCCTACGTCGCCACCACCCATGCTCCTGAGGGCACTGCCCTGACTATCGACGTGCGCGGCAAGCGCCTGCCGGCCCGTGTCGTTTCCATGCCCTTCGTTCCCCACCGCTACTTCCGCTGAGGAAATCCCAATGACCACCTATTACACCAAGGACCACGAGTGGATCGCCGTCGAGGGGGACACCGGAACCGTTGGCATCACCGATTATGCGCAGGGCCAGCTGGGCGACATCACCTTCGTTGATCTGCCCGAGGTCGGCAACGCGGTGAAGCAGGGGGAGGCGCCTTGCGTGGTGGATAGCGTTAAGGCTGCCTCCGACGTCTATGCACCTGTTTCGGGGGAAGTTTCCGATGTGAACGAGGCGCTTGGCGACGCGCCGGAACTGGTCAACACCGAGCCCGAGAGCGGGGGCTGGCTGTTCCGCCTGACGCTAGCCGACGCAGGTCAGCTTGGCGCGCTCATGGACCGGGCGACTTACGACGAGTACGTGAAGGGGCTCTAATTTCCATGCGTTATCTGCCGCTTACTCCGGCCGAGCGGGCGGACATGCTCCGCATGATTGGTGCGGGTTCGGTTGACGAGCTGTTCGTCGACGTTCCGCCCGGGGCGAGACTCGACGGACCGATTGCGGGGCTGCCGGGGCATGCCAGCGAGATGGCGGTCGAGCGGCACATGGCGCGTCTGGCGGCGGACAATCTTTCGGCCGGAAATGCGCCGTTCTTCCTTGGGGCAGGGGCCTATCGCCACCACATTCCGGCTTCGGTCGACCACTTGATCCAGCGGGGGGAATTCCTCACCGCTTACACACCCTATCAGCCTGAAATCGCTCAGGGAACCTTGCAGGTCCTGTTCGAATTCCAGACCCAGGTCGCGCGGCTGTTCGGGACGGACGTGGCCAATGCCTCGATGTACGATGGCTCGACCGCCTGCTGGGAAGCGATCGCCATGGCGGGGCGGATCACGCGGCGGAAGAAGGCGGTTCTCTCGGGCGGACTGCATCCGCACTACACGAGCACTGCATCGACCATGGCGCGCTTTACAGACGACCTGCTCGACACCCGCTTGCCCGAACTCTCGGCGGAGCCGGATGATGCGGCGCTGATTGCCGCGATCGACGGCCAAACCTCCTGCGTCGTGGTCCAGTATCCCGACGTGCTCGGGCGCGTTCCCGACCTCGCCGCGATTGCTGCTGCGGCCCAGTTGAACGGCGCGCTGCTGGTCGCCGTGGTGACCGAGCCGGTCGCCCTCGGGCTGATCGAGGCGCCGGGCAAGCTGGGGGCGGACATCGTGGTCGGGGAAGGCCAGTCACTGGGTGTTGGCCTCAACTTTGGCGGGCCTTACCTGGGGTTGTTCGGGTGCCGGGAGAGGTTCGTGCGGCAGATGCCGGGGCGGCTTGCCGGGCAGACGGTCGACGCAGATGGCAAGCGCGGGTTCGTGCTGACGCTTTCGACGCGGGAGCAGCATATCCGGCGCGAGAAGGCGACGAGCAATATCTGCACGAACTCAGGTCTTTGTGCCCTGGCCTTCTCGATCCACATGACCTTGCTGGGCGGGGAGGGGCTGGCGCGCCTCGCCCGGATCAACCACGAACGCGCCCGGGCTACCGCTGCGGCGCTGGCCAAGGTGCCGGGCGTACAGGTGCTCAACCAGGCCTATGTGAACGAGTTCACGGTGCTGCTCCCGCGCGACGCGCGCGAGGTGGTGCGCGAACTGGCGGAATATGGCGTGCTTGGCGGCGTTTCGCTGGGGCGGCTCTATCCCGAGGCGGAAGGGCTGCACCGGGGCCTGCTGGTTACCGCCACCGAGACGACGACCGACGACGACGTCCATGCACTGGCCACGATCCTGGGCGAGCTGCTGGTCGACATGCACGAAGGAGCCCCGACATGAGCGCGGTCAACCAATCCGGTTGGCGGCCCGCCATGGGTGCGGGCGGCGACATGCCCCCGGCGATCGAGACGGCCAGCGGCGACCGCGGGCTGATGCTGGAAGAGGCGCTGATCTTCGAGCTGGGGCGGCCCGGCACCTGCGGGGTCGACATGGACGAGCCGGCGGGCGAGCCGGTCGCCGGCCTGGCGAAGTTCCTGCGCGCCGAGGCTCCGTCCCTGCCGGGGCTGACCGAGCCGGAGGCGGTGCGCCACTATACCCGGCTCTCGCGCCAGAACTATGCGATCGACCTCGGGCCGTTCCCGCTCGGCTCCTGCACGATGAAGCACAACCCGCGCCTCAACGAGAAGATGGCGCGGCTGCAGGGCTTTGCCGATGTCCATCCGCTTCAGCCGCAGCAGACGGTGCGCGGCGCCATTGGCGTGATCGTGGAACTGGCGGAATGGCTGGTGACGCTGACCGGCATGCATTCGGTGGCGATGACGCCCAAGGCCGGCGCGCATGGCGAGCTGTGCGGTCTGCTGTGCATCCGCGCGGCGCTGGAGGCGCGGGGCGATTCGCGCGAGGTGATCCTCGTTCCGGAAAGCGCCCACGGCACCAATCCCGCGACGGCGGCCTTCGCCGGGTACCGGGTGGAGAACATTCCAGCGACGGTGGACGGGCGCGTCGATGTTGCGGCCCTGAAGGCTCGGCTCGGGCCGGACGTGGCGGCGGTGATGATCACCAATCC
>JGI24751J29686_10000479_pt1 | contig 11913 bp, 10 predicted proteins | sample KBSSwiS6_FD_29686 | JGI IMG/M metagenome (IMG submission 29686)
ATCATTAGGAATATCGCATGCTGATCACTTACCAGGTCGCTACCGCTCTCTGTACTGACCCGAGCCAACAATGATTTCTGACTTTTGAGGCAAAGCTTCGCGTCTCTTAAGGATCTTCTAGCCACAAGAAAGCACAAAAAGCTCAAACAGGTTCTGCTGATTTTTGAGTTTTATGCGCCTCTTTGTGGCAAAACTTCCAGCCAACGAGGCGAGCGTGATCGACTTTTGAGGCATTGGCGAAACTTGACAGCCGTGGTCTGCGGGGCGTATAAGCACCGATGACACGCGTGGTGAGTTAAGGCGACTTGCGGCCACGTAAAATAACCAGCTAAACAGCTCGGGCAGGCAGCAGAGACCCGAAAAACTTCAAACCGATTTGAAGTCCCGCGTTGTTTGGCGCGGGACTTTTTCATTGCTTCAAGAAGATGCAAACATTTCAAGAAATTCTCTCCAGCGATCGCATCCTCGTTGTTGATGGCGCAATGGGCACGATGCTCTACGCCAAGGGTGTCTACATTAATCGTTGCTACGACGAGTTGAATCTCAGCAATCCGGATCTGGTCCGTGAGATTCACACTGAATACATTCGCGCCGGCGCCGACATCATCGAGACCAACACGTTTGGCGCCACCGCACATAAACTCCAGCAGTACGGACTCGAAGCGAATCTGCACGAGATCAACGCGATCGCCGCGCGGGTGGCGCAGGAGGCCGCCGGCGAGCGCGCATACGTCGCGGGCGCGATTGGACCACTCGGGTTGCGTATCGAGCCGTATGGTCCAACTTCGTATGCAGAGGCGCGCGAGATGTTTAAGGCGCAAGCGGTCGCGTTGCTTGAAGGCGGTGTCGATCTCTTCTGCCTCGAAACTTTTTCTGACGTGTCAGAGATCCGCCAGGCGATCGCTGCTATTCGTGAGCTCTGCGATCTGCCGATCATCGCGCAGATGACGATCATGACTGACGGCAACACGATGTTTGGCACCACGCCGGAACTGTTTACTGAGCGTCTCGACGAGTGGGGCGCAGACGTTATTGGTCTAAACTGCGGCGTCGGACCAGCGATCATTCTCAGCGCGCTCGAGAAGATGCGCGAGGTCACGAAGAAGAAACTTTCAGCACAGCCAAACGCCGGACTGCCGCGTGACGTGCAAGGACGACAGTTTTACATGTGCTCGCCTGAGTACATGTCGAAATTTGCGAAACGGTTTATTCAATCGGGCGCGAAGTTTATTGGTGGTTGCTGCGGTACGACACCCGCGCACATCAAGCTGATTTCCGATTCAGTGCGCGCCGCTTCCCCACGAACACACCGCGTGGCGTTCAGTGATGGCGGAACGGCGACAGTCGAAACAACACCGCCGGATATTCATGTAGTTCCGCCTGAGGAGCGTTCGAACTGGGGACGCAAGATCGCGCTTGGCGAGTTTGTGACTTCAGTCGAGGTGCTGCCGCCGAAAGGTGTCGACGCGAAGAAGACGCTCGACTCGATTCGCTTGCTGAAAGAAGCCGGTGTCGATGGTGTGAACATTCCCGATGGTGCGCGTGCGCAATCGCGCATGAGTGCGATCGCGACTGCTGTTTTAGTCGAACAACAGATCGGGATCGAATCGGTGTTGCACTATTGCTGCCGCGACCGGAATCTGCTCGGCATGATGTCTGATCTGCTCGGCGCAGCCGCGCTCGGTCTACGAAATATTTTAGTGATCACGGGCGATCCGCCGAAGATGGGACCATACCCGGACGCGACCGCCGTCTTCGATATCGACTCGATTGGTCTGACGAACATGGTCAACAAACTGAATCATGGTCTCGACCTCGGCAACAATCCAATCGGCGAGCCGACGTCGTTTTGTATCGGCGTGGGCGTGAATCCGGGAGCGATCAATCTCGACGAAGAGATCAAGCGCTTCGAATGGAAGGTGGAAGCAGGCGCGCAGTATGCAATCACGCAGCCTGTGTTTGATACCGGTCAACTGCGTGATTTTCTGAAACGCATCGAGCACGTGCGCATTCCGATCATTGCGGGCATCTGGCCACTCGTCTCGTATCGCAACGCGGAGTTTCTGCATAACGAGGTGCCGGGGGTGCGCGTGACGCCGTCGATCATGGACCGCATGCGCGCGGCTTCAAACATCAGCAAGGAAGCCGGGCGTGACGAAGGGTTGAAGATCGCGCGCGAGTCGTTGCTGGAAGTGCGTGATGAGATTCAGGGTGTGCAGGTGTCAGCCCCGTTCGGAAACGTCAAATATGCACTCGAAGTATTCCAGGCTCTCCCGGAATTCAGCATCTGATCCACGTCTTTATCCGCGTTTATCCGCGTCCAGAAGATGTCTTAGTGCCGAGTCCAGCGTGGAATAAGCGAAACTGAAGCCACTTTGTTGTAACACGCCCGGCTTGACCCTTTGCCCTGATAACAACAGCGCTTCACCCATTTCACCGAACGCCAACCGCGCCGCAAACGCCGGCACGGGAATCAGCGTCGGCTTCGACAGCGCACGGCCCAGCGTCTTCGTAAACTCCGCATTCGTCACCGGATTCGGCGCGACAAAGTTCACTGGTCCAACAACCGATCCTTCAATCAAGAATTTCAAGCCATTAACAACGTCCTCGATATCGATCCAGCTCATCCACTGCTTGCCATCACCGACGCGCCCGCCAATCCCCATGCGAAAAGGCGTCAGCATCTTGCCTAACGCGCCTTCCTTCGGATCGAGAATGATGCCGAAGCGCGCGTGGACAGTTCTGATTCCCTTCTCGATCGTGGGTATCGTGGCATTCTCCCATTCGACACACACGCTCGCGAGGAAGTCGTCGCCGGGCGCGCTCTTCTCGGTCAACAACTCATCGCCACGATTGCCGTAGTAACCAATCGCCGACGCGCTCACGAACACTGATGGCGGACGCGACAGTCGCGCGAGTGCATCGCTCAAGAGCGCCGTCCCTTTGACGCGGCTATCGCGAATAGCAAGCTTTTTCTCGTCGGTCCAACGGCCGCTGGCGATGCTTTCACCGGCGAGATGGACAGCAGCGTCGATGCCTTCGAGTGCCGCGGCATCGATCTTTTCCTGATTCGGATGCCACTCGATTTCTGTAGCGCCAGCGGGCTTGCCTCGCACGAGACGAACGATTTCGTGGCTGTCAGATCTTAGAGAATTGATAAGCGCCTTGCCGACGAGTCCATGTGAACCACTTACGAGTATTCTCATCTGATTTTTCTCGGCGTCGAGAATACCACCAATAGATTCTGCTTGAAATTATTTAATATGTGTGTAGAATGCGCAGAAAAATTTAAGTAAGGAGCAACCTCACGATGCTTCGTCTCGCAACCTTTTTCCTCATCACCGTTTTTACTTTCATCGCCATTGCTTTGTATGGACCGGGACGTGTGCGATCAGTTTCAACGCTCACGCGGGTTACAAACACGCCGGAGCACGTGCTCAATCTCAATCCGACGATCAGTGATGACGGGCGCACGATTGTTTTTGAGTCGTCCGCGGATCTCGCGAATACGGGCGGAAGTGCTTCGTTTCGCGTGTTGCGGGCTGATCCGTCGTTTGTCGAGCTTGGTAGGACGCGTGCGGTGTGTCCGGCGATGTCTGGTGATGCTCGGACGGTGGTGTTTGCGTCGAGAGAGGATCTCGTCGGGCGAAATGCCGATCGGAATTCGGAGATTTTTCTGTTCGATGGTGTGAAGCTCGATCAGTTGACTACAAGTGGTGAGAATTTTCAGCCGTCGATCTCGAATGATGGTCGCACTGTGGCGTTTTCGTCGAATGGAGAGATTGTTGTTTATGACACGTTGGAGCGGAAGTTTACGCGGTTGGGCAGCGGCGTGAGTCCGAAGATTAGTGGTGATGCCCGATGGGTTTATTACAAGAGGAAAAATTTGAACGCGGATGCCGCGGATTTAATACGGATTGATACGCGGACGCTGGCGAGTCGTGTGCTGGCGAAGGATGTGGCGGAAATGTCGGTGGTTGAGGGGCGGGCCGTGAGTAATGATGGGATGCGTGTGGTCTATTCGGCTGCTACGGGGCTGAATCAGACGCAGGTTTTTATGTTTGATGGGCGTGATGAGTCGGTTCGGCAGTTAACAAATTTGGGATCGAGGGCGGTCGATGTTGAGTTGCAGCCGACGATCAGCGGTGACGGACGGCGTATGACGTTTGCGACGCGAAGGCGGGTAATTGGACCGAGTGATGGTGGTGTTGAGCTTTATGTACTCGATCTGCCAACTGGTGTTTTTCAGCAAATCACGAGTGCGCCTTCTTCAGCGACTGGTGAGGTGGTTTCGTCGCTCAATTTCGATGGGAGTGTGGTGGCGTTCAATTTTCCACGCATACTTTCCGGGACGGTGAGTGATGATGATCTTAGAAACAACAGTGAGATCTATGTCGCGACGATCGCGCCGCGAGCGGTTGGAACAGCGACTGTCGTAAATGCTGCGGCGCCACAGTTGAAGGACATTGCACCGGGCAGCATTGCGGGTATTCGCGGAAATGCGCTCGCGATCAAAACTGAAACGGCCGATTTCAGCAATGGCGAGCTGCCGTTCTCGCTTGCTGGTACCACTGTGACAGTCAATGGTCAGGCGGCGCGAATCATTTATGTCTCTGCGAACGAGGTTCTGTTTGTTGTGCCGAGCGGACTAGTCGCCGGTCCGGCCGAGTTTTTGGTCACAAATGCAGACGGGTTGCAGTCGAAGGCTGAGGCCATCATTTCAACAACAGCGCCCGGTGTGTTCAATGTTGCCGGTGAAGCGATCATCTTAAATTCCGACACGCTGACGCCCGGACCGTTTGATCCTTCGAAAGGAAGTTTACGACTATCGATATTTGTAACTGGTGTCGCACAGGCACACAGCGTATCAGTGACGATCAACGGTAAACCCGTAATCGTGGAGACTGTCGTGCCAGCCAGTTTGCCGGGACTCGACGAGATTCACGTTCTAGTGCCTGCCGAATTGCGCGGCGCGGGAAAATCAACACTCGTCGTGTCAGCGGATGGTGTGCTGAGCAATTCGGTCTCGCTAACACTAATAGGAGCGACACCAACACCCACTCCGACTCCGACGCCATCTCCGTCGCCGAGTCCTTCACCAACACCAACTCCAACACCGTCGCCCGATTCATCGCCGCACATCGTGATCAGCCAGGTCTTCGGTGGTGGCGGCAATGCCGGCGCGCCGTTTCGTAATGACTTCATCGAGATCTTCAACGCCGGTCATTCACCGGTTAATCTCAGTGGTTGGTCGGTGCAGTACGCGAGCGCGACAGCGTCGACTTGGTCCCTCACGCCGCTTACCTCCGTCACTCTGAATCCAGGACAGTATTACCTGATCCAGGAAAGCTCGGGCGGCAGTAACGGCGCCTTGTTAACGGCGCCTGATGCAACAGGAACGATTGCTATGGCGGCCGGCTCCGGGAAAGTGGCGTTGATCAAATCCACAACCGCATTAACCACCACATGTCCGAACGATCCGAACATCGTCGATCTCGTCGGCTACGGCAGCACGGCCAACTGTTTCAAAGGCTCCGCTCCTGCCCCCACGCCGAGCAATACAAACGCGATCTTACGCGCTGCGGCCGGCTGCACAGACACGCGCAACAACGTTGCTGACTTCGCTCTCGGCCCGCCCAACCCGAGAAATTCAAATTTTTTGCCACGGATTTGCACTGATCCGTAAGATCCGTGTTATAGACTCGCACGCATGCATTCGCTCACGGACGCAGTCGCTTCGCTCCGCCAGCACTTCGGCTTCGAAGACTTTCGCGAAGGCCAACGCGAAGTGATCGGCTCGATCCTCGAAGGCAAAGACGCTGTTGTCGTGATGCCGACCGGCAGCGGCAAGTCTCTCTGCTATCAACTACCGGCGATGATCCTCGACGGAGTCACACTCGTCGTGTCTCCTTTGATCGCATTGATGAAGGATCAAGTCGATGCATTGCTAGCTCGCGGACTGCCCGCGACCTTCATCAACAGCTCAATCTCCGAATCGGAACAGCGCGCGCGCATCGACGCCCTCCGACGCCGCGAGCATAAACTCGTCTACATCGCCCCCGAACGGTTTCGCAGCAGCCGCTTCAACGCGGCACTACAACAAATCCCGATCTCGCTCTTCGCAGTCGACGAAGCGCATTGCATCTCAACCTGGGGTCACGACTTCCGTCCCGACTACCTGCGCCTGCGCAACGTCATCAAGTCGCTGCCCAAAGTCCAAACTCTCGCACTCACCGCGACAGCCACGCCGTACGTCCGCTCCGACATCATTCAGCAGCTCGGTCTCGATCGCCCGCAAACGTTTGTCAGCGGTTTCGACCGTCCGAATCTATCGATCGAAGTAGATCACACCGAGCGAGAGAAACAAAAGATCGCACGTATTCGCAATCTCGCTCGCGAGAACCCCGGTTCAGGAATCATCTACGCCTCGACACGAAAAGCAGTGGAACAGGTTGGGGCGAAACTGAGAGCGCTCGATCTCAAAGTGTCGGAATACCACGCAGGCATGACCGACGCCCTACGCGTCCGCGCGCAGGACAATTTCATGAGCGGACGCACGCAGATGATCGTCGCTACGAACGCCTTCGGAATGGGCATCGACAAACCTGACATTCGCTTCGTGGTCCATTACCAGATGCCGGGCTCGATCGAAGCGTTTTACCAGGAGATCGGGCGCGCCGGTCGCGATGGCCTGCCATCGAAGTGCGTCCTGCTCTTCAACTACGCCGACAAAAACACACACGACTTCTTCATCGAAGGCTCGTATCCAAACATCAGCGTCATCAAACAGGTTTACGACTCACTCGCAGGGACGGAGCTCAAACGAATCGAGCTTTCGACGCAGGAGATCGCGCGGCGATCAGGCGAGACCAACGAGATGGCGGTGCAATCCGCACTATACATACTCGAGCGCGCCGGACACATTCAACGCACGGCGCCCGCGCTGAATCGTGGCGGACGTGGCGCGCAACAGGGCCGCAGCATCATCATGCTCGACAATGAGCCCGTCGCGAAGCTGCGTATCGATCCGGCAGATATCTCACGTCGTGGCGAGCTTGAACGACGCAAGCTACGCGCGATGATCGACTTCTGCTACACGGATCGTTGTTATCGCGCCTACATCCTCAACTATTTTGGCGATCGAAAAAGCGAGCGGCTGTGTGGGACGTGCGGTAACTGCGAACCAACAACAAACACATCAATTCCCTCAGCACCTATTGACTTCTCTCCACGCGCACCGACGGACGATGAATTACTGCGCGTTCGAAAGATACTCGCATGTGCGAAACGTATGAATGGACGCTTCGGGAGGAAGATGTTGATCCAGACATTACGCGGGTCATCGGCAAAGCAGTTACTGACCGCGCAGCTCAATGAGTTGTCGACGTATGGATTGTTAAGAGATATGGCGAACGACGAGTTAGAAGTCTACATCGATGCCTTGATCGAGGCGCGCTGCCTGCGCGTAAAACCCGGAGCATATCCGACGATATCAACTACGGAGCTCGGCGATCGCGTCATGCGCGAACAGGAGCAGATCACGCTCTCACTAAAATCTGTCTGACTACTTGATCACGCCTGACAAGGGACTGGACGCGCTCGCGTACAACCGCTTCGGCATACGGCCAGCCTCGTAAGCTAATCTCCCAGCCTCGATTGCGAGCTTCATCGCTGTCGCCATCTTCGCCGGATCTTCAGACTCTGCGATAGCGGTGTTCATCAAAACACCATCGGCGCCAAGCTCCATCGCGATTGCCGCGTCACTCGCCGTCCCCACACCTGCATCGACAATCATCGTCGCATCGGGTAACTGCTCGCGCATGATCCGCAGATTTGCGGGATTCTGAACACCCAGACCCGATCCGATGGGCGCGGCGAGCGGCATGATCGCTGCACAACCCGCGTCGAGCAGTTTCTTCGCCATGATCAGATCGTCATTGAAATACGGCAGCACGACAAAACCTTCTTTGACGAGAATGCGCGCGGCTTCGAGTGTCTGCTCGTTATCGGGAAACAACGTCGTCTGGTCGCCGATGACTTCGAGCTTCAAGAGATCTGTCTGTAACGCTTCGCGTGCGAGCCGGGCGGTTCTAACGGCGTCTTCAGCGGTGTAACAGCCTGCAGTGTTCGGAAGAATCTGAAGCGAAGGACTCAGGTAATCGAGAAACGACTCGCTACTGCGATCCAGCGGCACGCGTCGCACCGCAACGGTCACCATCTCCGCCCCGGAAGCTTCATGCGCGCTCCGCATCTGTTCGTAGCTGCGATATTTTCCAGTCCCAATAATTAAGCGCGATGAAAACTGTCGCCCTGCGATGATCAATTTTTCCCTCCACCGACGAAGTGGACAATCTCGATCCTATCCTCGTCCTTTAACATAGTACTGTCCCAATCACTACGACGCACGACCTCACGATTGAGTTCGATCGCTATCCGCGCTACAGGCAAATCGAGTTCGGTGATCAACTCTGCCAAGGTAGAAATCTTAACTTCTCTTAGCTCTCCATTGACGAAGACTTTCATTAGCCACAAAAAAGCACAAAAAGCACAAAAAAGCTAATTCGCTTCTTTTGTGCGTTTTGTGCCTACTCTGTGGGGTGGATGATGCGGCGAAGCTCGGCGGCCTGGTCTTTCGTCACCGCGCGGATCAATACCGCGGCGCGGCCTGAGTTAAACTGCGGAATGTCCGTGTTAACACTCGCCACTCCGTCACTCTCGGTCTTCAACGTATAAATCAACGGCCTGAACGTCGTGCCAAGCACCTTCACTGACACAGATACATTCGCGAGCGGCTTCTCATCGCCATTCGTGCGATTGTTCACTAAGACTCGCAACGTATAACGCTTTCCTGAGTAGAACTCGTCGTCGTCGAGCAGTTCTATAAATAAGCCATCTTCGAGATCGGGCTCACTCACCAGCTCCTCAACTTCAACGGGCTCTTCAATCTCCGGCTCCTGCTCAGGTGGCTTCGCAGTCAAATCCACCGGCTCATAACGCGGCTCCATACCGGGCTCCATCACTGCCGCGAGCTCTTCATCCTCCGGCGTAGGCGGCGGCGTCCACTCCTGCGCCACCGGCCAGTATTCGATCTCAAACGGCTCCTCGATCGTAGCTGGCGATGCGGTTTCGACTTCGGGCGCAGCTTCCTCAACAGACTTTTGCGGCGCTACTTTCGGGCGCCCGCTCATCTTTTTGAGATCGTCGATACGCCCCTGATTGATCGCGGCGCAGATCAGCCGGTGCTGGCGTTTGAGGCGTTCAGACAGCACTTCATCACTAAAACCTGTCGCGATCAGATCTTCATAAGGAGAGCGTTTGCTGGCCAGGATCGTGCCGCCCACATAGACGAGCGAGAGGATGATCGGTGAGTCGAGCCCCTTGTCCTCGGTTTGCACATGATAGACGACGCCATCATGCTCGATATCGGTGTTGAATCCTGTAATCACAGTTTGTCAGGACGGCCGCTTGAACCCACTCGCGAGGCGGGTTTTCTTGAACGTTAACACAAGCATTTTTTCACGGTCAATGAGCATTTTTCCCGGCCTGATCCACGCGAGATGCGTTGCTTGACACCCTTGATCAGTTCGACTAGCATCACGCTTGTACAATGATTCTCAATCTCGTGGACCGAGTGACACTGACCGCAGACGATTGCTCAGCGGCCGGTGATAGTGTGCGTTAGATGAGTTTTCGTCTTTACGACTATTTACCAATTCTGCTGATGTTCATCGTCGCGGCAGGCTTCGCGGTGGGCAACGTCCTCCTGTCTCAGTTCGTCGGACAACGTAAGCGAACCAGAACGAAGTTGATGCCTTATGAATGTGGTAAGGATCCGGTGGGCTCCGCGCGCGAGCGCTTCTCGGTGAAGTTCTACCTGATCGCGATGATCTTCATCCTGTTCGATATAGAAGTGATCTTTCTCGTGCCCTGGGCGGCTGTGTACAAGGCACTCGCGGCGCAAGGCGCTGCGATGCGCACGTTTGCATACCTCGAAATGATGATCTTCGTAGGTCTGCTCTTCGTCGGTTACATCTATATCGTCAAAAAGGGCGCGTTTGACTGGGGAGAGAGAGCACGACGCGAGGCGGAAGCCGAAGCAAGAGCACTAGCCGATATGGAGTCACGAAAGATTGAAAAGCAGCGAACGGCTGCGTAACAGTAAGGAAGTTTAAATGGGTCTGGAAAACGTAATTGCCGAAGCTTTACCGGAAGTGCTGACCACGCGCCTCGATTCCCTGATCAACTGGGCGCGTAAGTCTTCACTCTGGCCGGCGACATTTGGTCTTGCATGTTGCGCGATCGAGATGATGAATGCGACTTCGTCTCGAAACGACCTCGCGCGTTTTGGCTCGGAAGTGTTTCGCGCAAGCCCGCGACAAGCTGATGTGATGATCGTCTCCGGACGCGTGTCGCGAAAGATGGCCCCCGTGCTGAGACGAATCTACGATCAGATGCCGGAACCGAAGTGGGTGATCTCGATGGGCGCTTGCGCAACGTCCGGTGGTGTTTTCGATAACTACGCAATCGTTCAGGGTGTCGACAAGATCGTTCCGGTTGACGTCTACATTCCGGGTTGTCCTCCGCGCCCCGAGATGTTGATACACGCCGTGATGATGCTCCAGGACAAAGTGATGAACGAGAGCGTCCGCGATCGCAGGGACATTCCCGAAGAGGAAGCACGCGAAGCCGTCGTGCCCGGCACTTTGCCGATCACCGATGGCTCGACTGCGCAACAAAACACGTTGCCGGAATCGCGCCCCTACACGATCGCTTCGAGACACGAACGGCGTCGTTCTACTTAGAGAGTCGAGCAACAAGCGCGGATGACACCAGAGGAAACCCCGAGTTCAGATACAGCGCCGTCACCGTCAGTGACGGCGTTACAGCGTGAACACCCGGAATGGGTGCGCGAAGTCATCATCGCTTTCGGCGAGACGACGATAGTCGTCCCGCGCGAAAACATCGCCGATGCTTGTACCTTTTTGAAGACTTCCCCGGAAACACGCTTCGATTTTTTAGCAGATATCTGTGGTGCGGATCGCGGCGTTGAAGAAGAGCCGCGCTTCGAAGTCAACTACCACCTTTTCTCAACAACTAAATACCACCGTGTCAGATTAAAGGTGCTGCTGAACGAGGAAGACACGCACGTGCCGACCGTGACCGGCATTTGGAAAACCGCGAACTGGCACGAACGCGAGACTTTCGATCTATTCGGCGTGATTTTCGACGGCCATCCCGATCTGCGACGCATTTTGTTACCAGACGACTGGCAAGGCCACGCACTACGAAAAGATTTCCCTTTACGCGGCTACGAACCATACAGCTTGAAATGAATGATCCGCGTTCATCCCCGTTAATACGCGGCTAAATATTTATGAGCTCAGCAACGATCCCGCCACAATTCGAAATCGTCGATCGCCCGCTTGACACGCAGATGACGATCTCGATGGGTCCGCAACACCCGTCGACGCACGGCGTGCTGCGCCTCGAATTGGTGCTGGACGGCGAAATGGTCGTGAAAGCCACGCCCGACATCGGCTATCTCCACACCGGAATGGAGAAGCTGTTTGAGTACAAGAAGTACCAGCAAGGCATCGTCATCACCGACCGCATGGATTACCTGAATCCACTCGGCAACAATCTCGCTTACGTGATGGCGGGCGAGAAGCTGCTCGGTCTCGAGATTCCCGAACGCGCGCAAACGATCCGCGTGTTGATGTGCGAGCTACAGCGCATCGGCTCGCATCTCGTCTGGCTCGGAACGCACGCGCTCGACATCGGCGCGATGACGGTCTTCTTTTACTGCTTCCGTGAGCGCGAAAAGATCCTGAATCTAATTGAAGCCGCGTCAGGTGGACGGCTGACACCGTCATACTTCCGGATCGGCGGCTTGATGATGGATCTGCCGGCGGG
>JGI24751J29686_10000480_pt1 | contig 11847 bp, 11 predicted proteins | sample KBSSwiS6_FD_29686 | JGI IMG/M metagenome (IMG submission 29686)
CCGGCCACCCACGGAAGTATTCTTGATGGGTGGCCGGGCGGGGGAGCGGGCCGGTGCCGCAGGGGAAGCCCGGATGGCCTTCCCACACTTCAGAAACGCGCGAAATCGAGCGGGTTCACCGGCTCCCCATCGCGCCTCAGCTCGATGCTGACGACCGGGCGCGCCGGTCCAGCCGTGCCGAGCGGGGAGCCGGCCAGCACCTGGTCACCAACGCGGACCCCCAGCTGGGCGAGGCCGGTGACGAGGCTGGTCCAGCCACCGCCGTGATCTATGATCGCGATCTGGCCATAGCCCGCATAGGGCCCGGCGAAGGCCACCCGGCCCGCGGCAGGGGACACCGCCTGGGCACCGCCGCGCGCGGCAATGCCGATACCGCGCGAAACCGGAGCACCGGGCGCCTGGGCCCCGAAACCGGCAACAATTCGGCCCTGGACCGGCAGGAGGAAGGCGGGCGCGGGGCGAGCGGGGGTGGCGGTCGGTTCGGTTGCGGTGGGGGCGGCAGCCTCGCCGGGACGCGCGGGGCGCAGGATCGGGCCGGGTAGCGCCGCGAGCTGGTCGCGCAGGGCGCCGGCCTTGCCGAGGGCGAGGGTGAGCGAATCGAGATCACGGGCCTGTTCGGCCAGCGCCAGAGCCCGCTCGGCCTCGCGGTCGGCATCGCCGGCGGTCTGCCGCGCGGCCATGCGCTGACTGGCTTCCAGCGCGGCCAGCTGGGTGCGGCGAAGGGCGAGGTTGGCCTGTTCGCGGCGCAGGGTGGCGACCGATGCCTCGGCCTGGAGGCGCAGGCGGCGGGCCCGGTCAAGCTCGGCACGCAGGCCCGCGGTGCGCTGGCTCACCTCCGGCACCATCGTGGCGAGGACGGCGCGCAGGTGCATCGCATCGCGCACCGAGCCGGGGCGGAACAGGGCGAAGAGCAACGGGCGGCGGGCGAGGCGCTGAAGCGCGGCGGTGAGCCGGACCAGCGGCTGCTGGCGGTCGGCCAGCCGCGCGCGCAGGGCTTGGCGCTGGCGCTCGATGAGCGCAACCTCGACCTGCCCGGCAGCGGCGGCAGCCTCGGCCTGCTGGATCCGCGCGGCGGCGGCGGCCGATTGCGCGGCGCTGCGCTGAGCCGCCTCGCCGGCGGCGCGGGCCTGGGCCTCCAGGGCATTGGCGCGAGCGGAGGCTGCGGCCTGCTGCGCGCGAGCTTCGGCAAGGGCGCGGCGCGCTTCGCCGGCATCGGCATAGCCGGCTGAATGCTGAGCCGAGACCGCAAGCGCGCCAAGGCCAGCGATGCCGATCAGGGCAAGCGGAAGGATCAGGAGGCGGGGGCGCACCGGAGACTTATCCCTCGCGATGGTAGGGATGGCCAGCGAGAATGCTGGTAGCGCGCCACAGCTGTTCGGCCAGCATGGCCCGGGCCAGCATGTGCGGCCAGGTCATCGCCCCGAAGGCGATCAGCAGATCGGCCGACCCGCGCATCTGATCGCCATGGCCGTCTGCCGCGCCGATCAGGAACCGCGCCTCGCGCACACCGTCATCGCGCCAGCGGCCGAGCAGGGCAGCGAATTCGCTGGAGGTAAGCTGGCGGCCACGTTCGTCGAGCAGGACATTGCGCGACGGGGTGAGCGGGGCCGGGATCATGCCGCCGGTATCGGGCAGTTCGGTGAGCTTCACCGGCCAGGCAATGCGCTTCAGGTAGCGGTCGACCAGCTCGCTCTCGGGCGAGCGGCCGATCTTGCCGCGGACGATGAGGTGAAGGCGCATGTACGCGCTTTAGGAGGTTTGGGGGGCGGAGGAAATCGGGTGTCTTTGTTGGGTGCGGGAAAGCCATCCGGCTTTCCCTTGGCGGCACCTGCCCACTCCCCCACCCGGCCACCCATAGGGTACTATCGTTGGGTGACCGGGAGCGGGCCCGTGCCGCAAGCCATCCACGGATGTGGCGGGCGCACTGACAAACTACGCAGCAGCCGGCGCTTCGCCGAAAGCCCACATGCGTTCGAGATTGTAGAACGAGCGCACTTCCGGACGGAACAGGTGGACGACGACATCGCCGGCGTCGATCAGCACCCAGTCCGCCGCGGGCAGGCCTTCGATCCGGCTGTTGCCGAAGCCGCCATGCTTGATCCGTTCGGCCAGCTTCTGAGCCATGGCCGCGACCTGCCGGGTCGACCGGCCGGAGGCGATCACCATGTGATCGGCAATGGCCGATTTACCTTCCAGCGGGATCGAGACGATGTCCTGCGCCTGGTCGTCATCCAGCGACTGGAGCACCAAGGCGTGGAGCGAGCCGGGGATCGACGGGGGCAGCGGGGCGACAGGTTGCCCACCGGTGGCGGGACTGGGTTCGGTACTCATGCGGCCGGGGTGTGCTCCTTCGCACGCATTGGGACAGCAGCCGAAACGCGCAGGAACAAGCGCAGTTTCATCGGTTCGGCTCGATGGAATGGAGGGTGAGATGATCACGCAGGGCCGGGCTGTTGTGCCGGCTGGCCCAGTTCGGATCGGCCCTACGAATTACCGTGGCTGATCGCGGATCGGGATCAAATCTCAGGATCACCAGTGCTGGTGCGCTCCACGCTGCCCGATTGGTCAAACTGGCGGCGGATGTTCGGTAACGCCCGAGCCAGGCCATGGCGGGGCTCGCCATTGCCCGGGTATCATAGCCCGGACGGGCGACGACGGCAATCGGCACCATTCGGGCAATCTTACGCCAGTCTCTCCAGCGGTGGAACTGGGCAAGATTGTCGGCTCCCATCAGCCAGACGAAGCGCCGGCGCGGATAGCGGTGGAGCAGGAGGCGCAGGGTGTCGGCGGTGTAGCGGGTGCCAAGCTCGCGCTCGATCGCGGTGACCCGGATGGGCGCGCGGCGCGCCTGGCGCACAGCGGCGGCGAAGCGCGCCAGGAGCGGGGCCATGCCGACTCGCGGTTTCAGCGGATTGCCCGGTGAGACAAGCCACCAGACCTCATCCAGCCCCAACGCGCCGCGCGCGGCGAGGCTGATGCCGCGGTGCGCGCCGTGGGCCGGGTTGAACGAGCCGCCAAGAAGGCCGGTTTTCGGGCCGGCGCGGATCAGGGCCGAAAGCTCACGGGCGCACCTGTCCGGTCCCGCGGACCTGCCACTTGTAAGTGGTGAGCCCTTCGAGGGCGACCGGACCGCGGGCATGGAGCCGCCCGGTGGCGATGCCGATCTCGGCGCCGAGGCCGAACTCGCCACCGTCGGCGAACTGGGTGCTCGCATTGACCATGACGATCGCAGAATCGACCTCATTGAGGAACCGCTCGGCCGCAGCCGCATCGCCGGTAACGATGGCATCGGTATGCGCCGAAGAGTGCGCCGCGATATGGGCGAGCGCCGCATCGAGCCCGTCGACCACGGCGACCGAGAGGATCGCGTCGAGGTATTCGGTGTCCCAGTCGTTCGCGGCAGCGGGGACGATTCGGGGATCAAGCGCCTGGGCCCGCGCGTCGCCGCGCAGTTCGCAGCCCGAATCGAGCAGCGCCTGGATCACCGCGATGGCGCCGAGGAAGGCGGCGTCGATCAGCAGGGTCTCCATGGCCCCGCAGATTCCGGTGCGGCGCATCTTGGCATTGAGCGCGATGGCCTTGGCCATCTCCGGATCGGCGGCCGAATGCAAGTAGGTGTGGCAGATGCCATCAAGGTGGGCGAGTACGGGCACGCGCGCATCGGCCTGGACACGGGCGACGAGGCTCTTGCCCCCGCGCGGCACGATCATGTCGATCAGGCCCGCCGCTGCCAGCATCGCGCCGACCGCCGCGCGGTCCTGCGTGGGGATGAGCTGGACGGCGTCTACCGGCACGCCCGCCTCGGCGAGACCGCGGGCGAGGGCGGCGTGGATGGCGCGGTTGGAGTTGGCCGCTTCCGAACCGCCGCGCAGCAACACGGCATTGCCCGACCGCAGGCACAGCGCCGCCGCATCGGCGGTGACGTTGGGGCGGCTTTCGTAGATGATCCCGATCAGGCCCACAGGCACGCGCACTCGGCTGAGGTCGAGACCATTGGGGCGGCGGGTGGCGTCGATTACCTGGCCCACGGGATCGGGCAGCTCGGCCACCTGCTCGACCGCGCTGGCGATTCCTGCCAGCCGGCCGGGATCGAGCTTCAGCCGGTCGAGCAGGGCGGGCGAGAGTCCATTGGCCTCGCCATTGGCGAGGTCTTGCGCATTGGCAGCCAGGATCGCTGCCTCGTCGGCGCGCAGGGCCGCGGCGGCGGCGCGCAGGGCCGTGGCCTTCTGCGCGCTCGGCAGGCGGGCGAGTTGGCGCTGGGCGCAGCGGCCGGCACGGGCCAGCCGTTCGATCAGGGCCTCGGGGCTTTCCGCTGCGGAAGCGGCGACAGGTGCGGTGGCGGACATGGCAGCCGCCTATCACCTGCAGCCCTGGTTGTCAGCCCGAGTCGGCCACGCCGGTCTGGTCGCGATCGCGGTTATTTTCGTACGTCGTTCGCTTCGTCGCGCGTCACCTTCGATTCGTCCCGAGTCGGGCGTCCCGGATTCGATTCGTCGCACGACCGCTGCTAGCCGCCCCCCCGGACGGGTCAATAAACAGAACAACAGGGGTCATCTTGCCAAAGCTGAATCGCGGCGCGGCCATGGCGCGCCTGCGGAGCTGGTTTCCCGAGCGTGAGTTCTTCATGCGCTCCGAAGGCCACGTCCGCTTCATCAGGATTTCGAGCAAGCTGCAGATGCGCGCCGCCGCTGCCGTCAGCGCGCTGGTGCTCGCCTGGGTGGTGACCATGGCCTGGGCCGGGGTCGCCTCGCTGGTGGCGTCATGGCGTCATGACGACCTGCTCGACCGCGAGGTCAAGGTCGCCTCCGCCGAGAGCCGGGTTGCCGCCTACCGCGCCAACGTCGGCAAGGTGGCCGACGACATCGCCCGTCGCCAGGCTTTCATCGAGACCATGGTCAAGACCCACGTCGGCGACCTGCCCGCCGAGGCCAAGGCCGGCGAGACTGTCTCCGATTCGAGCGGTGAGGCGGCAAAGACGGTCGACAAGGTCAGCGCCGCGATCCCCGAGGCCGCGCCGCTTGCGCGGATCGAGGCGCGCCAGCTCGCCTTCGTCGAGCGCCTGACGCGGCTGGCCGACCGGCGCAGCGCGCTGGCCGAAGCCGCGATCCGCAAGCTCGGGCTAGATCCCGACCGGATGCTGGCCTCGCTTGACGACCGCAGCGCCGAGGGTGGCCCCGCCTTTGCGCTGACCACATCAGCCGACGGTTCGATCGATCCGCGCTTCGAGCGGCTGGGCCTGAGCCTCGCCCGCATGGACGCGCTGCGGCGCGGGCTGGAAAGCATTCCGCAGGTCCTGCCAGCGAACCTGCAATATATCTCCTCCGGCTTCGGCTACCGCGCCAATCCGTTCGGCGGGCGCGGGGGCGAATTCCATCCCGGGCTCGACTTCAAGGGACCTTATGGCGCGCCGATCTACGCTGCGGCCCGCGGCACGGTCCGCTTCGTCGGCCAGCGCTCGGGCTATGGCAACTGCGTGGAGATCGATCACGGCAACGGCCTCGTCACCCGCTATGCCCACATGAGCGCGTTCCGCACCCAGGTCGGAACGCCGGTTGCAGCCGGGCAGCTGATCGGGCAGATCGGCAACACTGGCCGCTCCACCGGGCCGCACCTGCATTTCGAAGTTCGGATCAACGACGTGGCAGTGAACCCACGCCCTTTCCTGGAGGCCGCCCCCCATGTTCTCGAAGAAGCCCGAGGCCAGCTACACCCCGGCGGCCGCCCCTAGCATGAGCGGTTCGACCTTCTCGATCCTCGGCGCGGACCTTGCCATCAAGGGCAACATCGTCGCCAGCGCCGACCTGCACATCGACGGCAAGGTGGAAGGCGACATTGCCTGCGCCGCGCTCGTTCAGGGGGAGAGCGGCACGATCGAAGGCGCGATCACCGCGCAGAGCGCGCGGATGGCCGGCACGGTCAGGGGCTCGGTCGACGCCGGGACGTTGGTAATCCTCAAGACCGCCCGGATCGAAGGCGATGTAGCCTACGAGACCCTGACGATCGAGCAAGGCGCGCAGGTCGAAGGCAAGCTCAGCCCCAAGCGCGGCGGCGAGCCCAAGCTGGCGATCGCAGGCGGGACCGAGGCCTGATTCCCGGCTGAAGGCCCCGTCGTCCCGGGCGTGGCCCGGGACCGCTGGCGGACCTGCCGGCAAGACCTGCTCTGGACGCACCGGCTCGCGTGACCGATAGGTCTCAGCTTCACATTGGACACCAGTCCCGGATCAAGTCCGGGACGACGGCATTTCGGCAAGCGCTTCGGCGCGTAGAGACTTGCGGTCCAGTTTGCCGATCGTGGTCTTGGGCAGGGCCGCGCGGATCACCACCGCGTCGCAGCGTTCGTGCTTGCCGACGCGGGCATTGAGCCAGTCACGCAGGTCCTCCGAATCGGCGGTCATCCCGGCCTTCAGCGTCACAAAGGCGCGCGGCACTTCGCCGAGATAGTCGTCCGGCAGGCCGAGCACCGCGGCCTCGCGGATCGCGGCGTGGTCGAGCAGGACCTGTTCGACCTGGCTGGGAAAGACCTTGAAGCCGCCAACCGCGATCATGTCCTTCGACCGGTCCACGATGCGGACGTAGCCGTCCTCCTCCAGCACGGCGATGTCGCCGGTGCGCAGCCAGCGGCGGACAGTCCCGTCCTCGTCCGGCAGGTCGACGAAGGCCGTGGCGTCGGCATCGGGCCGGTTCCAGTAGCCCTGCATGATCTGCGGGCCGGCGACGATAAGTTCGCCCGGCTGGCCCGGCGCGGCGAACCGGGTGGGGTCGTCCTGATCGAGCAAGGCAAGGCGGGTGCCGGGAAAGGGATGGCCGATTGTGCCCGGACGGCCCGGACCCTTGAAGGGATTGGTCGACGCGACGCCGGAGCATTCCGTGAGGCCATAGCCTTCGCAGACATAGACGCCGGTCACGCTCTCGAACTGCTCGCGCACCGGCCCGGGCATGGGCGCGCCGCCCGAAATGCACAGGTTGAGGCAGGACAGGTCCGTGCCCTCCAGCCGATCGTCGTGCAGCAGGGCCTGGAACATGGTCGGCACGCCGGGAAAGCTCGTCGGCTTCGTCCGGCGAATAGCGCCGAGAACCTGGCCGATCTCGAACCGCGGGGTCATGGCGACGCAGCCGCCATCGGCCACGGTGCGGTTGAGCACGCAGGTGTTGGCGAAGACGTGGAACAGCGGCAGCGCGCCGAGGATCACGTCCCGCTCGCCGCTGTGAGGATCGATCAGGACGATCTGGCGGGCGTTGGCGGTGAGATTCTGGTGGGTGAGCATCGCCCCCTTGGGCACGCCGGTGGTGCCGCCGGTATATTGCAGCAGGGCGAGGGTGCGCTCAGGATCAATGGCGACATGCGCAGGCTCGGCGCGGGGCAACATGACATCCCAGGCGATCACGTCTGGCTGGCGGGGTACCCGGGCGATGTCCTTGCGCCGCACCAGTCGGAAGGCGAGGCCGGCGAGCGGCGGAAGCATGGCGGCGAAGGGGGCGACGACCAGGCGTTCCAGCGCCGACCCGCGCAGCACTTCGAGCGCGGTCGGCAACAGCACCTTGAGGTCGACCGTGACCAGCAACCGGGTCTGGCTGTCCGCCACCTGGGCCTCCAGCTCGGCCACGGTATAGAGCGGGGAGAAGTTGACCACCGTCGCCCCGGCGATCAGCGCGCCATAATAGGCCGCGACGTAGACCGGGACGTTGGGAAGAAACAGGCCGACCCGGTCACCCGGCCGGATTCCCCTCTGCTGCAGTCCCGCGGCAAAGCGCCGTGCATCGCGCAAAAGCGTGGCGTAGGACCATGAGCGACCGAGGAATTCGACCAGCGGCCGATCGGGCCAGGCCTCCGCTGCCTGACCGAACAGCTCCGGAAGCGACATAGGCGGGAACTGCGCATTCCAATCGCAGGGATGCGCGTAGACGTTGCGCCACGGATTGGCTGACCTCCCACTCATGAGATGAAGGTGGCGAGTCGCGGGGCTCAACGCAAGAGGCCCGAAAGCGATCGCTTCCGGGCCTCCCGAAATCATATTTGAATCGGAGCGGCTTACTCGCCCTGAGCCTCCGCGGCGCGCTTGGCTTCGAGCCATGCGGCGGCTTCCGCTTCCTGGGCGGCTTCGCTGGCGATCCGGGTCTGGGCCTCGCGCTCGGCGCGCAGTTCCTCGATCAGGGCCTCGCGATCGTCGCCCAGGCGGACAGCGTCCTGGCCATCGTCCTCGATGCCGGCGCGCTTGGCCGACTTGGCGACGATGGCATCGAGCTCGCGCTGCGAGCACAGGCCCAGGGTCACCGGATCCTTCGGGTTGATGTTGGAGATGTTCCAATGCGACCGGTCGCGGATCGCGGCGATAGTGCTGCGGGTGGTGCCGATCAGCTTGCCGATCTGCGCGTCGGAGATTTCCGGATGGTTGCGCAGGATCCAGGCGATGCCGTCGGGCTTGTCCTGGCGCTTGGAAACCGGCGTATAACGCGGGCCCTTGGTGCGGCTGACGGTCAGCGGTGCCTTGTGCATCTTCAGGCGATAGCCGGAGTCGTCCTGGCCCTTCTCGATCTCGGCCATGGTCAGCTCGCCGGCACGCACCGGATCGCGGCCGGTGTATTTCGACGAGGCGAGATCATCGGCCATGGCCTGGACTTCGAGGATGTGCAGGCCGCAGAACTCGGCGATCTGCTCGAAGGTCAGGCCTGTGTTGTCGACGAGCCACGACGCCGTGGCGTGCGGCATCAGCGGGGTGGGCTGGGTCACTTTGGTGTACTCCGGAAACGACAAGGGCCGCCCCAGCGGAGCGGCCTCACGCTGCGCGATCTAGGACAAACCAGCGGATCGGGCAAGCCCGAACGGTCGGAATCGGCCAGATCAGGTCGCGAGAACGATCTTGCCGATATGCGCGCCCGCGTCCATCCGGGCGTGGGCCGCGGCGGCTTCGCGCAAGGGGAAAATTTGGTCCATCGCCGGGCGCAGTTCACCGCTGCCGACGAGCGGCCAGACCTCGCGGGCGATCTCGTCGGCCAGCAGGGTCTTGAACGCATCGCTGCGCGGGCGCAGCGTGGAGCCGGTGAGCGTCAGGCGCCGGCTCATGATCACGGCCATGTTGAGCTCGGCCCTGGGTCCGCCCTGGACGGCGATGGTGACGTGGCGGCCATCCTCGGCCAGGCACTTGAGGTTGCGCGGGACATAATCGCCCGAGACCATGTCGAGCACGATCTCCACCCCGCGCCTTCCGGTAATCCGGGCCACTTCTTCGACGAAATCGCCGGTCCGGTAGTTGATCGCATGGGCCGCACCGAGGGCGAGGGCGGCGGCGCACTTCTCGTCCGAGCCGCAGGTAACGATGACCGTGAGCCCGAACAGCGCGCCCAGCTTGATCGCCATCGAGCCGATGCCGCTCGTCCCCCCGTGGACCAGCACCTTTTCGCCATCGCGCGCCCAGGCCCGCTGGAACAGGTTGTGCCACACGGTGAACAGCGTCTCCGGCAGGGCCGCTGCCTCGGCCAACGGCAGGCCCGCGGGCACGGGCAGGCAATGGCCGGGCTTGGCGAGGCAATATCCGGCATAGCCGCCGCCTGTCACCAGCGCGCAGACCGGCTGCCCCGGCAGAAGCGAGGTCACCCCCGCGCCAAGCGCCGCGACCTGCCCGGAGATCTCCAGCCCGGGGATCGGCGAAGCCCCAGGCGGCGGGGGGTAGGCGCCCTTGCGCTGCGCCAGGTCAGGGCCGTTCACCCCGGCAAAGGCGACCTTGACCAGCACTTCGCCGGGGCCGGGATGGGGCACCGGCACTTCCACCAGCTGCAACGCCTCGGGCCCGCCAGGCGCGGCGATGCGGATGGCGGTCATGGTCGTCGGCAACGAGGACATCGGCAATCTTCCTGTGGCAATCCCGGGCGCGACCCCCGAACGGTTCATGCAAGGCGTTGACACGAAGCGCAAGCAGGCCAATGTTGCACCGCAATGGACGACGATCTGCCCCGTCCGAAAGGCGATCACGCCGGCAAGCTGGCGGCCGAAGCGCTCGACTCCTACTCGCAGGACGAATTGGCCGAGCGGATCGTGCTGCTCGAAGCCGAGATCGCCCGAATCCGCGCCCAGATGAACAAGGTGGCAGCCCACCGGCTGGCCGCCGAAGCCTTCTTCAAGCCGCCACCAGGCTCGAACCCGACATGACCTCGTGGCCGCCACTCCTTTTCCGGCGGCCGCGCCCTATATTGCAACCGTCAGGCCATTCCGGCCGTTCAACTCCTGTCTATCCTGACGTCCTACATTCCGATTCCCCCTGCGGGCCAACCCTGAGTCTCCCGGCCCCAACGAAAGCCCCTGCGAATGCCCAGCTTCGCCCAGAGCCTTGAAAAGACGCTGCACGCGGCGCTCCACAATGCCGCGGAACGCAGCCACGAATATGCCACGCTGGAGCACCTGCTGCTGGCATTGATCGACGATGCCGATGCCGCCCAGGTGATGACCGCCTGCGGGGTCGATCTTCACGACCTTGCCGAGGTGGTGAAGCAGTATCTCGACCAGGAATATCAGTCGCTCAAGACTCAGGAAAAGGGCGATCCCGCCCCTACGGCGGGCTTCCAGCGGGTGATCCAGCGCGCGATTCTGCACGTCCAGTCCAGCGGCAAGGATACCGTGACCGGGGCCAACGTGCTCGTCGCCCTGTTCTCCGAGCGCGATTCCTACGCCGTCTATTTCCTCCAGCAGCAGGACATGAGCCGGCTCGACGCGGTGAGCTTCATCAGCCACGGCATCGGCAAGGGCGGCAAGCGGATGGACGACCGCAGCCCCAAGGGCGCTGAGGAAAGCCAGCCCGCACCGGAAGAAAAGTCCGACGCGAAGGCGAACGGCAAGAAGGATTCCGCGCTCGACCAGTTCTGCGTCAACCTCAACGAAAAGGCGCTCGCCGGCAAGGTCGATCCGCTGATCGGGCGCGGCCCGGAGGTGGACCGGACGATCCAGATCCTGTGCCGCCGCTCGAAGAACAACCCGCTCTACGTGGGCGATCCCGGCGTGGGCAAGACGGCTATCGCCGAAGGGCTCGCGCGCAAGATCGTCGAGGGCGAAGTTCCGGAAGTCCTCTCCGAGGCGGTGATCTACTCGCTAGACATGGGCGCGCTGCTCGCCGGCACCCGCTATCGCGGCGATTTCGAGGAGCGCCTCAAGCAGGTGGTCAACGAGCTCGAGAAGATGCCCCACGCGGTGCTGTTTATCGATGAGATCCACACCGTGATCGGCGCCGGCGCGACCAGCGGCGGGGCGATGGATGCGTCCAACCTCCTGAAGCCCGCGCTTTCGGGTGGGACGATCCGCTGCATCGGGTCGACCACCTACAAGGAGTTCCGCAACCACTTCGAGAAGGACCGCGCCCTGCTGCGCCGGTTCCAGAAGATCGACGTGAACGAGCCCACGGTTGAAGACACGATCAAGATCCTCAAAGGCCTGCGCACGGCCTTTGAGGAGCACCACAAGGTCAAGTACACCCCCGAGGCGATCAAGACCGCGGTGGAGCTTTCGGCCCGCTACATCAACGACCGCAAGCTGCCGGACAAGGCGATCGACGTGATCGATGAGGTCGGCGCGATGCAGATGCTGCTGCCGCCGAGCCGGCGCAAGAAGACCATCACCGCGCGCGAGATCGAGCAGGTCATCGCCACCATGGCGCGCATCCCGCCCAAATCGGTCTCGACCGACGACAAGAAGGTGCTGGAGCATCTCGACCGCGACCTCAAGCGGGTGGTCTTTGGCCAGGACAACGCGATCAGCGTGCTGGCGACGGCGATGAAGCTCAGCCGCGCGGGCCTGCGCGATCCGGACAAGCCGATCGGCTCGTTCCTGTTCAGCGGGCCCACCGGTGTCGGCAAGACCGAGGT
>JGI24751J29686_10000481_pt1 | contig 11844 bp, 10 predicted proteins | sample KBSSwiS6_FD_29686 | JGI IMG/M metagenome (IMG submission 29686)
CGCCGCCCCCGCCGCCTCCGGCTGCTGTGTGCAACAAGGGTCCGTACATCGTGTTCTTCGACTGGGATAAGTCGGACATCACGCCGGAAGCCGCAACGATCCTCGACAGCGCCGTCACCGCTTACGGCAACTGCGAGAGCGTTCCGATCATGCTCGCGGGCTATGCTGACCGTTCGGGTTCGCCGAAGTACAACCTCGGCCTCTCGAACCGCCGCAACGCCTCGGTCCAGTCGTATCTGACCGGGCGCGGCATCCCGTCGACCGCGATCACCTCGCAGGGCTTCGGCGAAGCCAACCCGCGCGTGCCGACCGCCGACGGAGTCCGCGAACTGCAGAACCGCCGGGTGGAAATCACCTACGGTCCGGGTTCGGGCATGTAATCAGCGCGCAAGCGTTGAACAGAATTGGGGGCCGGAGCGATCCGGCCCCTTTTTCTATGTGCGCGGGGGCAGGAACAATTGCGAGGCAGGTTGGTGCCAGTAGCCCTGGACCGGCAGGTACTCCCGCTGCTGCCGAGTGGGGCTGGAATCCATGAGGGTGGTCCCCCGAGGAACGGCAGCACTGTTAGGGCGGAGGAACCTGACAGTATCCAACCCATACGTCGTCCCGTGCTTGCCACGGGGCTTGGCTGTCTGGCCTGAGCGCTCTTGCCCACAAGAACGCCAAGCCCCGTGTCAAGCACGGGGCGACGAGAGTTTGAACGAACGAACTGCTGCTTTCGGGGGCGCGAAACCCAGCAGCGAGGGGCTGGAATGTTGGGGGTAGCGGACGTTGACGCGACAGTTTGATGCGATAGCATCCGATCATGCGGCACCTGCTCTTGGTTTTATTGGGAACGTGCGCAGCATGCAGTTCAGCGCCACAGCCTGCGAGCAACGAGACGGTTGCGGCGTTTGAAGTGTCGCTTCCGACGGCACAGGAACGAGCAGCATTTATTGAAATCGTCCGGGATGCAGCAAAAGCGGAAGGCGGACACCTAGACGCGGCTAATGATGGCGAACTGCGCCAAACAGGGCGAGACATGCCACCAGCCAAGGTGACGGTACATGCTGCGGTTTGGAGGGGTGACGAAGACGATGAGAATTGGGCAACGATCATGGATCAGGCCGATCACCTCGGGCAAGTGTGGATCACGTTTGCGCGAGGGGAAGACGAAGCCTTGGCCTCCCGCTTTCGTGAACGCGCGATGCGCGATATCAAAGCTCGCTGGCCTAATCCGTTGTCCCTTCCGATCATCGATCATCGGACAATCCCGCTGCGTGGCGATCTAATCAGGACACCTACAGGCTACGAACTGAAGCCTTCTGAGGCATCCAAATACGTCACCCCGGCCAAAAAACGCTGGCTGACGCGGACGTCCGCAATGTCGTCGATTCCGGTAGGACGGATTTGGTACCAGTCAATAAGGACATTCGCATTCGCGATCGAGATGATATGCATCGATTGGCTGCAGCCTCGGGCACAACCATTTCCTACAAAGGATCATCTCAGTGAGCGACCCTGACTCGATCACGGCCTGGCAGCGGATAAATTCACGGACGACGACTTCAGGGAAGCTAGCGCCCGAGAATGTGTGGCAGCTAGCGGACCTCGGGGTCGAGCACGTTATCAACCTCGCTATGGACAATCACCCCGAGGCCTTGCCCGAGGAAGCCGGGCTGATGGCTGCGGCTGGCATTCGCTACACCCACATGCCTGTGCCCTTCGACGCACCCACCGAAGATCACTTCCGAGCGTTCGTAGCGGCTTACGAAGCTGACAATGCACCTGTCCACGTCCACTGCATCGCCAACATGCGCGTGTCCGCATTCTTGTACCGCTACCACCGGGATAAGAAGGAGATGCCCGAGCCAGTTGCCCGCGCACTGATGGAACAGCAGTGGTCGCCCGACAAAGGCGATCACCCAGCATTTAAGCCGTGGGCACTATTTATCGCAGTGGCGAACTACTGATGCGGTTTTTCGGACACCCGCTACGTCCGCTAAGTTGGCGTGTCCGGAATGGCAGCTATCGACATGGAAGCTTGCGATAGCGGACAAATTCCCGGTCGCGGATGGCACGGGCGCGCTATTGCCGCTCCGCCAGCCACCTGTGGCGGTTGCCACCTCCCTATCTGCGCTTCGCGAAAACGGAGAGGATCTGGTGCGGCGCTGACAAGGGCCGGGAGCGCGAGGGCGATGGCCCTCGCATCTATCCTTCTTAATCGAACAGGCTCGAGACCGAGCTCTCATCGGCAATCCGGCGCATGGCCTCGCCGATCAGGGGGGCGATGGCGATGACGCGGATGCGATCGCTTTCCTTGGTGGCGTCGGTCGGCTGGATGGTGTCGGTGATCACCAGTTCCTTGAGGGCCGAGGCGTTGACGCGCGATACCGCGGCGCCGGAAAGGACGCCGTGGGTGATGTAGGCGGTGACCGAGGCGGCGCCGGCGTCCATCAGGGCCTGGGCCGCGTTGCACAGGGTGCCGCCCGAATCGATGATGTCGTCGATCAGGATGCAGGCGCGGCCCTTGACCTCGCCGATGATGTTCATGACCTCTGACTGACCCGGCTTGTCGCGCCGCTTGTCGACAATGGCGAGCGGAGCATTGTCGAGCCGCTTGGCGAGCGCCCGGGCGCGGACCACGCCGCCGACGTCGGGCGAGACCACCATCAGCGGCTGGCCGCCGTAGCGCGCCTGGATATCGGCGGCCATGACCGGCGCGGCATAGAGATTGTCGGTCGGGATGTCGAAGAAGCCCTGGATCTGGCCGGCGTGAAGATCGACGGCAAGGACGCGGTCGGCTCCGGCGGTGGTCATCAGGTTGGCGACGAGCTTGGCGGAAATCGGGGTGCGCGGGCCGGGCTTGCGGTCCTGCCGGGCGTAGCCGAAATAGGGGACCACCGCGGTGATCCGCTTGGCCGAGGCGCGGCGCAGCGCGTCGATGCAGATCAGCAGTTCCATCAGGTTGTCATTGCAGGGATAGGAGGTCGACTGCACGACGAAGACGTCTTCGCCGCGGACGTTCTCGTGGATCTCGCAGAACACTTCCTCGTCAGCGAAGCGGCGCACGGAGGCGTCGGTCAACGGCAGTTCGAGGTAGCCCGCAATCGCCCGCGCGAGGGGCAGGTTGCTGTTGCCGGCCATGATCTTCATGCGCGATTCCCTTCCGCCCTGTCCACGAGGGCCTCTAGCGGAGGGTCACGCAATTGCAACATGGACGGCGCGGCGCGGCGGGGAAAACCGCCGGAAGGCGTCGTCCCGGACCTGGCCCGGGAGCGCTGACGCACCTTCGGGCGATTGATCGCGTGCCGGGGAGGCCACAGCTCCGCGTTGGCCAGCGAGCCCGGGCGAGCCCGGGACGACATTGGCGGCTTACTTGCGGCGGTGTTCGCCGGCGACGCGGCGGACGGTGCCCGAGGAGGCGCGCATCACGATCGATTCGGTGGTGAGCGTGCCGTTCTTGTGGTGCTTGACGCCCTTGAGCATCGAGCCATCAGTCACCCCGGTGGCGGCGAAGATGCAATCGCCGCGGGCGAGTTCGTCGCGGGTGTAGATCTTGCCCAGATCATCGATGCCCCACTTGCGGGCGCGTGCGCGCTCATCGTCGTTGCGGAACAGCAGGCGGCCGTTGAACTGGCCGCCAACGCATCGCAGGGCTGCCGCGGCGAGGACGCCTTCCGGCGCGCCGCCCGAGCCCATGTACAGGTCGACGTTGGTTTCCTCGTCAGTCACCGCGATCACGCCGGCGACGTCGCCGTCGCCAATGAGGACGACGCCGCAGCCGAGGCCGCGCAGTTCGGCGATCAGTTCGGCATGGCGGGGCCGGTCAAGCACGCACACCATGATCTCGGACGGGTCGACGCCCTTGGCCGCGGCCACGGCGCGGACATTCTCCGACGGGCTCTTGGCGAGGCTGATGATGCCTTCGGGATAGCCGGGGCCGACGGCGAGCTTGTCCATGTAGACGTCTGGCGCGTTGAGCAGGCCGCCTTCTTCGGCGACGGCGAGGACCGCCAGGGCATTCGGGCCGGCCTTGGCGCAGATGGTGGTGCCTTCGAGCGGATCGAGCGCGATGTCGATGCGCGGGCCGGTGCCGATGGCGGCGCCGACCTTCTCTCCGATGTAGAGCATCGGGGCCTCATCGCGCTCACCCTCGCCGATGACGACGGTGCCATCCATGTAGAGCTCGTTGAAGGCCGCGCGCATGGCTTCCACGGCCGCGGCGTCGGCCGCCTTTTCGTCACCCCGGCCGATCAGCCTGGCCGCGCCGATGGCGGCGGCTTCGGTGACGCGCACCATTTCGAGCACGAGGACGCGGTCAAGAACCTTGCTGGGGGGCGTATCGGTCATGGGTTTCCCTAGTATGGCGCAGATTTGCGCGAGGCCTAGACCGGTGAGCAAGCGCTGTCGAGAGCCGGGCCGGCGATTTCCGCATACCTATGCGATAACGCCGGGCCGGCAGCAATCAATGGCCGAGGATCTGCATCACCAATGGCGGGCTCGACAGGCTGGGCGAGCCTTCGAGCAGGCGCAGCGCCTCGGTAACCGCGCTTTCCGGACCCTCGTGGGTCACCATGGCGACCAGGACCTCGCCCTCGGATTCGGAGCGGCCCTTCTGGATCAGGCTCTCGATCGAGACTCCGGCATCCCGCATGGCAGCCGTGATCTCGGCGAGCACGCCGGGGCGATCGGCCACGATGAAGCGGACATAGGCCCGGCCCTTGCGGTGGCCGGTCGCGGCGCGGCCCAAGCCTTCCAGCTCGGCGACCGGGACGGAGAACGGCGCGCCGATTTCGCCGCGTGCAATGTCGATGAGGTCGGCGACCACCGCGCTGGCCGTGGGGCCATCGCCGGCGCCCGCGCCCTGGAACAGCAGACGGCCGGAGAAATTACCCTCGGCGACGACGGCATTGGTCGCGCCGTCGACATGGGCCAGCGGGTGATCGCAGGGCACCAGGTGCGGCTGGACGCGCTGGAACAGGCAGGGCGAGCTGCCGGTGTGGTCAGGCTCGGCCATGCCGATCAGGCGGATCACGTAGCCAAGCGAAGCGGCTTGCTCGATGTCCGCGGCGCGCAGGCGGGAGATGCCAGCGGTATCGACCCCGTCAAAGTCGATCTTCGCGCCGAAGGCAATGGCGGCGAGGATCGAGAGCTTGTGGGCGGCATCGATCCCCTCGACGTCAAAGGTTGGATCGGACTCGGCATAGCCCCGGGCCTGGGCCTCGGCGAGCACGTCGCCGAAGTCACGCCCGGTGTCCTCCATCTGCGAGAGGATGAAATTGCAGGTGCCGTTGAGGATGCCGTAGACCCGCTCGAAGGCGTTAGCCGCAGCGCCTTCGCGCAGGCCCTTGATCACCGGAATGCCGCCGGCGACCGCCGCCTCGAACTTGAGCGCGACCCGGGCGGCCTCGGCCTTGCCGGCGAGTTCGAGCCCGTGATGGGCGATCATCGCCTTGTTGGCGGTGACCAGCGCCTTGCCGGCCTCGATCGTGGTGCGCGCGCAGGCGAGCGCCGGGCCATCGGACCCGCCGACCAGTTCGACCACGACATCGACGTCGGGCCGCTCGCCAAGGATGACCATGTCGTCTTCCCAGGCATAAGGAGAGAGATCCACGCCGCGGTTCTTGGTGCGGTCGCGCGCGGAGATCGCCACGATCTGCAGCGGGCGGCCCGCGCGCCGGGCGATCAGCGCGGCGTTGGTTTCCAGCAGGCGGATCACGCCGGCCCCGACGGTCCCCAGTCCGGCAAGCGCAATACGAAGCGGTTCGGCCATGTTCATCCCTTTCCGGGCCGCGCCCTAGGGCACGGCGCGGGGAAAGGCCAGAGGGGGCGAATCACATGCGCGAGCGGGGGCACTCGCCGAGCGATTCGCGGACCATGCGATAGTCCATCCTGGCCTGGGCCCGGTCGACATCCGTGGCCGAGACGGCAACGCCGCGCGGCAGTAGCGGGGGCAGGAAGCAGGCGAGGCGATACCACGCGAGGGTTTCGTGCGCGGGCGGCTCCCCGGACGAATCGACCACTTCGGAGAAGGACACGCTCCACCGCGTGGCCTTGCCCGGTTGATGAACCACGGTGATCGAGGCAGGCTCGCCATCCGCCGTGGCCAGAAACATCTGCGTTTCGCCTTCCCCGGCAAGTGTGCCCGGGACGTAGATCGCCTCGCGCACACCGGTGATTCGCCCAGGCGCGCCGGGGGTCAGCAATTCGGTGAGGATGCCCTTGAGCCGCGCCTCGAGCGCCTCGTCCCACAGGATCTGCGCATCGGGCGCGACCAGCTGGAGCTCGCCCGGTCGGTCTGCCACCATGCGGGCGAAGACAATGACGCCGCGCTTGGCGAGACGCGGAAGCTTGGGCGGCTTGCCTTTGGCGTCGAGCGGCACGTCGACCAGATAGCGCAGCAAGTCGGCGGGCAGCGGCGGGCCGGACAGCAGCCCCATCGGCCGCGCCTCGACATACATGCGCACCCAGCCGGGCCGGACGCCCGGGGCTCGCGCGGGCTCGACGGGCACGACCTTGCGAATCTGCACATGGACGACGCTGGGTGCGCGGTCGGCCAGATCGACCAGATCGGCATAGGTCAGGGCGAGAGCTGCGAATCCCCCCGCGGCGGGCTGCGGCGCCGCAACGGCCGCAGTCGCCGTCTGAGCCACGACCAGAAGCGCAATCGCTGGAACAATCAAGAGCACGCGCACCGCTTGCTGGAACATGCTCTGCAACTGCGATCCGGTCGGTGGGCGAGTCATCAGGCTATCTCCGTTTTCGGGCACCCGACAGGGGTGTTTGTGCGTAGTGCGCCAAGGCCCATTAGTTTTGATCTTAATGGTTGTGAATTGCGGGTTAACCCGCGGCAAGGGGTCAATCAGCCGTTGCGCGGGTGCGGACTCGTCGTTAAAGCTCGCGCAAAAGCGGCACGTCCGGACAGGGCGGCCACAAATCCGCGTCCGCTCGGACAAGGGGGTCCATGCGGCGTCCGGATCGATCGGCAGGGTGGAAAATTAATATTCCGGTGGCGTTCGTGGCAGCACGGCGCAGCCGGTTGCCCCGGTCGTTCGGGGCGCTGCAATGGAGTGATGCGTCTGAATGGCTTACGCTGACCAATCGATGAGCGGTAACAGGATTACCGCGCTGATCATCGTAGCTCTGCTTCACATCGTCCTCATCTATGCCCTGGTGACTGGCCTCGCGTATGAAGGGGTCAAGAATGTCATCAAGAAGGTGACGACAGTCGACATCAAGGAGGAAGAGAAGCCGAAGGAACCGCCGCCGCCGCCGCCCAAGGTCGTGGCGCCGCCCCCAGTCGTGGTGCCGCCGCCCAAGGTCAACGTCGCGGTCTCCGCGCCGGTGATCGACGTGGTGCCGGTCGCTCCGCCGCCACCACCGGCTCCGGTGCTGGTGGTTGCGCCGCCCGCACCGCCGCCGCCGCGCTTCACCCCGAAGAGCCCGTCGCCAAAGGGCAATCCCGGCAATTGGGCGACCACGAACGACTATCCGTCGCGCGCCCTGCGCGAGGAGCGCGAGGGGACGACCGGCTTCCGCGTCACCGTGGGTCCCGATGGCCGGGTGACCGATTGCCAGATCACCAGCTCCAGCGGCAGCCCGGACCTGGACCAGACCGCTTGCGACAAGATCCGTCAGCGCGCCCGGTTCGCCCCCGCTACCGACGGCGAGGGCAATCCGACCACCGGATCCTATTCCAACCGTGTCCGCTGGGTGATCCCGAAGGACTGATCTGTTTCCCGGGCCGGCCCGGAGGCCGCCCGACATTCACCTTTTCTTGAGAGGACTATCGCATGCTTATTGAACTCCTTGCCGCCGCCGCCGAAGCGGCCCCGCAGAACAAGTTCGGCTTCAAGGAAGCCCTCGAGCAAGGCGGTTTCATCGCCTATGCCACAGTGATCATCCTTGGCGTGATGTCGTTCGGTTCATTCTTCATCCTGTTCACCAAGTGGTTCGAACAGGGCAAGATCCTGCGTCAGGGCCGTGAACTGCGCTCGACCTTCTGGCGCGCCGGCTCGATCAAGGAAGGCACCGCCAAGCTCGAGAAGAACAGCGCCTGGCGCCAGATCGCCGAGGACGGCCTTGCCGCTGAAGAGCAGCACTCCAAGATGGCCGAGGCCACCGACGCGCATGACTGGCTGGTTGGCTCGCTGGCCCGCTCGGAAGCCTCGATCAACGCCCGCCTCGCCACCGGCCTTCCGTTTCTCGCCACGGTCGGCGCCACCGCGCCGTTCATCGGCCTGTTCGGCACCGTGGTGGGCATCTACCGCGCGCTCATCGCCATCGGTCTGGCCGGTTCGGCCTCGATCGACAAGGTCGCCGGCCCGGTCGGTGAAGCCCTGATCATGACCGCGCTCGGCCTCCTCGTCGCCGTTCCGGCCGTGCTCGCCTACAACTACCTGCAGGCCCGCAACAAGCGCATCGCCGAGCAGCTCCAGAGCTTTGCGACCGACGTGCTGGCCAACATCAACTCGAACGGCGCCATCAAGCCCGCGGTTGCTTCCTCGGCTGCCGCCAAGGCCGCTCCGGCCAAGCCTGCCGCTGCCCCGGCCAAGCCGTAAGCAGCACTGCCGTGGGAGGAGACCGCCCTTGGCAGGCCTCCTTCCGGTGGGAAGGGTGCGGACCGCGGCATGCCGGTCCGTACGCCTCCCGGGCCCGAATACAGGATAGGATGTAACTCATGGCCGTTTCAATGGGCGCCGGCGGGGACGAAACCCCGATGTCGGACATCAACACGACCCCGTTGGTGGACGTGATGCTGGTGCTGCTGATCATCTTCCTCATCGCGGTTCCCGTCGCGATCCAGCAGATCGAGAAGCTGCACATCCCGATCTTGGTTTCGCAGGAATCGAAGGACAAGGTCGAAAACCTGCTGCTCACCGTGACCACCACCGACAGTGCCGGCCGCAGCGCCGGTGACCCGGGGTACGAAGGGGCATCGCGCAATGGCGATTGCCGAATCTACTTCAACAATGTCACCGCCGTCGATTCAACGGAGCTGCGCGATCTCGCTTACAAGCGTCTCGACACGATCGTGAAGCGCGAAGGCGGCCCGGAAGCCCTGCGCGCCAACCCGGAAAAGGTGCCCCAGGTGCATATTCGCGGTGACGTGAATGCTCCGTGGCGGTGCGTCGCCGGCGCTATCTACAACGTGCAGATCTCGGGCTACCCGACTGTTGGCTTCATCTCCAACCCGGTCGACCCGAACGGCTGACGCCCACTATACCCGGCAAGCGCCAACCGTTTTTCAGGAGTAAGTTCCCATGGCAATGTCAGGCGGCAAGGATGATGGCTCGCCGATGATGGAAATGAACACGACGCCGTTGATCGACGTCATGCTCGTGCTCCTCATCATGTTCATCATCACCATTCCCGTTGCTACCCACGCGGTGAATATCGACCTTCCGTCGCCGAACCCGCCACCACAGGACATCAAGGTCGACCCGATCAAGAACAAGGTCGTCCTCACCTATGACAACAAGGTGCTGTGGAACGGCATGCCGGTGAACAACGGCCAGTTCGTGGCTCTCCTGCAGCAGACGCTGCAGATCAAGCCCGAACCCGAGCTGCAGTTCCAGCCGGAAGCCGGCGCCGGCTACGAGCTTTCGGCCGCGGCCCTGAACATCATCAAGGGTTCGGGCGTGACCAAGTTCGGCTTCGTCGGCAATGAGCAATATTCGGAATTCGGCAAGGCGGCCAATGCGCCCAAGGCCACTCCGTAAGACTGTCGGCGACAGACCTTTCAGGAAAGACGGGGGCGGAGCGATCCGCCCCCTTTTTTGTGCGCGGTGGCAGTGGCTGCGCGGGACGGCGAGGGGATCCCGCTCTAATCCCGTCTGTGCTGAGCTTGTCGAAGCACTGCTCCGGTTCTTGCGCAGTGCGCGTCGGCAAGAAAGGAGAGCGGTGCTTCGACCAGCTCAGAACAGAAAGGGGATCATCTGGCGGGCGGGCGGTGGTGACCGGCCACCTGCCGTTATTCCCCCTCGACCTCCTCCCGCTCCTCCACCCGCATGGCCTCGCCCGCCAGCGCTTCCGCCTCCAGCAGGAGGTCCTCGTCGGCCGCTCCGGCGGGAAGGCTTTCGCGGCCGATCATCACCAGCACCGGCACCGCCAGCGGGGAGACCCGGTCGAGCTCGACATGGACGATCTGCTCGGCAGCGCGTTCGAGGACGTCGGCGACGCGGCCGACATCGGTCAGGCGGGTACGGGCATCGGCCCAGGCGGCCTCGATCAGGACATGGTCGGGCTCGTGCTTGCGCAGGACATCGTAGATCAGGTCGGTCGAGAAGGTCACCTGCCGACCACTCTTCCGCTTGCCCGGGTGCTGCCGTTCGACCAGCCCGCCAATCACGGCCACCTCGCGAAAGGCGCGGCGCAGGAGGTGCGAATCCTGGACCCATTCGATGAATTCGTGGGTGAGGATATCGGGCGAAAGCAGCGGGGCGGGATCGCCGATCGGCTTCACCCCCCAGACGCCAAGGGCATAATCGTTGGCGACGAACCCAAGCGGGCCCAGGCCGCGCTCCTCCATGCGCCGCGTAATCAGCATGCCGAGCGACTGGTTCGCGTTCCACCCCTCGAAGGTGTAGATCACCGAATAGTACCGGCCCCGATGGGGAAAGCTTTCGATCAGCAGTTCGCCCGGGCCGGGCAGTCGCGAGCGGCAGTCCTGCACTTCGAGCCATTCGCGCACGTCGTCGGGAAAGGCGCCCCAGCCGGCGCGGTCGACCAACAGGTGACGAACGCGGTCGGCGAGATGGGTCGAGATCGGGATCCTCGCGCCCATGTAACTCGGGATCATCGCCGACTTGCGCGCGGCGCGAACGACCAGTTCGAGATCGCGGACTGATTCGACCTCAAGGTCCGTTCCGGCGAAGCGGAAGGTGTCGCCCGGTGACAGGCTGGCGCCGAACGCCTCCTCGACCCGGCCCAGCGACGTGCCGTTGCGGAAACGCACGTCGAGCATCTCGGCATCGACGATGATCCCGGCATTCAGACGATGGCGGTGGGCCTGTTCGGGGTGGGAAAGGCGCCAAAAGAAGTCGCCGGACGCGCCGTCCCTGGCCCGGATGATGCGCTGGAAGCGGTCGTAGGCGCGCAGGCTGTATCCGCCCGTGGCGACGAAGGCGAGGACGCGGGCCCAGACCGTCTCGTCGACCCAGGCGTAGGCGGCGGCGGAGCGGACCTCGGCGAGCAGTTCGGCCTCGCCAAAAGGCCCAGCGCAGGCACAGGCCATGACATGCTGGGCGAGCACGTCGAGCGCGCCGGGACGGAAATCCTCGCCATCCCGCTGACCGGCAAGCGCGGCCGAGCGGGCGGCCATGGCCTCGAGGAATTCGAAGCGATTGCCGGGGACCAGCAGGGCTTCCGAGGGGCAGTCCAGCCGGTGGTTGGCGCGACCGATCCGCTGGAGCAGCCGCGAGGAGCCCTTGGGCGCGCCCATCTGGACAACCAGGTCGATATCCCCCCAGTCCACCCCCAGATCGAGGCTGGCGGTGCAGACAAGCGCGCGCAGTTCTCCGCGGGCCATGGCCCCTTCGACCTTGCGGCGAGCCTCCTTCGACAGCGAGCCGTGGTGGATGCCAATGGGCAGGTGATCGTCGTTCACGTCCCACAGGAGCTGGAAAATGTATTCCGCGAGAAAGCGGGTGTTGGTGAAGACCAGCGTGGTGCGGTGATCGCGGATCGCCTGGTAGAGCTGCGGCACGGCCCAGGCAGCGGCGTGGCCACCCCAGGGTACGCGCTCTTCCTGGGGCAGGAGCAGGTCGATTTCCGGCGGCGCACCGGGCTCGCCCTCGACCAGTTCGACTGTACCGGCATCACCGCCAGGGGCGAGCCAGTGGCGGAAGGCATGCGGATCGG
>JGI24751J29686_10000483_pt1 | contig 11826 bp, 11 predicted proteins | sample KBSSwiS6_FD_29686 | JGI IMG/M metagenome (IMG submission 29686)
GAGCCACGGGCGGGCATGGTCGCCGCGGGATCGGCCAAGAAACCAGGCGCGGGCCTACGCCCCCGCCTGCGGGAGGGGAGTTGCGTGCCGCTCATTAACCCGATTCTAACCATGCCCATGCCAGCTTGGCCGATGCGGGAATCGTCCCGCCTCGGGATCCAAGCGCCACGCGCCACGCTGCCACTGCCTCGCTCGCCATCTCGGAATTCCGCGAGTTCGCCTCGTACAGCCCCTGCGAGCAGCGCTACATCAAGCGCAGCCTCGATGTAGGCCTCGGGCGGCAGGACGCGTTCAAGCTGTGGGCGCGCGATGCCGACGAGACGGCATCGATCCGCAGCCAGTACGTTGCCTACCAGGAGCTCAAGACCCTGCGCCGCGACCCCCCGGCCGCAACCTCGCTCGATGGGGTCGATGCCTATGTCGGCAAGCTGGTGCGCGTTTCGGCCTTCGATCTCGGCCAGGGGCGGCTTCACTGCTTTTCCGCTTACCGCTTCCTCTATGAGCGGCTGATCGGCCCGATGGTGCGCCCGTGGCTCCCCGCCGCCTTCTGCGGCGCCGCCGCCCTGCCCCAGATCCGCCCGGACCTGCGCAAGCAACTGCTCCAGTCGATCAGCGAAGCCGCCGCCACCGCGCCCGGCTGGTCGGTCACGGCGCCGCGGTTCTATCCCGAATGGGTGGAGCAGGAAGCGGCCTAGGTGTTTGGTCCCAGCATGTGATGGCAGGGCCTGCTGATAAATGCATCCGGCTTTGATTTCCAGAGCGCGTCGCGCGCCCGTAGCGGTGCACCGGCTTCGTCAGCAACACTCGTGCGTTCGTCCGCGCGTACGGCTTGTAGCGTTCGAAATGCGTCGCGCAGTCGCGGATCGTCCCGATGATCGGCGCGGCCTTCGAGGTCGAGCATCGTCGCGGATTGGTCCCAGGGAAGGCAGTCAGGATCGATCATGCCGACCAGATAGGCAGCGGCTATCCCTTGTACAACGCTTCCAGCCGCGCCCCGTAGCGCTCCTTCAGCTTGTGCCGGCGAATTTTCAGGCTCGGGGTCATTTCCTCGTTCTCGATTGAAAACGGCTCGTCGGCAAAGGCGAACTGGCGGACCTTCTCGATCACCGACAGCTCGATGTTCACCCGGTCGATCGCCGCGCGCACGGCGCTGCGGAAAGCGGGCAGGTCCTGCAGGTCGGCCATGTCGAACTTCTCGTCCTGCGCCCGCGCCCAGGCCAGCGCCCATTCGGCATCGGGCACGATCAGGCCGACGAGGTAGGGCCGCTTGTCGCCCACCACCATGGCCTGGGCGATCTCCGGCTGGAGCGTGAGCATCCCTTCCACCCGCTGGGGCGAGACATTGTCGCCCTTGTCGTTGACGATCATGTCCTTCTTGCGGTCGGTGATGACGATCCGGCCCTTGTCGTCGATATGGCCGATGTCCCCGGTGTGGAGCCACCCGTCCTTGAGGGCCTTGGCCGTCTCAGCCTCGTTGCGCCAGTAGCCCTGCATGACGAGCTCGCCGCGAACGAGGATTTCGCCGTCCCCGGCAATGCGCACTTCCACCCCAGCGAGCGGCTGGCCGACTGTGTCCATCTTCAGCCCCACTGCAGGGCGGTTGCAGCTGACGACCGGGCCGCTTTCGGTCTGACCGTAGCCTTGCAGCAGGGTCAGGCCCATGGCGTTGAAGAAGGTGCCGATCTCCGGGTTGAGCGGCGCCCCGCCGGAAACCATCGCCTTGATCCGCCCGCCGAACTTTGCGCGGATCTTCGGCCTGAGCAGCCCGCCGATGATGACGTCCAGCGGCCGGTCGGTCAGCCGCTTGCCGTTTTCTCCGGCGCGGGCCTCGATCCTCAGCGCGCGGTCCATCAGGAAGTTGGCGATCCGCCCCTGTTTCTCCACCTGCTTCATGATCCTGGTGCGCAGCACTTCGAACAGGCGCGGCACCACGATCATGAAGGTCGGGCGCACCTCCTCGATATTGCCGGCCAGCTTCTCCAGCCCTTCCGCATACCAGATCTGCGCACCCATCCCGATCGGCAGCAACTGGCCGCCGGTGTGCTCATAGGCATGCGACAAGGGGAGGAACGAGAGGAACACCTCCTGGTGGCGGCCGGAGGCATCCCAGCCGAAGTCCTCGGCCAGCACCTTGGCCGCCCCTGCTATGTTGCGCAGGAGCATGCCGTGGTGCTGCATCACCCCGCGCGGTGCGCCGCCGGTGCCACTGGTGTAGATCAGGCAGGCGAGGTCCTCGCGCCCGATCCCGGCAATCCGGGCCTCGACCGCCGCGCGGGCCGCCACAGCATCGCCGCTGACCAGCGCTGACCAATCGTGGCCGTCGGCCGCGCCCAGCTGCGGCAGCTTGAAGCTCTCGAGCGCGATCACGTGATCGACCGAATCGGTGCGCAGGACCGCCGGCAGCAGCGGCTTGGCCAGCTTGGCATCGGCCACGATCACCGCCCGCGCGCCGGAATTCTCCAGCACGTGGGCATGATCGCGCTCGGTATTGGTGGTATAGGCGGGCACAGTGACGAGTCCGGCGCCCATGATCGCCAGGTCGGCCAGGCACCATTCCGGCCGGTTCTCCGAGACCAGCATGACCCGGTCTCCGGCAGCCAGCCCCATGCGCCGCAACGCCTCGGCGGCAAGGCAGACGCTCTCCGCCGCTTCGCGCCAGGTGAGCGCCTGCCACTGCCCGTCGCGCTTGGCATGAAGGAACGGGCGGTCGCCGAGCTCGTCCGCGCGCTGCAGGAACAGCGCGACGAGATTTGGTGCGGCATCGAAGTCGGTTAGCTGCACGGCGGTCCTCTTCCCCGGTGAGCGGCCTCGGCCGCTCACTTCCCGGGATGGAGACTAGGCACGGCGCGCGTCATGGGCAAGGTTGCCCTCAGGGGGTGACGGCGGCGCCTTCGCTGCGGGGATCGGCCGCGCCGACCAGCTTGCCGTCCACCAGTTCCACCGCATTCGCCTTGAGCCGCATGGCCGTGGCCACGACCTTGGCATGGCCGAGCGCGGTCAGCGCCGGCACCATCGCCTCCAGGGGCGTCCCTGCCTCGACCGAGAGCGTGTCGCCGGCAGGCATGACGATGCCGAGCGAGATCGCATCGCGCGCGCTCAGGCCCCAGTCGATAGTGCCGATGAGCAGGCGAATGACCTGTGGCGGGATCGTTGCCCCGCCGGCGCCGCCGCCGGCCAGCTTCAGCGCGCCGTCCGGCCGGAACGCGATCATCGGAGCCATCGAACTGCGCGGCCGCTTGCCGGCCTCGACCCGGTTGGCGGTCGGCCGCCCATTGGCCGTGGGCGCGAAGTCGAAGTCGGTCAGCTCGTTGTTCAGGTAGTAGCCGTTGACGAACAGGCCCGAACCGAAGCCGCCTTCAACCGTGGAGGTGGTGCTGGCGACACTGCCCCAGCGATCAACCGCGACGAAGTGGGTGGTGCCGTGTTCTTCGACCGGACCCGCCGGACCGAAGGCCGCGGTCACGCCCGCGGGTGCGCCCGGTTCGGCGCGCAGCAGGGTGCGGTCGGGCGCGATCAGGGCCGAGCGCGCGGCGATATAGGCGGGGTCGAGCAACCCTTTGGTGGGGACCGCGACAAAGCCCGGATCGCCCACGTGGCGGTCGCGGTCGGCGAAGGCGAGCCGCTCGGCCTCGGCGATCAGGTGCCAGGCCACCGGCGACGTCGGCCCCAGCGCCTTGAGGTCGAAGCGCTCGAGCATGCCCAGCGTCTGGAGGACGATGATCCCCCCGGCCGATGGCGGCCCCATCCCGCAGATCCGGTAGCCGCGATAGCGCCCGCAGACCGGATCGCGGGAAACAACGCGATAGGCGGCGAGGTCCGCCGTGGTCATCGGCGTCGGATTGTGGGGGCTGGTGCTGACCTTGGCGGCAAGCGCGGCGGCATTGGCCCCGGCGTAGAACGCGGCCGGGCCCTGCCGGGCGATGCGGGCAAGCGTGGCGGCGAGCGCCGGGTTGCGGACCACGGTGCCCGCCGGAAGCGCCTTGCCCGCCGCGTCGAACCACAGCGCCCGCGCCGCCGGATCAAGCGCCGCCGTGGCGCGGAACTGGTCGAGCGAGGCGTTCAGCCGCGGGGATATCGCGATCCCGTCTGCCGCGAGGCGGATGGCCGGCGCGAACAACGCCCGCCAGGGCAGCTTGCCGTGGCGCGCATGGGCCACGGCAGCGAGGCGGATATTGCCGGGAATGCCGACGCTGAGCCCGCCCGGAACGGCGTCGCGGCGGCTCATCGGCTTGCCATTGGCCATGAATCGGTCCGGCGTGGCGGCAGCGGGCGCGGTTTCCCGCCCGTCGAGGGTCTCGACCCTGCCCCGCGCATTGCTCCAGACCAGGAAGCCGCCTCCGCCCAGCCCGGTACTTTGCGGCTCCACGACCGAGAGCGCGAGCATGGTGGCGATCGCCGCGTCGGTCGCATTGCCGCCCGCCCGCAGGATTTCCGTGCCGGCCGCCGCCGCCCGGGGATCGGCCGCCGATACCATGCCGCCGACCTGAGTCGCGTGCGCTCGCGTGGCACTGGGACGCCGCGCATCCAGCGAGGTTCCCGCGACGAGGATCTGCACCGTTGCGGCGAGCCAAACCGCACGAGCGGGGTGGGGGAAAGTTGTGAGCATGGCCGGCAACGCTATTCGGTCCCGACCGCCTCGGCAATTGTCGAGAAGCCGTGTCGCGCGCGCAGCCGGTCCAATCCCGCGACGATCCGCCGGGCGATGCCAGGGCCGGCATAGACCATCGCGCTATACAGCTGGACAAGGCTGGCGCCGGCGCGAATCCGGGCGAAGGCATCTTCCGCCGTGGCGATCCCGCCGACCCCGACCAGCGGCACTGCGCCGCCCGTCGCCTTGCGGAAGTCGCGCAGGCGCTGCTGGGCAAGGTCGCGCAGCGGCGCTCCGGACAGGCCGCCGGTTTCGCCGGCCAGCGGCGAGTTCAGCGGCGGGCGGCTGATCGTCGTGTTGGAGACGATCAGCGCGCCCAGCTTCTTTTCGATGGCGATCCGGGCGATCGCATCGATATCGGCAGGTTCGAGATCCGGGGCCACCTTCAGGAAGATCGGAGGACGGGAAGGCTGGTGGCCTCCCCCGGTATCCGACCTCGGCGGGCCGCCGCTGCCCCGCGCGGCAAGGACTGCGTCAAGCAGGTCGGTCAGCGCGCCTTCGTCCTGCAAGGCCCTCAACCCCGGGGTGTTGGGGCTTGAGACATTCACAGCAAGATAGGAGGCGAGGGGGGCCATGAGCCGCGCCATGGTTGCATAGTCGGCGACCCGGTCCGCCGAATCCTTGTTGGCGCCGATGTTGATCCCGACGATCCCCGGGCGTGCCGCGCGACCGGCCAGGCGCCCGACGGCTGCTTCCGCCCCGCCGTTGTTGAAGCCCATGCGGTTGATCACGGCTCGGTCCTCGACCAGCCGGAACAGGCGCGGCCTCGGATTGCCGGACTGGGGCAGCGGGGTGATCGAGCCGACCTCGGCAAAGCCGAAGCCGAGGCCGAGCAGGGCGTCGGGCGCCTCGCCGTCCTTGTCGAATCCGGCCGCCATGCCCAGCGGATTAGGGAAGTCGAGCCCGGCGACCGTGGTCGCCAGAGCGGGGGTTTTTCCCGGACGCGCCGAACCTCCGCGCAAGGCCAGCGCGCGCAGGGCAAGGCCATGCGCCCGCTCGGCGTCGAGTCGGAACAGGGCCGGGCGAAGCAGCTCATAGATCATCCGACGCCTATGGCAGCGGCGCAATCGGCTGTCGACACGGCGGGGCGACGGCCTTTACGGCATATTGTGCCGCCAGAATGGAAATCGCGGCATTTTCGCCGCCATGTCGGATTCATACAATTCACGAAGGTTAGGGGGCCCTAGGGAGCCCGTGCGACCCGAAGGGCTCCACCCGCAGGCTTGCCTGCTTAAGAGCTCTCAACTTCAGGGCGGCGCCCATCCCGGATCTCCGGGGTTGCGAGCGCCGCCCTTTTTTCTGCCGTTTGGGGCAGTTGAATTCGGATCGCACCGCGCCTAAGTAGCCGTCCAGAGTAACCGGATCGAATCAGTCCGATTTGCGTTCCCCGGCGGAGTTCCACCGATGCGCCTGTCGTCCATGGCCGACTATGCCGTCCTCACGATGTCCGCCGCGGCGCGGCATTGCGGCGGCGCGCGCCTCAATGCCGCGCAACTGGCGGAGGAAACCGGCTTGCCCGGGCCGACCGTGGCAAAGCTGGTCAGCCGGCTGTCCGCGGCCGGATTGCTCAAGTCGGTGCGCGGCGCCCACGGCGGGTTCAAACTGGCCCGGCCGGCAGCCGCGATCACGCTCGCCGACATCGTCGAGGCGGTGGAAGGGCCGATCGCGCTGACCGCCTGTGTCGAGACCGGCAAGCACGATTGCACACTGGAGGCGGCCTGTTTGATGCGCCCCCACTGGCCGCAGGTGAACGCCGCCCTGCGCGGGGCGCTTGCCGGCATTGCGCTCGCCGAACTGTCGGACCCGCTGCGCGCGGGAGTCCCGGCATGACCGAGCAGGCCGAAGTCAAGGACCAAGCCGCCCGCGAGGCCGCCACCCGCGTTGCCGAATACGAACACGGCTGGGTCTCTGATATCGAGCAGGAATATGGCCCCAAAGGCCTGTCCGAAGAGACCGTCCGCTTCATCTCGGCCAAGAAGGACGAGCCGGAGTGGATGCTTGAGTGGCGGCTCAAGGCCTATCGCCACTGGCTGACCATGCCCATGCCGGACTGGGCCAAGCTCAATGTCCCGCCGATCGATTACCAGGAAGCCTATTACTGGGCCGCGCCCAAGGCCAAGCCCAAGCTCGGCAGCCTCGACGAGGTCGATCCCGAGATTCTCAAAGTTTACGAAAAGCTCGGCATTCCGCTGGAAGAGCAGAAGGTCCTCGCCGGCGTCGAAGGCGCGCGCAAGGTCGCTGTGGACGCGGTATTCGACAGCGTTTCGGTCGCCACCACCTTCCGCAAGGAACTGGAAGCCGCCGGTGTGATCTTCCGCTCGATCTCCGAGGCGATCCGCGAATATCCCGAGCTGGTCCGCAAGTGGCTCGGCAAGGTCGTGCCGATGCATGATAACTACTTCGCCACATTGAACTGCGCAGTCTTTTCCGACGGCACCTTCGTCTACATTCCCGAAGGCACGCGCTGCCCGATGGAGCTCTCCACCTATTTCCGCATCAATGCGGAGAATACCGGCCAGTTCGAGCGCACGCTGATCGTCGCCGAGAAGGGGTCCTACGTCTCCTATCTCGAAGGTTGCACGGCCCCCCAGCGCGACGAGAACCAGCTGCACGCCGCCGTGGTCGAACTGGTCGCGCTCGACGATGCCGAGATCAAGTATTCCACCGTGCAGAACTGGTATCCCGGCGATGCGCAAGGGCGGGGCGGGATCTACAACTTCGTGACCAAGCGGGCGCTCTGCCAAGGCGCGCGCAGCAAAGTCAGCTGGACCCAGGTCGAAACCGGCTCGGCGATCACCTGGAAGTATCCCTCCTGCGTGCTCAACGGCGAGGATTCGGTGGGCGAGTTCTACTCGGTCGCCGTAACCAACAATTACCAGCAGGCCGATACCGGCACCAAGATGATCCACAACGGCAAGCGCAGCCGTTCGACTATCGTCTCCAAGGGGATCAGCGCCGGCAAGAGCAACAACACCTATCGCGGCTTGGTGCGCGTGGCATCGGGCGCGGAAGGCGTCCGCAACTTCACCCAGTGCGATTCGCTGCTGCTGGGGAAGGACTGCGGCGCCCACACCGTCCCCTATATCGAGGTCCGCAACCCCTCGGCGACGATCGAGCACGAGGCGACCACCTCCAAGATCAGCGACGACCAGCTGTTCTACGCCATGCAGCGCGGGCTCGGGCAGGAAGAGGCGGTGGCGCTGATCGTCAACGGCTTCGCCCGGGAAGTGCTGCAGCAGTTGCCGATGGAATTTGCCGTGGAGGCGCAAAAGCTCCTCGGCATCAGTCTTGAAGGTTCGGTCGGATGAAGAAAACCCTCACCCTGCGCGAACCGTCGGATGACCAACCCACGGTCAAGAAGAAGGGCCGCGGCTGGGAAATTTCGGAGAAGCGCCTCGATGCCCTGCACGAGCGCGCCCGCGAGATGCGCCGCAATCCCACGCCCGCGCAGGAAGCCCTGGCCGGGGCGCTGGGCGGAGTGGAGACGGGTGGGTTCGCGTTCAAGCGGCAGACCGTGATCGGCTCGGCGATCGTCGATTTCGCCTGCAAGGACCTGATGCTGGTGATCGAGCTTGCGGGCGACGAGGATGCCGCCTTCGCCGCCACGCGCGACCGTAGCCTGACCGAAGTGGGCTACCGGGTGGAGCGGATCGGCGCCGAAACCGTGCTGGCCGATCCGGCCGGCGCCGCCGCCCATGTCTCTGCCATCATGCGCGAACGCTGGCACGAACGCCGCGCTCGTCACCGCGCGCAGCAGCCAGGCCGCGGGCGCCAACAGGGATGACCATGCTCCAGATCGACAACCTCCAGGCCGAAATCGTCGGCAAGCCCATCCTCAAGGGCCTCTCGCTCACCGTGAACCCGGGCGAGATCCACGCGATCATGGGGCCCAACGGCGCGGGCAAGTCGACCACGGGCTACGTGCTCGGCGGCCGTCCGGGTTATGAAGTGACCGGCGGTTCCGTCACCTTCAACGGTATGGACCTGCTGGCTCTCGAACCCCACGAACGCGCCGCCGCCGGCCTGTTCCTCGGCTTCCAGTATCCGGTCGAAATCCCCGGCGTGTCCTTCGTCCAGTTCCTGCGCGAGGCAGCCAACGCCCAGCGCAAGGGCCGCGGCGAGGAGCCGCTTTCCGGCGGCGAATTCCTCAAGCTCGCCCGCGAGAAGGCCGCCCTGCTGCGCATGGACATGGATATGCTCAAGCGCCCGGTGAACGTCGGCTTCTCCGGCGGGGAGAAGAAGCGCGCCGAGATGGTCCAGATGGGCATCCTCGATCCGAAGCTGGCGATCCTCGACGAGACCGATTCCGGCCTCGACATCGATGCGCTGCGGATTTGCGGGGAGGGGATCAACGCGATCATGAGGCGGCCGGACAAGGGCGTGATCCTGATCACCCACTACCAGCGCCTGCTCGACTACGTGAAGCCCGACAAGGTCCACGTGCTGGCCGCGGGGCGGATCGTGCGCAGCGGCGGGCCGGAACTGGCGCTCGAGCTGGAGCGCGAGGGTTACGAGGCCGTTGCATGAGCGTTGCAGTCGCCTTGTTCCCCACTCGCAAGGATGAGGATTTCCGCTACGCCGATTTGGGCGCGCTGGAGCGCGTCTGGCCCGTCGCGGTAGAAGAAATCGCCGTAGCCGCGGGCGAATCGCGCGCCCTGGTGCTGGTGCCCGAGGGTGACAACGTCGCCCGGCACCTCGCAATCACCCTCGCTCCCGGTGCGCGCGTCGACCTGCGCATTCTCAATGCGGGCCACGCCTATGGCCGGGTGGCGCTGGACGTAACCCTCTCGGAAGGCGCGGATTTCACCCTCGGCGCGGCGCAGATCGGTGGGGGCAAGCAGGTCCTCGAACTGGTCACCAACGTGGTCCACTCCGGACCCGATGCAACGAGCCGGCAGGTGGTTCGCTCGGTCCTCGGTGGCAAGGCGACCGGAACGTATCTCGGCAAGGTCATGGTCGCGCGCGGGGCAGACGGCACGGACGGCGAACAGTCGGTCCGCGCGATGCTGCTCGACCGGACGGCGACGGCAAATGCCCGACCGGAACTGGAAATCTACGCCGACGACGTGAAGTGCGCCCATGGCTGCGCTGTGGGTGAGCTCGATGCGCAGGGGCTGTTCTACTTGGCCTCGCGTGGGCTCCCGCCGGCAGATGCCAAGCGCCTGATGCTGCAGGCATTCCTGGCCGAGGCCTTCGTGGGGGCGGAGCAGGAAGAGGCACTTGACGCCGCCGCCCTCGCTGCGCTGGAGGCCCTTCTGTGAGTGCCTCGGCAACCATGGATTTCGCCGCCCTGCGTGCGGATTTCCCCGGTCTAGTCACCCGTGACGGCCAGCCATGGCACTATCTCGACAGCGGCGCTTCGGCACAGAAGCCGCAGAGCGTGATCGACGCCTGCAGCCGCGCCATGGGTCCGGACTATGCGACCGTCCACCGCGGCGTCTACGCCCGCTCGGCCGAGATGACTCTCGCCTTCGAGGCGGCTCGGCGCCGGATCGCGGCGTTCATGGGCGGACAGGAAGCCGAGGTCGTCTTCACCCGCGGTGCGACCGAGGCGATCAACCTCGTGGCGCAGACCTGGGGCCGGGCGAACCTCCAGGCCGGCGACCGCGTGCTGCTCTCGCTGCTCGAACACCATTCCAACATCGTCCCTTGGCAGTTGCTGCGCGAGGAGCGCGGGATCGCGATCGACGTGGTGCCGCTCACCCCGGACGGCCTGATCGACTTGGCCGCCGCCGAGGCGATGATCACCCCGGCCCACAAGCTGGTGGCCTTTGCGCATGTTTCCAACGTCCTCGGATCGCTGCTCGACGTGCCGCGCGCCGTGTCACTCGCCCGTTCCGTCGGCGCGAAGATCCTGATCGACGGGTGCCAGGCCGTGCCGCGCGTCTCCGTGGATGTCGCCGCCTTTGACTGCGATTTCTACGTCTGGTNGAGCCACAAGCTCTATGGGCCCACCGGTGTGGGCGTGCTGTGGGGCCGGGCCGAGCTGCTGGCGGGCATGCCGCCGTGGCAGGGCGGCGGGTCGATGATCGACCGGGTGACCTTCGAGCACACCACCTACGCCCCTGCGCCCACCCGGTTCGAGGCCGGCACCCCGGCGATCGTCGAGGCGATCGGGCTGGCCGCCGCAATCGACTATGTCGAGGCGATCGGCATCGGCGCGATCCATGCCCACGAGGCGCGGCTGGTGAAGACCCTGCGCGAAGAACTGCGGGCGATGAACTCCGTGACCGTGTTCGGGCCGGACGACAGCGCCGGGATCGTCAGCTTTGCGCTCGAAGGTGTCCACCCGCACGACCTCGGCACGATCCTCGACGAGGAAAACGTCGCCATCCGGGCCGGTCACCACTGCGCCCAGCCGCTGATGGATCACCTCGGCGTGCCCGCCACCGCCCGGGCCTCCTTCGGCCTCTACAATGACGAAATCGACATCGCCGCGCTCTTGCGGGGCATCGAGCGGACCAGGAGAATCTTCGGATGACCCCCGAATCCAACTCACCGGGAGAACCCAAGTTCAGCGTGGAAGAGGTCGAGATGGTGTCCTCCCCCCCGCGCGCCCGGGTAGAGGATGCGCCCGGGGAATCGGCCGCCGGCAAGCTCGGGCGCAAGCGTGACTATCTGGAGGGTTTCCTGGCCAGGCAGCCCGAGGGGCTCGCCGGCCACGAACCCGGCGGAGAGCTATACGAAGGCGTGATCGCCGCCCTGCGCGATATCTTCGATCCCGAGATCCCGGTGAACATCTACGATCTCGGCCTGATCTACGGGGTGGACATCACCCCGGACGGCGCGGTGGCCGTGACCATGACGCTGACCACGCCGCACTGCCCGGTGGCCGAATCCATGCCCGGCGAGGTCGAACTTCGCGTCAGCTCGGTCCCCGGCGTGCGCGACGCCGAGGTAAACCTGGTTTGGGACCCGCCGTGGGACCCCGCCAAGATGAGCGACGAGGCCAAGCTCGAACTTGGCATGCTTTGAGATCCCCTCCCGCAGGCGGGAGGGCTAGGGGTGGGCATCGGGCAAACCCATTCCTATCTTGCAAGGGCCCACCCCCGACCCCTCCCGCCTGCGGGAGGGGAGGAGTCGTCGATGTGGCCGATGTCGCCGGTGTGCAGCCAGCCCTCCTTGAGCGCCTTCGCGGTCTCCGCCTCGTTGCGCCAGTAGCCTTTCATCACCAGCTC
>JGI24751J29686_10000488_pt1 | contig 11737 bp, 8 predicted proteins | sample KBSSwiS6_FD_29686 | JGI IMG/M metagenome (IMG submission 29686)
TAAACCGGACGAGATCGGCCCCTGCCATATTCTTTTTATATCGGCAAACACGACTTTTTCATTGTCATCCATACTGGAACATGCAGGCAAAGGCGTTCTGACAATAAGTGAACAACCGGGTTACGCAAGCCAGGGAACGGCCCTGAACTTTGTGATCGTAAATGATAAATTAAAATTTGAAGCCAATTTAAAAGCAATTTATTCGGCAGGNTTGAACGCAAGCTCACAATTGCTAAAGCTTGCTATTATTATAAATTGAGTTCCGTAATAACTTGAACAGTGATAAGGCCTCAGGACATATCGATCAGGAATAAACTCATACTCATGCTTGTGTTTACAAGTGTGCTGGTGCTGGGTATTTTCTTTTTAATCTTTATCATTACGGATATTAAATCCTTTAAACAAAAAAAAGTTGATGACATGCTCAGCCTGGCACAGGTAGTGGGTTCAAATAATATCTCTACGCTGCAGTTTGGGGATGATGAAGCTGCACAAAAAATATTGGCTGAATTACATAATGTAACACCACAGATCGTTTATTCAGCGATCCTGGATAAACAGGGAAGATTGTTTTCCAGTTATTCCCGGCCCAATACAGCCAGCTCGTCTGTTCCACCGCTCCTGGATGAAAAAAAATATTTATTTACGAATGATACATTATATGTAGCAAGTGATATAACAGAAGCTAATGAAGTAATTGGCAGGATGATCCTGAAGGTAGAGTTATCGGATTTGAAACAAATGAAAGCATCCAAATACAAATCAGCAACGATATTGTTAGTTGCAGCCCTGGCATTTTCAATAATAGTGGCCATAGGTGTTCAGACATATATTTCAAAAAGGCTGTTATACCTGGTTGATACGATGAACGAAGCCGGCCAGACCGGTAATTACAATAAAAAAATTGCCGATGATGGTAAAGATGAGATAAGCGAATTGATCCGGGAGTTTAATAATCTGATGCAACAGGTTTGGGAAAGCCAGCAAAAAAAGGATGAATTCATTGGAATAGCCAGCCATGAATTAAAGACACCTTTGACAAGCATCAAAGGGTATATGGAATTGCTGAGTAAGATCGAAAACAAACAACCCAACCTGCAATTTGTTCAAAAAGCATTGGAAAATGTAAATAAGTTGGAACGTTTGATCAAAGAGCTGTTAGACGTTTCAAAGATCCAGAGCGGGCAATTAATGTTGAACATGAATGAGTTTAACATTGATGAGCTGTTGAATGAGACCATCCAGGCTTTCCAGATCGTTACCAAAACGCACCAGATAATTTGGGAAGGATCTTCAAACAACGGAACAATAATTGCGGATAAACAAAGGATAGAGCAGGTTTTTATAAACCTTTTATCCAATGCTATCAAGTATTCTCCGGGTGAAGACAAAGTGATTGTTCAAAGTAAAAAAACAGATAAGGAGTTGATCATTAAGATTCGCGATTTTGGGATCGGAGTACCAAAAGATGAACAATCCAGTATATTCGAACGTTTTTACAGGGCAAAAGATCACTCCATGAATATTTCAGGATTTGGGCTGGGACTCTATATAAGCAGGGATATTATAAAGAGACATCATGGCACCATCTGGATGGAGAAAGAAGAAAAAGGTTCGGCTTTTTATTTTTCATTGCCACTTGGAAATTCACGGGCGGTTTTGAGTAAAGAGCAAGTTTAATTAAATTGTAAAGTATGAAAAAGGTTCTGGTAGTAGACGATGATCAGGATATACTTACATTGGTTGAGATGGTTCTGTCCATGAACAATTTCAAAGTAGAAGCTATTTCACGCTGGGAAGAAATAAAAAATAAGATCGAAAGTTTTCAACCAGACCTGATCTTATTGGATGTAGCGCTGATAGGGGCGGATGGTCGTGAGATCTGCAAACAAATAAAAACAGCCAGCGATACCAAAAATATTCCGGTTATTCTTTTTTCTGCACATGCAGATGTAGCAGACAGTCTTGACGAATCAATGGCACAGGGATTTATTGCAAAACCATTTGAAATATCTCATTTAGTAGAAACATTGAGGTCCAATACGAATTAAACATCCTTTGATTTTATTTCCTTAGTTGCCGGCAACATAAGTATACCCGCCTTAAATTCAACAAACAAATTTTCTTTCCGATTCTGCATATACCTGCCATTATTTTACCAAACAGCTTTACAGGTTTCGTTTCTATAAGAATGACAACCAGCATTACCGAAAAATAAATTCCCCTTACTGTTATCCGGCATGTTATTTTCAATATTGAAAGACCAGTTATGGCATTGATCGAGTTTACCAATAAAGGCTTATACTGCCCTGCCGGTGATTTCTATATCGATCCATGGAAACCGGTAGACAAAGCCATTATCACGCATGCACATAGTGATCATGCCCGGTGGGGGAGCAGATATTATCTCTGTCATACGGCTTCTCTACCCTTATTAAAATTAAGATTAGGTGATGTCGCTATTGATACGTTGGATTGGAATAAATCCATCATGGTTAACAGTGTCCGGCTTTCGTTGCATCCCGCAGGACACATTATTGGTTCATCTCAAATAAGATTAGAATATAAAAATGAAATATGGATCGTAAGCGGTGATTATAAAACAGAAGANGANGGTATNAGNGGAATATTTGAGCCTGTAAAATGCAATGTGTTCATTACTGAATCAACTTTTGGGCTACCGATTTATAACTGGAAATCTCAATCAGAAATTTTTCAAAACATACAAGAATGGATCAAAATAAATAATGCGCTGGGTAAAACATCAGTATTGATTGCATATAGTTTGGGCAAAGCTCAACGAATCATGAATTGTATCAGGAACATGGGCATAAAAATATTTATGCATGGCGCTATATGGAATGTACACCAGGCATTATTGCAGGCGGGTTATGATCTGCCTGAAGCAGAAAGAGTAACACCGGAAACGTCCAAAGAAAATTTTAAAGGAAATATTGTTGTTGCTCCGCCCAGCGCCGATGGTACGCCCTGGATGAAACGTTTTACTCCTTATAGTGTTGGCGTATGCAGCGGATGGATGCAGGTAAGAGGCAATGTAAGAAGAAGAAATGCCGACGCAGGTTTTGCATTAAGCGATCATGCGGATTGGAAAGCACTGCTGGAAGCTGTAAAGGCAACCAGCGCCGAAAAAGTTTTTGTAACGCATGGTTTCCAGGCAGCATTTAGCCGGTACTTAAATGAAATTGGCATTGAAGCAGCTGAAGTGAAAACCGAATATGGTGGTGAAGAGGAAGAGCAGGAAAAACCATCCACCACAAATGAACAGGAACAGGCGGATGATAATTAAATGGATAAAATCTAACCGTGAAGGAGTTCGCAACATTAATAACCAAGCTGGGCACCAGTACAAAGACCAATGAAAAATTGGACGCCATCTCTGAATATTTTGAAACAGCCAATAATGCAGATAAAGTGTGGGTGATCGCATTATTCAGCGGTCGCAGACCTAAACGGATGATCAGCTCGTCATTTTTGTCTTTATGGTGTATGGAAGTGTGCCGATTGCCTGCCTGGTTATTTGAAGAATGTTATCATACCGTTGGCGATCTTGGAGAAACGATCGCATTATTATTACCGGAAACAAATGGAGACCGAACAGATGATAAGTCACTTTCTTTTTATATGCATTCATTTATTACAATGGAGAAAGCAGGAGAAGCAATTAAAAAAGATTTTATCATCAGCAATTGGAAGATGATGAACAAAGAAGAACGATTTGTTTTTAATAAACTCCTTACGGGCAATTTCAGGATCGGGGTATCACAAAAAACGATAGTAAATGCATTAGCAAAAACTGTTCAGCTGGAGCCGAGTGTTATTGCTCATCGTATCAGTGGCAACTGGGATCCGTCAACATCTTCTTTCAACGATCTTCTGAGTGAAGAAGCAACAACGATTGATTTTTCGAAACCTTATCCTTTTTATCTCGCCTATGCATTGGATACTGATGTAAAAGAACTGGGAGCTGAAAATGATTGGCAGGCTGAATGGAAATGGGACGGTATTCGCGGACAAATGATAAAACGAAATAATGAACTCTTTGTCTGGAGTCGGGGTGAAGAATTAATGACTGATAAATTTCCGGAATATCTTTCTTTAAAAGATCGCTTGCCTGACGGAATTGTTCTGGATGGCGAGATCATTCCAAGTGTCGATAAAAAGCCGCTGCCTTTTGCACTTTTACAAACAAGGATCGGAAGAAAGAATGTCACAAAAAAGCATTTGCAGGATGCACCCATTGCATTTTTTGCTTACGATCTGATCGAACATAAAGCAGAGGATATACGTGAATGGCCTTTAGAAAAAAGAAGAACTTTGTTAGAAGATATCATTACTGCGATCGATCATCCTGTTTTATTGCTCTCCCCTGTTATAAATTTTTCATCCTGGGATCAACTTGCAGCTATCAGGGAAAGTTCAAGAGATATGGGATCGGAAGGGATCATGCTAAAGAGAAAGTCTTCCACTTACCAGGTAGGTCGCAAAACAGGCGACTGGTGGAAATGGAAGATTGATCCATTGGTTATTGATGCGGTAATGATCTATGCACAAAAAGGTCACGGTCGGAGAAGTAATTTATATACGGACTATACGTTTGCGGTAAAAGATGGAGATAAGCTGGTAAGTTTTGCAAAAGCCTATTCGGGGTTAACAGATAAAGAGTTTGCTGAGGTAGATGCGTTTGTTAAAAGAAATTCATTGGAAAAGTTCGGCCCGGTAAGAACAGTCAGGCCCGAGCTTGTTTTTGAAATTGCATTTGAAGGCATTGCCGCAAGCAATCGTCATAAATCCGGCGTAGCTTTGCGGTTTCCCCGCATCAACCGCTGGCGAAAAGATAAAAAACCGGATGAGATCAATACACTTGATGATCTGAAAAAGATGCTGGAGGTTTATGGTAAATGAAGTTACAGGACACCAAGGGTTATATAATTATTAAAGAGCTGCTGGCATCAAAAGATCGCCGGCCTTTTGTTTTCCAGGAACAAGCGTGGCAATCTATTATTGCCGGTGAAAGTGGTTTGGTGAATGCACCCACCGGTTGTGGTAAAACATTTTCTGTTTTTCTCGGCGCTATCATTGATTTTATCAATCACTACCCGGGTGATTATAAAAAAATAAAGAACAATGGACTTCAATTATTATGGATTAGTCCCTTGCGTGCATTGGCAAAAGATATTGGCCGTGCCATGGAAGAAGTGATCAATGACTTAGGAATGAATTGGAGAATCGGGATCAGGAATGGAGATACACCGGTAGCCGAACGAACAAAACAAAAAAAACAAATGCCCGAAGTGCTGATCACCACACCGGAAAGCCTTCACTTATTACTGGCACAAAAAAATTATCCGGAAANTTTTTCTTCTTTAAAAATTATTGCTGTTGATGAATGGCATGAATTACTGGGAAGTAAGAGAGGGGTACAGGTGGAGTTAGCTTTGTCAAGAATAATCAATTGTCAATGGTCAATGGTCAATGGTCAATCAGAAGATGACTCACGATTCACGACTCACGACTCACGGCTAAGAATCTGGGGTATCAGTGCTACCATCGGAAATCTTAATGAAGCCCAAGAGGTTTTGCTATCATCGTTAAAAAAAGACGGTGTAATTATAAAAGCGATGATAGATAAAAAAATTGAAGTACAATCTATCTTTCCGGATGAGATCGAAAAATATCCATGGGCAGGACATTTAGGCATCAAACTCGTTCATAAAGTAATTCCCATTATTCAGCAAAGCAAGACTACGCTCATTTTTATCAATACAAGAGGCATGAGTGAGATCTGGTATCAAAAACTATTGGATGCATGTCCTGAACTCGCCGGTAGTATTGCCTTACATCATGGCTCTATTGATATGGAGCTTCGTTTATGGGTAGAAGAAAATCTGCATACCGGGAATTTAAAAGCAGTAGTGTGTACTGCAAGTTTGGATCTGGGTGTTGACTTCAGACCGGTAGAAACAGTGATCCAGGTTGGTTCACCAAAAGGTGTCGCCCGTTTTCTGCAACGGGCAGGACGCAGCGGACATGCACCCGGCGATATCAGTAAAATTTATTTTTTACCTACTCATTCGCTTGAACTGGCCGAAGCAGCCGCATTAAAAAATGCGATCGAAGAAAATATTATTGAAAGCCGTGTCCCGATGTTACTCTGTTATGATGTGTTGATCCAATATCTCGGCACATTAGCCTTGTCAGATGGTTTTATTCCCGGTGAAATTATTAAAGAAATAAGATCTACTTATTGTTATCGTGAAATGATCGAAGACGAATGGCAAAAAATAATTCATTTCATCAGCACAGGCGGTCATGCATTGCAGCAATATGATGATTATAGAAAATTTGAAATAGATGAAAACAATTTGTATCGGATCACCAACCGGCGAATAGCATTAAGACATAGAATGGCAATTGGCACCATTGTAAGCGAAGCGATGATGAAAGTGCAATGGATAAGCGGGGGTTATGTAGGTGTCATTGAAGAATGGTTTATCAGCCGGCTGTCACCCGGTGATGTATTTTCACTGGCGGGCCGCAAACTGGAATTTGTTTCTATTAAAGACATGACTGCTTATGTAAAGAAATCAAATGCCAAAAAATCCATCGTTCCCAGTTGGCAGGGAGGAAGAATGCCGTTGAGTGCTAACCTGGGAAAAAAACTCCGGCATGCATTGGACACAGGTTTAAAGCTCTTAAAAAAACANTGGCCTGCGAATGACAAAAAAGAAATGATTGAAGAGCTGCAGGTATTAAAACCTTTATTCGAATTACAGGAAGAACTTTCACATATCCCAAAAGAGAATGAACTGCTGATCGAACAGATCGAAACCGATGATGGTTTTCATTTATTTGTTTACCCGTTTGAAGGAAGATTAGTGCATGAAGCGATGGCGGCTATTCTTGCGTACCGGATCAGCCGCATCATGCCCATTACTTTTTCTTTTGCTATGAATGATTACGGTTTTGAGTTACTCAGCGATAAACCCATCCCGGTTGATGACAGTAATGTCTATGAATTATTTTCTCCTGGTAATTTATTACCCGATATACAACGAAGTGTAAACAGTACGGAGATGGCGAAAAGAAAATTCAGGGATATTGCTGTTATCGGCGGATTGATCTCACAAGGCTACCCGGGTGAACAGAAAAAAGCGAGACATATTCAGGCTTCAGCATCTTTATTATTCAATGTGTTTAATGAATATGATCCGCAAAACTTGTTATTACGTCAATCTTACAATGAAGTGCTGGCCCAGCAAATGGAAGAGGAGCGGTTGCGTGACATGCTGCAGCGTATTCAACATTCAAAAATTGTGATCACTTTCCCGCAACGTCTTACACCTTTTTGCTTCCCGGTAAAAGTAGACAGCATGCGGGAGGAATTAACGTCAGAAAAACTGGAAGAGCGAATCAAGAGAATGACAATTGAACTGGAAGGATAAAACATTGAAACATACAGTAAGTATTTATCCTTATACACAATTGTGTACAATTAGATATTGAATTCCTCTGGCCGTTCATATATTTTCGTCTATTAATTGCCAGGTTGTTTCCACTGATGAACCTTGAATTTTAGCCAACTATTTATTGTTTAATCTNAATTAGTTTTTAATGAAAAAGTTATTAACTTTTTTCTGCGCTTTTTTATTTGCGGCTATTATTAATGCTCAATTATGCCCGGGCGGAGGTGTGAATTTTGCCGGGGTGGTAACCTGGGATCAATCATGGATTCAGGGATGTTTAACAGGTACATCTTGTAATGGTGGTGTTGAATTGGACAATCGCGTTGCCTGCGAACCAACTACTGCAATGGATGCATGTGCTCCTGCTCCCAGTTGTACATCATCTACCAATGGTTCAGACATTTGGTTCAGATTTTATGCCACTGCTACCAATGTATCTATAAATGTTATTCAATCCATTTCATTTATTGTAGCCATCCAGGCATTTTCGGGTGGACCGGCATGCGGTGGGCTTACACAAATTGGATGTGTAGTGGCGAGCGGCCCGAGTACAGGCGTTGTTTTAAACCTTACAGGCCTTACGCTGGGACAACGCTATTTTTTTCGGGTGTTTGGTAGTGCGAGTTCTTCTGCGCAACGTACAGGAACTTATTGTTTTTGTGGTTCCGCAGGTATGCGCAGCGCCCCCTTACCTGTAGTGCTTACCGAATTTAAAGCCATAGCTCAAAAAAATAAAGTGATCCTGAAATGGAATACTGCTTCAGAATTAGATAATCAATCGTTCGAAATTGAGCGCAGTACTGACGGAACAAACTTCATCCCTGTTGCAACAATAGCCGGTAATGGAACCACGCAAACAGCACATAATTATGAATACACTGATTTTACTGCCATGAGAGGAACTGACTACTATCGTTTAAAGATTACAAACATGACCGGGCACCAGGAATTCTCAGATGTTCGCATGGTAAGACTTGACTATGGAAAACTGCTTTCCGTTTTTTCAAACCCGGTGCAGGATAAACTGATCATTGATGCAAGTGCAGCAACGCAAGTAAGCATTATGAATCTCAATGGCCAGGTTTTGCACCATACGCAACTCAAACGGGGAAGAAATGAAATTCGGGTTGCTGATCTTTCTGCAGGTAATTATATTATAAGATCAATTTCTGATAATGAATCGTATAAATTCACCATTCTAAAATAATTTACTATTAGTCACCATTAAATTTCAAACCGGCGCTTGCCGGTTTTTTGTTTTCTATACATTTGCGCACATGATTGAACATAACGGGAAGTTTTTACCTTTTAGCATTAACGATCAGCATCTCTGGCTTAGCTCGGATAAAACCATTTTTTGGGAAGAAGAGAAAACCCTGATCGTGGCCGATATTCATTTCAGCAAAGTAGGCACTTTTCGTAAAGCCGGAATCGGCATCACGCAAAAACTCACGGTATCCGACCTGATGACGCTGATGAATATGGTGTATTATTTTAAAACAGAACGGCTGGTTGTAGTGGGTGACTTTTTTCATAGCAAAGCCAATAAGGAGTTACCACTGTTTGAAAAATGGCGTAAAGATTTTCCTTCTTTAAAGATTGACCTGGTGAAAGGCAATCATGATATATTGGATAACAGCTGGTATAAAAAAAATGCGATCGAAGTGCATCAACCGCAGTTGATCATCGGTCCTTTTGGGTTTGTCCATGATATTTATGATGTGCAACATCCGCTGACCCATTATTATTTTTGCGGTCATGAACATCCCGGCATTCGTTTAAGAAGTATCCGGGCAAAAGATACCGCCGTACTCCCCTGCTTTCATTTTACGGGTGGTTATTGTGTGCTGCCTGCGTTCAGTGCATTTTGCGGTACATCAACGGTGAAGGTAGCCGCTCATGAAAATGTATTTGCAATTGCCAATAACAGGGTGATCCAGGTGAGTTAATGTTTCTTCCGGAGCTGGTTATAATCGAGAAAATAAATAAAGCGGACTGTTATTTCGTTGCCGTGACGNATGTTGAATACTTCGCGAAGGTTCTTGAAATATTTTGTATTGATCGTTCCATCAACATATTCATCTTCACCCAACCAGTTTTTATACCCCACGATCAACCGGCTGCCCAAACGAAAATCCCAGGTGAAGAAAGCATCCACATTAAATAGATTGAAATTCTCATCATTGCCGCCCCGTGGTACAGGATCGGCACGATCGACAAAATCGCCATTTACATCAATGTTATAGAACTTATCATAGATCACTTTACTCCAGTAATGCCGTACACGCAGTGTAAGATTCTGCCGGGAAGTAAAATTGTAAGTCCCGGTGAGCAAGCTGGTCATATTTGTAATGTCCCGTCGTCCCGCAATCGGATCGCCATTCGTTTCCCGCAGAAAAGCGAAGCCGCGGTTCTTATCTTCGAAATTTTTTTCCGCATCCAGGCTTAGCGAAAATTTATTATTGAAACGATACCGTGCTCCTAATGCCCAAGCATAGTATTCATTACTAAATTGTGGTGTGACAGCATAAGTCGCTCCATAACTTACAAATAATTTTTTTCGGCTATCCGTACTGCCATCCAGTGTGTATACAAAATTGGGCTTGAACCGTATAAACCGACCCGGTGTTTGCAATTCAAAAAAATCGTTATAAGAAACAGGGTTAATAATTGCGTTAACTGTAACATCCCAAAAATTTTTGAATACCCAAAAAGCCCTTGTGCTGAACTGGAACATCGCATATTTATGTGGATCAAAATTGTAATTCTGTTTTACTGTAAGCCCGTAACTATAGGTCACAAAATTTTTTGTCGGTGTGATCTGGTTATAACTAACGGAAGCCGTGTTGTTGAATTCGTTGGGAGCAGTTAAAAATCCAAGATCATTCGGATCATAATTTTTCGATTCAATATTATTGACAAATGAATATTGCCAATAGCCGCTTACTTTGGCAAATTTCAGGCTTGTATTAAAACCATCGTAGGGATTGGCCGTCCAGATTTTACTATAGCGGGCTGTACCCGATAAGAGATAAGTGCTCTTTTTATTATACAAAGCAAAATCAAATGCACTCACATTCGCATCACGGGCTGCTCCGTTCCGCAATACATTGGTATTGGTAAATGTGATATAAGACCTTCCTTTTAATGCCTGGTCAAGTACAATAATATTATAATTGGATATGGGCTCTGTTTCAATTTTTGTTATCTCACCTGTAGTTTTATCCCTGATCCTGGCATGCATGGGTGCCGTTAATGCATTAAATACCCCAATACCCAATTTTTGATCAGTACGTCCTGAAAATTTAATAGCATTATATAACTGGGTTACAGAAGGGTTTTTAACTATTTCAAGATTTGGATCGGCATCTACCATTGATCTGACTGCAAAATATTTTGAAGGTATTCTGCCAATTCTTCGTGAGTAAAATAAACCGGCCTTATTAAATAGTTCGGTGCCTTCGGTAAAGAACGGCCTGTTCTCTGTGAATTTTTGTTCGTAAGGTGTAAGATTATTAATTACATTATCGGATACCACCTGGCCAAAGTCAGGTATCAGCGTCGCATCAAAAGTAAAGCTCTCATTTAATCCATATTTGATATCCATACCGCCATTGCGCAGCCATGTTTTATTAAATCCATTTTTTTCCGGGGAAGAACGCAATCCCGTAGAAACATAAGGCGAAAAACTCAACCGAAGCGGCGGTTGTATGTTTTTTAAATTAGCCAGGTCACCGAATTGATTTACAAAACCGCTCACCTGCGGGTCCACATGTTTCCAATAACTGCTTTCATTATTTCTTCGCATAAATCGAAGAAATTGCACGCCCCATGTTTGAATAACGGATTTAGGAAAGCGAAGTGACAAATAAGGAATACGCATCTCCACAACCCAACCATCATTTTTCATGCTTACCTGGCTTTCCCAGACAGCCTCCCATGTTTTATCGCCAAATTGGCCAAAACTAACCTGCACAGTTGGTGACAGGCGGGCATCCGTTTGCACATTAGCTGATGTAACCAAAAACTGGAATCCATTTTGTTTATCATGATAGGTATCAAAGAACACAGAAAAATAATCAACATCTTTCCTGTCTTCATCATCTCTTGCCGTGAATTGTTTTCTTATTTGTGAAGGGTCGTCATACAGATAAGCACCCACATAGATCGCCGTATTATCATACAGAATTCTTACTTCTGTTTTCTTACTGGCGGGTTCACCAACATTTGGAAAGTTTTGAATAAAATCTGTT
>JGI24751J29686_10000489_pt1 | contig 11686 bp, 10 predicted proteins | sample KBSSwiS6_FD_29686 | JGI IMG/M metagenome (IMG submission 29686)
AAAAACGGATATATTATGTTCCTGTATCAGCGGCTTTGCCATAAAATAAGGTCCGGCCATTTCTACCCCCAGTTTTTTAGCTTCATCACTTCTTGAAATGATACAACCATCATTATTGCTGAGTACCACAACAGGCTTCTTGTCCAAATGTGGTTTGAATAAGCGTTCACATGAACAATAAAAATTATTACAATCGACAATAGCTTTCATTTCCATTTAAACAGCATGAATTATATAGGTAACCACGCCCCACAATGAAAAGTCAGTGAACTCACCAAGATTAATATTTTTATAACGGCTGTTTTCCGGGATTAAAAATCGTGCTGAAAAATTTTGATAGAATCGTCGTACTAATAGTTCTCCATTCAATACCGCCACTATGACTTTTCCACTTACCAGTTTCAGTGAACGGTCAACGATCAATACGTCCCCGTCAAAGATTCCTGCATCCCGCATGGCATCCCCTTTCATCCGGAAAAAATAAGTGGCAGGTTTATTATGAATCAACTGTTCATTGAGATCGATGCCGCGTTCCATATAATCATCGGCCGCAGCGCCAAAGCCCGTGGCATTGGCTGTTTTCACTTCTTGTTGTGTAAACTGTTTTGAGCCTTTATAGGCAGCGCCATAAAATTCTTCCCCATCCATAAAAAATATTTTGATAAAACTAAAACATTTAGTAAATTTATACTAAATAAATTTGTAATAAAAGTTTTTTGGGAGGAATGGTTTATGCAACTGCAATCTGTTACCACAAGTACGATACCAGGTTATCGTATTTATGAATACCTGCTGGTTCTTTCTCCACCGGAAGATCTATGGCATAAGATCAAAAAGGTTAAACAGGAATTTTATGATGTCTATAAATCACCGTCGGCGATTGGGGGAAAGCCACATATAACCCTCGTTAATTTTCTGCAATATGAAATGATGGAAGAAAGAATTGTCAGCCGGCTCAAGACGATAGCGATGGGTTATCACCCGATCAAGATAGAGTTAAAAGACTACGGCAGCTTTCCCAGCCATACGATATATATTAATGTAACCAGCAAGATCCCGATTCAAACATTAGTGAAAGAGGTTCGCAAAGAATCGCAACGATTAATGAAATTAAACAATGATAATAAACCGCACTTCATTCTTGAGCCGCATATCACCATTGCAAGAAAATTACAACCCTGGCAATATGAAAAAGGATGGCTGGAATATAGTAACAAGCATTTTACCGGTCGGTTTATTGCTGACGGAATGTTATTACTTAAAAAACCGGTCGGTGAAATGAAATACCAGATCGTTCAGCGATTTGAATTTAAGAATATGCCTGTTACAACGCAACAGGGTGAATTGTTCTTTTAAGTTATAAGGAGAATAAGAGAAAGAAAATGTGTAAAAGGATAAAGAGGCTTTGCTCTTATTCTCCTTTGCTATTGTATTAAACGGGAACTAAAAATGTTTTATGTCAGAAAAATTAAAGCAGGACCATTACAAAGTGAAGGCCAATGAGCAGGACGAAAATTCCCAATATCTGCAAGGACGCGGCGCACAATTCAATACTAAAAATAAATTCCTGAAAGGTGAAACAACAAGAGAACATATTGAAGGTATTGACGATTGGGAAGAATCAAATGCAGCGACCCAGTATTTAGAACAGGAATCAAAATCTATTGTCAACAAAGTAGAAAGCCCTGATGTAGGAATGATGTACAGCATGAATCCTTATGCCGGTTGTGAGCATGGATGTATTTACTGTTATGCACGCAATGTGCATGAATACTGGGGGTACAGTGCCGGTTTGGATTTTGAAAGAAAGATCATTGTAAAGAAAAATGCGCCACAATTACTGCGCAAATTTTTAAATCACCCGAAATGGGATGCGACTCCAATCATGCTGAGTGGCAATACGGATTGTTATCAACCTGCAGAACAAATCTACCGGTTGACAAGAGGGTTATTGGAAGTATGTAATGAGTTCAATCAACCGGTGGGGATACTCACAAAAAATTCATGGATATTGAAAGACAAAGATGTGCTGCAGGAAATGGGAAAAAAGAAAATAGTTTCAGCAATGGTTTCCATTACTTCATTCAATGAAGACCTCAGAAGGGTGATGGAGCCCCGAACAACAACCGCTAAACAAAAATTAAAAGTGATCAATGAACTAAGTAATGCAGGCGTTCGGATGGGTATTATGATGGGGCCTATGATACCCGGATTGAATGAACATGAAATGCAGCGCATCATGAAGGAAGCAAGAGATAATGGCGCCACTTTTACTGCTTATACTTTTATACGATTGAATGGTGCTATCAAATTCTTATTTCATGACTGGCTGTATAAAAATTTCCCTGACAGGGCTGATAAGGTTTGGCACTTGATCGAACATAGTCATGATGGATCAGTTAATGACAGTCGCTGGGGTGTGAGAATGAGAGGCGAAGGACCGATTGCTCAAATGGTAGCTCAGCAGTATAAGAAATTTGGAAAGCTCTATGGCATGAATGCGGAAGAGTGGAGTTTGGATAGAAGTATTTTCCGGAGACCGGGCGAGCAAATAAAAATGTTTTAAAAAATATTTTTAAAATTCTTCTCATAAAATTTGGCTGCAATGAAAAATTATTTCAATCTTTGCATCCGCAAAACAAAAACATGCTACGCATACGGTTACATATTGAATCAGTGAATTGGTTTAGTCCCAAGGGTGACTATACCGGTTGCGGGGCATGTGATGCTGCCGAATAAGTGTAAAAACGAATTCGATATAACACAGGCCCCGCAAGAGATTGCGGGGTTTTTTTTGTTACCCCATCCCCTAAAGGGGTGCAGGGAAATGAATAAATAACTTGAGAAGTTTATTTATGTAAAATAGACAGAACTGAATCTATAAAACAGAAATTATAAAAATGGGGAGACCATTACAACATAAACGATTTATGCTAATGAATGATACGTTATCATCACTCAGATGCTATTGGTATGTGCAGCATACAGTTATTGTACCCATAGGTAATGAGAGTGATAGTGATGCCAGGCGACCGGATCATGTCCATACATAACGAATTATGATGGAAGAGAGACCCGGTCGCTAACGACCGGGTTTTTTATTTATTAATATTTTAAAACAGAGATTATGTTTTTCAATTTATTCAGAACGAAACTATCCAGGGTGAATACTCTGTTCTTAGGTCATTATGTTGATCCGAAAGTTTTTTACACCGTGCAATTCAATGAAGTGCCATGTATGAGTTTTATTGCTGACCTGGATACAAGCAAAGCGTTTTATTTTATCCAAAGCACTTACCATAACCAGGTAAAAGCGATATACCAGCATAATTATTTTGATCATGATAAACGTGAATTCTTTTTTAACAACACTGTGTTTGTATTAAAGAATAAAAGAATGATCGAACTGGGAAATAACTATTGCCAGGTATTCTATACAAAAGATCAATACGACTGGGGACAAACAATGATAAAAGAATTGTCTGTATTCCATGTAACGGGAGATGTAAACAAGGTGATCGGTTTTGCACGAAACAATCATGTGAACTGAACTGATGATAAAGATATCATATGCAGAGGAGGAAGAAAGTGTTCCCCGTGAGATGCAGCGGGGACACTTTTCAAAAATTGTTCTTTAAAAAATATAGGAGCATTCCGATTGGTTGGATACTCCGTCTGGAACGGAGAGGATGCAGGTGCCGACGATGAATATCGGCATGCAGACTTTAAGCGTCTGCATTCGAGTCCTGCCTGCTATACAGATGGGCGGTCATGTTCCAAGACTGGCGAAAAACATTTGCAATGTTATTGGAAGGGTTCGATTCCCTTACGGTCCACTATTGCTGATCTGCTCGTCTAATGGTTCAGGACGCAAGATTTTCATTCTTGAAATAAGAGTTCAATTCTCTTGCAGATCACAACCGGTTCGTTGGTGTAATGGCTAACATCACAGATTGTCGATCTGTTGCTATGGGTTCAATTCCCGTACGAACCGCTAAGCAGCATATGCATTGATGGGGGTGTGCCGGTCTTCCAAACCGGAGGAGAGTGTTCGAATCACTCATGCTGCACAGCAAGCCGGATAGTGTAATTGGCAACACAACAGAATTTGAGTCTGTTATTTTCAGTTCGAGTCTGAATCCGGTGACAGTAAAATGTTGGCTCTAGCTTATCGGTAAAGCGTCCGTCTGTGCAACGGAGGAACAGGGTTCGAATCCCGGAGTCAACCAATGATGACTTATAGTTCAACGGATGAGAATACTGTGCTACGAACACAGAGATACAAGTTCGAATCTTGTTAAGTCAACGAACATTGGCCTGTAGCCCAACGGGAGAGGCGATAGTCTCAGAAACTATTTATGTGCGGGTTCGAATCTCACCAGGCTGACAAAAATTGTGGTTTAGAGTAATGGTTAACTCGAAGGTCTCATAAGTCTTAGATGCAAGTTCGAATCTTGCAGCCGGAACAAGATGACTTAGCTCAATGGTTAAGAGCATTACGCTGATACCGTAAAGGTTGATAGTTCGAATCTATCAGTCATCACAACATGCGACTTAATTCAATGGTAGAAAACTATCTCTACACGGTAGGTGTTGTTGGTTCGAATCCAATAGTCGCAACAAAATTGGTTCGTAACTCAACTGGATCAGAGTACCGGTCTTTTACACCGGGAGTTGAGAGTTCGAGTCTCTCCGAGCCGACAATTGGTAATGACCTGTAGCATAATGGAAGTGCGTTGGTTTTCTAAACCAATAGGTAACAGTTCGAATCTGTTCAGGTCAACAATGGATGAATAGCTCAATGGAAGAGCGGCGGTTTGTTAAGCCGAAGGTTGAAAGTTCAAATCTTTTTTCATCCGCAACGTGAGTGCGGTGAAGTTGGAGAGTCACGGCGGTCTGTAAAACCGTTGCCTTCGGGTTAAATAAGTTCGAATCTTATCACTCACACAAAGGAGAGAGTCCGGTTGGTCGAGGAGGCTGTCTTGAAAACAGTTAACTGTAACAGGTCCGGGGGTTCGATTCCCTCTCTCTCCGCTGATGATGTGATTAAAATTAAATGGAGAGTTGACAGAGAGGTAATGTGCAGGTTTGCTAAACCCAGGCTATCGTTAATTCGATACAAAGGTTCGACTCCTTTACTCTCGGCAATGTTTGTTGATGAATATAATTCGGTAATGAGGCGAGTGATATCAACCAGTATTCACGACAAACAAATTGGTCCGCCTTAGGCGGAGAATGGATATACATGCGCCGGAGTGAATTCCCGGAGATCGTGGTTCAATTCCACGGAGCATCACAAACAAAGTGAAAAGTAAAAAGGTAAACAATGGAACAGGAACAACAATGGAGAAAATTGACTGGCGAACGAATTAAAATTCCGATCGCAGAGGAAGTAAGCAATGTACTGATGCGTGAACGTGAAGCAGGACATGAAATGAAAGTCTGCATCGGAACTGATAGCCAGGTAAAGGGAAAGGAAACTGAGTTCGCAACAGTAATTGTATTCATCCGGAAAGGAAAAGGAGGTTTCATGTATATACACAATGAGATCACCAAACAGCGGATGAACATTAAACAACGGATGCTGATGGAAGTGCACAAAAGTATTGAAGTGGCGTATGCACTGTGCAATATTTTTTCACGTTACGGTGTGGATATGGAAGTGCATGCAGACATCAACACTAATCCCGGCTTCAAAAGCAATGATGCATTGAAGGAAGCGATGGGTTATATCGTTGGGATGGGATTTGCATTCAAAGCAAAACCAGAAGCATTCGCAAGTTCGAATTGTGCAAACAAAGTGGTTCAATAAAAATTACCCGCCGGTGCGACCGGTGGATAATTAAAAACAATAAATAAATTAAAATTTAAAACATGCTGACTCTTGTACTGAAATAGCAATACGGTTTAATTCATTGATAAAATGAAAACAACATTGTATTACTATTCAAAAAATAAAATTATGGACAGTCAACAAAAAATAATTGATGCTAATAGCATATTTCTGAACAGTTTTCTTGATTGTAAAGCTTATTACATGTACTGCTATCATAAAGTACCCTGCATTACCTGGGCCGACCAGTTGAATACTGAGAAGGTGCTGAAACATATCAAGGGCGAATATGCTGATGCTATCACGGGAATATTTCAATATTCGAAATACAACCGGAAGAAAAAGAAATCCCTTTATTCCACAACCATCATTCTACTAAAAGATGATTGCTTGGTGGAGTTGGGAAGGGACTATTGTGAGGTGTTACATACCCATGAAGACTATGAAATGGCGAATGAATTAATAAAAGAAGTGAGCCGTTTTAAACGCAGGGAAAAGAAAAAGAAGTTTGAAATAAACCTGATATCAAAAGACAGTTATGGCCTCGAGCTGAAAGGGATGGAAATAAAAAAGACGAAACTGAATTTGGATCTGTTTTACGAAGATGATTTTAAAGAAGTGGATAAAACAATTCAGAGCCGGCTGGCAAATAAGAACGATAAAGGAATTGTATTGCTGCATGGGTTACCAGGAACAGGCAAAACAACTTATCTCCGCTACCTGATCGGAAGATTGAAGAAAAGAGTATTGCTTGTTTCGCCTGCAACAACCGGTGAACTGATGAACCCGGAGCTGATGGATTTATTGATTGATAACCCTGATTCGGTTTTGATCATTGAAGATGCAGAGAATATTATTATGGACAGAAAGTACAGCGGAAGTTCAACGGTTTCTAACCTGCTGAATATTTCTGACGGGTTGCTGGCAGATTTTCTGAATGTGCAATTGATCTGTACGTTCAACAGTTCACTTACAATGGTGGATAGTGCATTGATGCGGAAAGGAAGATTGATCGCAAAATATGAGTTCGGAAAACTGGGTGTAGAAAAAGCACAACGCCTATCGAAACATTTTGGGTTTGACACAGTGATCGATAAGCCAATGACGATAGCAGAGATCGCTAACCCAAATGAAAAAGAAACCCAACCCGAAAGAATGGAGATAATTGGTTTTCGGAGACAAACAGAATTGATGAATTAAGTTCTTTAAAATACTGATGATGTAAATCAACACAAAAGCTTGCTTAACGGCAAGACGGGTATATGCCTGTTTACAAACAAACCAGGTTTATGTTTTACAAAGCATGACAGTACAGAAGTAGTAACTATTTGTATGCTGTTGTTAAAACGGGATATGTCCGCCAACACTTCGTCTTGAAAGAGACGTGTGGGTTCGAATCCCACTCCCGATGGCATCGGGATGGCGAAATGGTAGACGCAAAGTAAGGGTCGCAGGTTCGAATCCTGCTTACACTCCGAAAGGCTGGTGTAATAGCTCAGATGGTAGAGCACTACACTCGTAATGTAGAATCAGAAGTACATCGCTTCTATAAAAATGATGACCAGAAAAATTGAAGCCGCGATTATTTACCGGTGATCTGTTTCAAAGTCCTTTCCCATGGAGAGGATCAGGATCAGATCACAACCAGGTAACTACCCGCAGGTTGAAGCAACAATAATGGAAGTGATCTCACTTCATCAATAAAAGTTTAGTGTATGCACTGAATAACGATTGTTGAACTGTTTTTACAAACATTATTGAATTCAGCTTCCGTATTTACCGGGTGGTAAATAAAACCGGCTTTATTAAAAATTAAAAACTTTTCCCACAAAGACGCTAAACACGCAAAGAAAGCTTAGTGCCCTTTGCCTTCGTCGGAAACAAAACAAAAGGATATGAAACAAGTAAGAGTAAACGCATACCAGGTGGCACTGGTATTTAAGCGTGGAGTTTATCAGCGTATGCTGAAAGAAGGTAATTATTGGTTGTGGAGTGAAGATGCATACATCTATGATCTCACTAAACCATTTGCTGCACCAATTGAATTGAATATCCTGTTGAAGGATGAACAATTGGCCGAAGCATTGAATGTGGTTGAAGTAAAAGACAACGAGATCGTATTGCAATACGAGAATGGTTTGCTGAAACAGGTATTGACTGCAGGTCGTTACACTTTCTGGAAAGGAGTGATCAACTATGCATTCATTCGTGCAGACATCAGCAAGATCGAGATCGAAAAAGAAATTGATCGTGCTGCGTTGCAAAATCGTTTGCTGGCAAACTATGTGCGGAGCTATTCAGTAGAGAGTTACGAAAAAGCATTGCTGTTTGTAGATGGTAAATACGTACAGACTCTGCAAAGTGGTGCGTACTACTGGTGGAAGAACAGTATTGTGATCAACGTTGGTAAAGTGGATATGCGCCAGCAACAGTTGGAGATCAACGGGCAGGAGATCCTGACCAAAGACAAAGCGGCTTTGCGTATCAACGCATGGGCACAGTACAAAGTAACGGATATTGAAAAAGCGCTGTTGCAAAACAAAGAGTACGATAAACAATTGTACGTGGCTTTTCAACTGGCATTGCGTGAATACATTGCGAGTTACAGCTTCGATGAGTTGCTGGAGAAAAAAGAGAGCATGGCTCCCTTCATCCAGCAACAAATGGCAGTAAAATCGGAAGCATTGGGTATCGAAGTAAATGGTTTTGGTATCCGCGATATCATTTTGCCGGGTGATGTCAAGGAGATCATGAACCAGGTACTGGTGGCTGAGAAAAAAGCGCAGGCAAATAGCATCATGCGTCGTGAAGAAACTGCAAGTACACGCAGCCTGTTGAACACTGCGAAGCTGATGGAAGAAAATGCAATGTTGTGGAAGTTGAAAGAGATGGAATACGTGGAAAAAATTGCAGACAAGATCAGCAACATCAGTGTGCAGGGTAACGGTGTATTGATCGAACAGTTGAAACAGATCTTTGTGCCTCAGAAATAAGATAACATCCGGTACAACCGGTGCCGGATGTTTTTTGTTATGAACCAGACTGTGATGCTACTATTAAACTTTAGTTGCGTCGCACTCTTGTACGTTCGGTAACTTTATTGAGCAAATAAATATGAAATGAATAAAGGAAAGAAAAATAACAGATTTGATTTACTTGTTGAAGCTCTTATACAAAAGTTTTCAGAGATAAAAAACTTCGAAATTATCAATGAATCTGAAAGAACTAGAACAATTTGGAACTTCTTAGTTCAAACTATTGTGGAATTTAATTCAATTAAATCTCTTTTTGTTGGTATTTATATACCTCAAACAAACAAATTTCGCTTTGAATGGAAGAAGGAATTTTCTGAATCTATATATAGCTCTTTCCTCAAAATTGATGATAGATTATGGAATTACGAGGTTTATAAATTAATTCGAGTTGCTTATGTGACTATATTTCATCAATACGAATCATTTGCTGGAAATATTTTTGAAGTAATTGAGAGCAATTATATTGAGTTCAAGGACAAATCGATTTCGTTGGAACAGTATGCTAAAATCAAATTCGATTTCAAAGTTGATAAGGAGTGGTATATCAATGACCTTATTAAAAAAATTAATTGNGTTTGCAATAGCGAAAAGCATAATGACGGGTTTCCAATTTCAACGCATATTTTTTATAGGACCAATGAGTTGAAAAGGATAATACATCCGGAAACTGAACAAATAAAGATCCAATCCGAAGAATTAAAGCAGGATATTGAATGGATAGTTGAAGTTATTCAAATGGTTTTTCAAAATATTATGATGATTGCTTTATATAGAATGGCAGAAGAAAGTATGACCGATTTTGAATTTGATGACAATGTCTTTAATCGGGAACAACAAGAAAGACTTGATTTGATGAAATCAAAAATTGACCACATAATTAAACTAACTAAAGAGTTTTACAATTAAATGAGTAAATAAAAAAAGATTATAATTTTTTAAAGAGTTAAGGTTTATGATAGATTTTAATCAAATAAGAGACAAGATCAAACAGTATCAACTTTCATCTTTGGTATCATATATCTTAAGATATTTAAAGCTTACACAGAAGGATGAAAATAGGCGTTTCCCCTTTTGGAATCTATTAGTACTATTAAAGTGGGCTTATTTATATACTACTGATTTTAAAGTAAGAAAAGAAATAAAACCGCATGAGTTTGAAGCGTTGGTACAGTTGATAAATGATTTTGAATCAGGGTACTTAAATAATGAGTTCAAGTCTGATCGTGATGTAAAAAGAGTTTTTAGGATATTGGCTTACCAACAATTTTCTCATCAAGAAAGATTTTATAAATCGATGATAGATAGACAGAAAGTGCTTTATATAAAATTAAAATCGAGCTATGATATAGAAAAAGAATTTGAGGATTTAACGAAAGTGAAATTGAAGCCTTTTTTTGATTGTTGTACATTTTTATACATATACTTCAATAAATCTGACTTTGATAAAAAATACATTTTTGATGGGTTATTGAATTCAGATTTTTTCGAACTATTTGATAAAATACATCCTGAAAGTGAAATTGAACCGTTCTTGAAATTAATTGCATTAAAATCAAAAGAAGAATTTGACATGCTTCAAAAAATGGAAAATGAAAGACTGCAGTTATACGAAACAAATTTTTATGTAACAAAACCAATATTATTTTTCCAAAATCAATATCATCTTATTCACAAAGCTGTTCTAGTTCAGTTTATGAAACACTTTGTCTACAACTTTTTGAAACAAAATTCATTTTCTTTTCCTGAAGAATTTGGTAAAAGACAAGAAAGATATTTAGAGTTGGGTTTAAAAGAAGTAAACATTCAGTATAAAACGGAAAATGAACTGAGAAAATTATATTCTCTTGAGAAAGTAACCGATTACTTGGTGAATAATAACATATTAATTGAATGCAAGGCTATTGAATTACATCCGCGATCTGGAATTTTAAGAACTCATGATATTATTTCAAATGAATTAAATAAAAGTATAACAAAAGCGTATTGTCAATTGCTTTCTACAGCACGAGTAATTGATGAAAACCAGGAATGGTATGGAATAATAATTACATATNAGGAAATGTATTTGGGTTTTGGAAATGATGCGTGGGACGAGTTTCTCAAAACAAGGGTGACGGAATTTTGTAATCAAAATAATATTGACTTAGGAATTCTACCACCAAATAATCTCTTTTTCATTGATATTGAAAGCTGGGATTATATAATTCAGGCTATTAAAGACAAGAAGGGAAATTTAAAAGAAATACTTGCAAAAGCAAAAGATCTAAATACGAGTGAAAATATTGCTGAAAGAATTTTTCTTTTTATTCAAGTTTTGGAAAAACATTATAAAATCGACCGCTTTACCCTTTCATATTTAGTCGATGAAAAAAGTACCGTTTGAAAAATTTAATAATGAGACAATGAGTAAACTAAAAATACAAGGAAAAGAGATCAGAGCATTAGGTTACCCGGAAGGACCCGTGATCAGTATTGCGATGAATGTGATGGAAAAGAATTTCAAACACCATTCAAAAGAAGAGGCGTTGGCAATATTAAGAGGCGTGTTACAAGCGCCGGATGATTACGCAAACGATGAGATACTGAGTTTGATTGCTAAACAGCTATTGCCAAAGCCAGAGGCTGAAGGGCAAAATATTTCTTTGAATCAAAAGGGGATCCAGTTCAATGTATTCGGACAGGAACATATTGAAGAAGGAGCAATGAATCAAATGTACCAGGCGGCTAAATTGCCGATCAGCGTAGCCGGAGCATTAATGCCCGATGCACACAGCGGCTATGGTTTACCAATTGGTGGCGTACTGGCAACAGAAAATGC